>Ga0255347_1003484_pt1 | contig 20391 bp, 15 predicted proteins | sample wastewater_treat_2_FD_192479 | JGI IMG/M metagenome (GOLD analysis project Ga0255347, IMG submission 192479) | Wastewater microbial communities from Lulu Island WWTP, Vancouver, Canada - plant24 | ecosystem: Engineered > WWTP > Wastewater > Unclassified | place: Canada: Vancouver, British...
ATAGTCGTACGTGGTTTAAAGTTTAACGCGCGCAACTCTAGCCACCGAGGTTTACGCTTTGATTTTGATGGACAATACGGCAAAGCCGCTTTATTGTTTGTTGGCTTTCCAATTTTATTTGGTAGCATTATAGCGCTCGCTATTTTTGCGATTGTTAAGTTAGCTTCACCTATGATTGCTGGTTTAGTGGGGCCTTTATTGGTGTTAGCTGGTTTAGCCGTTTATATTCCATTTATCATGCAACGCCAGCAACAATTTGTGGTTAGTCATCATAAATTTGGTACAACTAACTTTGAAATGAAAGCCAAAATAAAAGACTTTTTCATAATTTTTCTAAAGCTTTTTTTAGTTGTTCTAGCCATTGGTACGGCTATCAGTGTTGCTATCGCCTTGCTTTTTAAAAGTACTTTAGATACTTTTATGCCACATACCTCACTTTTAAATCAACCGGCCTATACGCAAGCATTTACTACAACCACAAATGAATCGCAAAGCGGTTTTATTAAAGTTGCAAACAACCAAGACACTTTAACCGCTGAAGAAAAAGCAGATCTGGCAACCACTGAAGCAGATGCTCAAAGTAATTCTGATGAGAATTTAGCGGATGAAAGCTTAAGTCAAGATTTAACAGCCGATGAGCGTGTTGATTTTGATAAATTATTAAAACAAGATGGTGCGCTTGACGATGCTGAGTTAGCTGATGACACAGAAACAGAAAATGACACCGCACCAGCAGACAAACCCAAAGATGAGATTGAAAAAGCTTTAGCACCATACGCCGGACTGCTTGGTGCATTTGGTGTTTTATTCTTTTTTGGCTTTATATTACTGTACTTAGGCGTCATTTTTTCATTTGTAGCTTACATCAAATCAAGAGTGAGCAACTTAGTCTTTAATAACACTTCGATAGATCACATTGGCTTTCATAGTGACCAACGTATGCGTGATTTGCTGTTAATTTACGTAACAAACACGATTGTACTCATGTTCACCATGGGGTTTGCTACACCTTGGGCCCATGTTCGATTGGCTAAGTATCGTGCTGAGCATTTAAGCCTGATTGGTGAAGCTGACTGGGATCGATTCATCGGTGAAAAGAAAGAAGCAGCCAAAGCCACTGGTGAAGAAATAGCCGATTTTTTTGACGTTGATCTTTCATTTGGTTTTTAAGCAATATTATGCAATTTGACGCAGATTACTACGATGGTATTAGCCCTCGCGGCAAGCGAGTACAAGTTAAAGTTGAAGGCGAATATTTTTTATTCACAGTCATTACTGCACAGGCTAATACCAGTATTAAGCAAGAAAATCTGCGCGTACGCATCAACGACTGCCACGTACAAGCTAGACTGGGGAGTGGTAAGCGCTTAATTGATTTACCAGACGATAGTCGCTTAGAAACCGATTACAAAGACCTAGAAAGCTGCCTACCTGAAAAACCAGCCAGCCGATTCTGGAAAATCATGCATCTTGCAGAAACCAACCTTACGGTTGTAATTGCATCCTTTATTGGTATTGTTTTATTCAGTGTTATTTTACTAATATACGGTGTACCGCTTGGTGCCAAATATGCAGCATTAGCCATACCAGCCTCTGTAGAGAGGGATCTTGGCAAAAAAACCATCATAACCTTAGACAATGACCAATATGGTTACTTTGAGCCGTCTCAACTACCAATTAGCCAACAAAATGATATCAACATAGCACTGGCTAATTTATGTAAAAAAACACTTAACTGCCCTGAATATCATTTAAATTTTAGAAAAAGTCCCGTTATTGGGCCCAACGCGTTTGCCCTGCCAGGTGGTGAAATGGTTATTACTGACGAGCTGATTGCACTTTCTCAAAACAACGACGAGTTAATTGCAGTATTAGCTCATGAATTAGGCCATGTAAAAGGCCGCCACGCAATGCGTCAAATTTTACAAGGTACTATTTCTGGGCTTATTATTGTTTCAGTAACGGGTGATGTTAGTAGCATAACCTCGGGCATACCCACTTTTATGATGACCATGAGTTACACACGTGAGCTTGAAAACGAAGCTGATAGCTATTCTTTAGCTTCGCTTAAAACTGCATGCATTGCCCCCAAAGTGTTCGCATCCATACTCATGAGGCTAGAAGCCAGCATGGGCGGCAACGATAACAAAAAGGATAAAACGAAAATTCCAGAAATGCTATCGTCACACCCTGACACAAAGGAAAGGGTGATTCCATTTTTAAAAGCGGAGCAAAGCTGCCATTAATAAGTTGGTTTAATATCTTAAATTGATTAAGCTGACTTTTGCACAACTAACTCTTGCACCACCAAGCTCCCCACCATATCCCCCTGTACATTAACGGCTGTGCGCAAAGTGTCAAGCAATCGATCAACTGGTAGCAATATTGCAATAGCTTCAACTGGCAAACCAACCGATTGCAATACCATGACCATCGTTACCATACCAGCACTAGGAATGCCAGGCGCACCCATTGCCGCTATCATAGCCGTGAGTAGCACGACCATTTGCTGAGCAAAGTTAAGCTCAATACCTGCCAAATTAGCAATAAACAGAGCCGCCGCCGCTTCGTACAAGGCAGTGCCATCCATATTAATGGTTGCTCCAAGAGGAATGACAAAGCCTGCAATTTCGGGCTTAACTTGCAACTGCTGAGCAGCGCACCGTAGCGTAATTGGCAAGGTGGCTGAGCTTGAACTAGTCGCAAAAGCCGTCACTAGCGCCTCACGCGCGCCACGCCAAAACCACAAAGGTGTTTTGCCTGTAAATAAATACAAAATAAGTGGCAGAATAACCACCCCATGCAGCAATAATGTGCCAAAAATCATGGCGACAAATTGACTCAACACTTGCAATATTTGCGCATCTTGCACGGCTATTAACTTAACCAGCAACGCCATAATGCCAAGTGGCGCTAGGTGCATAATGCCGCTTACAATCCGCATTGTCACATCTAAACCTTCTTGCAATAAGGCCAAGATATTTTTATAGCGCTCACCGCCCATCACTAATGTCACACCTAAAACTAAAGCAAACATCACAACGGCCAGTACATTACCATCAGCCAATGCTTTAAATGGATTAAGAAATAAACCGTGTAAAAAGCTAGTAAAAAACTCAGGTAAAGACATTTTTTGCGCCTGATACGTTTGCATTGCATGCTCAAACATGGCTAATTTCAACCCACTACCTGGCTTAAAATAATTAGTTGCCACTAAAGCCACAATAATGGCGATTAACATACTCCCGATAAAAAACAGTAGCGTAGTCACCCAAACACGGTGCATTTGTTGATGCTGCCTTAAATTGGCAATGCCAACAGCAATTGAGCAAAAAACCAAAGGCACTAAAATCATTTTGAGTAAATCAATAAAAAGCGTACCCACCAAGTTAGCTATGTATAGACCATTTTCTACCAATGGCGCTTTAATGCCTAATCCATGAAAATAAGTACCAATTGCCACACCGATAATTGCTGCAATTAAAATTTGAATATTGAGGCTAGGTAACTTCATTTTGACTCCCAACAGACTTCATAGTCTCTACCCAAGGTTGTTTGATGGTATCTAAATAATTCCTGCAACATACAGCGTATAGTCAGAACTGCTGTGCAGTACAATCAGGTATGGCTAACGCTTAATTGTTGATCTTGCTAATCCAGTATAAAGGCTCACCACTCTTCGCAGTCACAACCGTCATTTGCGCACGCCTAAAGTTTTCATAGGCCTCATCGGTTGAAACACCCTTAGCTCGAGAACTTTGCTGAGCCAGAGGCTGAGCGTAAGCAACCCAAGCCACATTCTCAATAAACCCTTGATCATTCATACAATTTTGCAACACACGTATTCTACGTCCAGCAATCTCTAGTTTTTGGAATTCAACAATTGCTTGCATACCTACCACAGACTTATCTGCCACATTTTCACAAGTGTTTAGCGCCAGACTTAACGCACTTGGCCCAACTGGTTGAGCGCCTAAGTTGCCACTATTAGTGATGTCTCTCAGCCAATATACAAGTACACCAAGTATCAACAATGCTGCCACACTATATTTCAAATAACCAAGATTAGCCATCTTCGCTCCTTTGCAAAAATTGCGGGTGACTCATCACATAAAAGTTAAAAATCCACACATTTACGTGATTTAAACAAATTGACTTAGTTTTAATTTAGCTTACCTTAACAGCTAAGTAAATCATTTAATTTTTTAACAAATCTCATGCAAACGCCATAATTATTGTTACAATAATTAAATGCTAAAAATATCCGACAGTAATATCAGTAAAATTGCGCCGCGAAGAAACAAACCTGGGGGTGGACGTCGTGCTGGTACAGGTAAATTTGGTGAGCCAACAGAGGTCATTCGTGTTCCAACAAGCCAAGCGCCAGTGATTAAAGACTTTTTAAGCGCTTACCAACGAAAAAATCGCTTAACTGATCTAGATACCGTCGATGATTTTGTATGGCCTGCGTTACAGCTCGCGACAACTTCGCTACCTTTATTTAGCTCTAAAGTGTCTGCGGGCCTGCCTTCACCGGCCGAAGAACATATTGAGAAACGTTTAGACCCAAACGAATTTTTAATTGATCAGCAAGACAGCACTTTTTTTGTCACTATTCAAGGTATGTCAATGGTGGATGTTGGTCTTCTACCTGGCGACAAAGCGGTTGTGGACCGCGCAAAACAACCCTCAATTGGCGATATTGTATTGGCCGTATTGGATGGTGAATTTACTATTAAAACATTAAGCCGCAGCAAGCAAGGCAATGTACGATTGCTACCCGCTAACTCTACTGGTGCTTATTCTCCTATTGAAATTAATTCAGAAATGAGTTTTGAGATCTGGGGCGTTGTGACAGGTTCGTTTAGGCGCTTTTAATTGATATTACTTTAAATTTTTCCGCTTAATCAGCCCTCCATCACTCAAAAATAGATTTGTGTAATTAAGGCAATTTTCATGCCTTAAGTTAACTCACAATCATCTTAATCTTAATTCTAAGCAGATTTTAAATGGTGCAGATGCACCGAGTTTGTGCAAAACCAACTCTCTCTCACCGTCATTCAGTTTAATAGCAATTTATAATTAATATATAAATATCAATACCTTAATCAACTAAATAAAGGTTGGCACACGGCTTGCTAATATCAATCTGAAATAAACCAAACTGTAAAATTTAAATGCCATGTTAAAAGTGTTGATTGTTGATAGCGATACAAAACGCAGCAAACCACTTAAACAGTCATTAATTGACAGTGGGTTTGAAGTTATTGCGCATGTAGAGAATGATTTCACACTTGATGCTAAGTGCCGCGAGTTAAAACCTGATGTAGTCATTATGGATGTGGAATCACCAAGCCGCGATACGCTGGAAAACATATGTGTGATAAGCATGCATGACGCGAGACCGATTGTAATGTTTTCACATGATGGTGATAAAGAAAAAATTAAAGCCGCTACAAGAGCAGGCGTTAGTGCCTACGTGGTGGGGACAATTCCTAGTGAAAGGTTAACACCTGTGATTGATGCCGCAATAGCGAGATTTGAAGAAGTAAAAAGCTTACGCGATGAACTAGCAGAAGCAAACACCAAGCTAGATGAACGCAAAGTGATTGAACGCGCAAAAGGCTTACTGATGAAACAGCGTAACCTAGATGAAGATGAAGCCTACAGCTTATTGCGCAGTATGGCAATGCAAAGAAAAGTAAAACTGGCGCACTTAGCCAACCAATTAGTAGAAGCAGCAAAAATGTTAATTGTGTAATTAAAAAAGATATTTGTTGACTCAATGGCGAGTTAAACAAATTCAACAATCAGTCAAATACCAACGGCGGTATTGGCTTAGCAGGATAGACAAAGGCGTCTTAACTATGCAGGTAATAGCTTGCATATTAAGACGCCTTTTTTGCTTTAAATTTTGATGTTTTTTTAATGTTTAGGAGTTAAAAATGAGTGATAAAAAGCAAGCTACCCCAGATGCAATAGAGATGAGCAGCAATATTAATCAAGCGGATAAATCGGTTGATGCTGGCCGTCGTGGCTTTTTTAAAAACACCATTGTGGGTGCATTAGGTGCGGCAACAATGCTCAATATCATGCCGGGAGGGCTAAAAAATATGGCTTATGCTGCAGGCTCAGATGCGCCAGAACTCACTGAAGTAAAAATTGGTTTTATTCCACTAACAGACTGTGCACCAATTGTTGTTGCAGCTGAAATGGGCTTTGATAAAAAATACGGCATCAAAATCATTCCAAGCAAAGAGGCCTCATGGGCAGGTGTACGTGACAAGGTAGTCAATGGCGAGCTACATGCAGCGCACGTCCTATATGGTCTGATGTATGGTGTGCAAATGGGTATTGGCGGCAAGCAAAAAGACATGGCCGTGTTGATGGCTCTTAACCACAACGGTCAAGGCATTACACTCTCAAATCAGCTAAAAGACAAAGGTGTAACTGACGGAAAGTCACTCAAACGTGTGATGGAAAATGAAAATCGCGACTTTACTTTTGCGCAGACATTTCCAACAGGCACACATGCAATGTGGCTTAACTATTGGCTAGCAGCAAGCGGTATTGACCCTGTTAAAGATGTTAAAAACATTGTAGTGCCTCCACCACAAATGGTGGCCAATATGCGTATTGGCAACATGGACGGCTATTGCGTTGGCGAGCCTTGGAATGCACGCGCAATTTACGACAAAGTAGGTTACACCATTGCTACTTCCCAAGACATTTGGGCTGATCACCCTGAAAAAGTATTGGGTACTACTGCAGAGTTTGTGGCAAAAAACCCTAATACCGCACGTGCCATGATGATGGCCATTTTAGAGGCTAGCAAATACATTGATGCTACAGCTAATCGCGCAAAAGTCGCAGAGTTAATCTCAGGTAAAGCTTATGTAAATGCACCCAAAGAAGTCATTCTTGGTCGCTTTTTAGGTGATTACGATAACGGCAACGGTAAAAAATGGAAAGATGCGAACTTCATGAAATTTTATGATGACGGCAAAGTGCCATTCCCATACTTATCTGATGGTATGTGGTTCTTAACACAACACAAACGCTGGGGTATGTTGAAATCAGATCCTGACTATTTAGCAATCGCCAAAAAAGTAAACCAAATTGACTTGTATAGCCAAGCTGCAGGCCAAGTTGGCGTGAGCGTACCTAAGGACGTTATGCGCACTAGCAAGTTAATTGATGGTGTGGTGTGGGATGGTAAAAATCCAGCTGCATACGCCGCAAGTTTTAAAATTAAAGCTTAGTTTATCACTCGTCATATCGATTGAATTCAACAAAACCATTCAAAATTTTGCAATGGTTTTGTTGATAAAACCAACAACAATCGACCTGATAACTTAAGGAGTACAACATGAGCGTGATCAGTATTAATAAAGAAAATCTTCAATCAAAAATGGATGAACCAAGCACCATGAAACCTAAAGAAGCGGTGAGCATTGCAGCCAATGATGATGCAAAACCCCATGTAGCCAGTGAGACTAAACTGGTCAAAACCGTTGCAACACCTAGCAAACTTCCTTCTCAAACCGCTGCTTTCTTTAAGTGGGCTATTCCACCTGTTACAGGCTTATTTTTGCTCATGGTGGTGTGGTCTTTAATTGCTGCATTCACCAAAGGCTTGCCTGGGCCAGTTGCCACTTTTAATGAAGCCGTGGTTGTATTTAGTCATCCATTTTACTCTAATGGCCCCAATGACCAAGGAGTGGGTTGGAATATTCTCGCATCATTGAGTCGCGTTGGTTTGGGTTTTAGCATGGCTGCGCTGATTGGAATTCCCTTGGGCTTTATGATTGGTCGCTTTGAGTTTTTATCTCGCATGACAGCTCCAGTGATTAGTTTATTACGTCCCGTATCACCACTGGCTTGGTTACCTATTGGCTTATTGGTGTTTAAAGCAGCTAATCCAGCTTCTATTTGGGTAATTTTTATCTCAGCTATTTGGCCAATGATTATTAACACAGCGGTTGGTGTAAGCAAAGTACCACAAGACTATATGAACGTAGCTAAAGTGCTTAATTTAAGCGAGTGGAAAATTATCACCAAAATTTTGTTTCCTAGCGTATTGCCTTACATGATGACAGGTGTTCGCTTATCAATAGGCACTGCGTGGTTGGTGATTGTTGCCGCTGAAATGCTCACAGGTGGTGTAGGTATTGGCTTTTGGGTTTGGGATGAATGGAACAACTTGAATGTAGAACACATCATCATCGCAATTTTTGTAGTCGGCATTGTGGGTTTATTACTCGAGCAAGCCTTGATTTTAATCGCAAAAAAATTCTCTTACGAGTAAGGAAATATCATGGAAAAAAATCTACAAGAACGTTATGTACAACTTGAAAACATCAATATGTCTTTTAACACTAAAAAAGGTGTTTTCAATGCTCTCAACAATATTAACCTTGATATTAAAGAAGGCGAGTTTATCTCTATCATTGGTCACTCTGGCTGTGGCAAATCAACTGTATTAAATTTAATAGCAGGCTTATATACACCCACTAGCGGTAATTTATTTTGTGCTGGCCGTGAAATTCATCGCCCCGGCCCTGAGCGCGCGGTTGTCTTTCAAAACCACTCACTTTTACCTTGGCTGACTTGTTTTGAAAATGTATTTTTAGCTGTTGAACGAGTTTTCAATACAGAAACCACCGCTCAACAACAAGCACGTACAAAAGCAGCACTAGAGTTAGTTGGCCTAAGTCATGCAAGCGATAAACGTCCTAATGAAATTTCTGGTGGCATGAAGCAACGTGTAGGTATTGCACGTGCATTAGCAATGGAGCCAAAAGTATTATTGCTGGATGAGCCATTCGGCGCACTTGATGCCCTTACACGCGCAACCTTGCAAGATGAGCTCATGAAAATTATGGTTAAAACGGGTTGCACGGCCGTTATGGTCACACATGATGTAGATGAAGCGGTTTTGCTATCTGACCGTATCGTAATGATGACCAATGGACCAAGCGCAGAAATTGGTGAGATTTTAGATGTCAGCTTACCTAAGCCACGTAATCGCCTTGCTCTTGCTGAAGACCCGCAATACAACCATTTACGCAGTGAAGTATTACGGTTCTTGTATGAGCGCCACGCTAAAAAAGCAGCTTAACTAACTGTTAGTCAAGCAAAGTAAAACGATAGAAATAATTAAAAAGGGAAATCGAAATGAAATTTAATAGTAAAAACAAGTTTAATTTAATTGCACTATACACCGCATTGGCCGTTGCTAGCATGGTACAAATTGCCCATGCTGAGGATACTGCGACTGATGAATACACCTTTATGGACTCAGTTAAAACGGGTAAAAACCTGACCAGTTTTAGATTGCGCTACGAAAATGTTAATCAAGATGGTCTGCAACCAACTACTTATGCAAATGGCATCGCCAACCCCACCGCATCTAAAGAGCTAGATGACGCAAACGCATTTACACTTCGTAGTTTAATTGGCTGGCAAACTGCCCCTTTCCATAACTTTAGCTTTGCGGCGCAATTGATTAACGTTACAAAATTGAATGACGATTTTAACGACAGCACCAATAGCACGCGTATTAATGGGGCGTCTAACCAGATGAGCAATATTAACTATGCAAAAGTGGTTGACCCTGACTATACAGGCGTTAATCAACTTTATATTGACTGGACTGGCATTAAAAACACACGTGCTCGCTTAGGTCGCCAACAGGTTAACTTAGATAATGTACGCTTTATTGGTGACATTGGTTTTAGGCAGGTTATGCAGGTGTTTGATGGTGTTTCTGTATTGAACAAAAGCTTACCAGATACCGAAATTTATGCCGCTCATTTTGAGAAAGTGACGCAAATCACCACAGAACAACGTGTTGGTGATTTGGATTTAGTCAACCTTAAATACCGTATCTCACCTACAGAAAATGTTGTTGGTTATGGCTATTTCTCAAACGTGGATGATTTAGGTTTAGGCAATGCTTGGTTTGGTGCAGCTAAATTAAACAATGGCTCTCTAAATAATATAGATGCTAACCAATCAAACAAAACATTAGGTCTGCGCTTAGATGGCACACACCCCTTTAACCCTAACTTTAGAGCACACTATACGGCTGAATACGCTAAACAAACAGACTATGCTGGCGGTGATAAACGGATTGATGCGCACTACTACAAAGTGGGCGGTGGTTTAGGTTTTGATGATTTGAATTTCCGTATTGATCAAGAGTTACTTTCAAGTAATGATAATAAATACGCGTTTCAAACCCCCTATGGTACTAATCATTTATTTCAAGGCTGGGTAGATAAGTTTTTAGCAACGCCAAGATCAGGTATTAAAGATACTTTTGTAACCGCTACATATAAATACAATGACTTCTTGTTTTTTGCCGACTACCACTTTATTAACTCGGACGAAGACTTCAACACAGTGGGCGGTGGAACAAAAACGAATGGTAGTCGCTATGGTAAAGAGTGGAATGTCGCTGCTACCTATAACTACAGCAAAAATATCTTAGCAAAACTTGAGTACGGTAAGTTTACTGAAGATGACCATTACGCACCTACTGCCAATGTCGCTAATAACGTCGCTGGTAACCGCAACCGCATTCGGGACACAGACAAACTATGGCTAACAGGAATGTATACATTCTAATAACCCAATTAATCAGCATTTAAATACGCACTGTTTTGGGAAACTAAAACAGTGCACTTGCACTTATATAGTGCTTGCAAGCAGTCGCATCTTCCACATTTAACTCGTATGTATTTGTAATTAATAAACAATTTATACGTGGCACGTATTTTGCTAAATTTCGTGTCAACACTTAACTTTTATTAAAGTAACTATTATGCAAAAAATGAAATTAGTAGTGGTAGGCAACGGCATGGCTGGTATGCGCACAGTAGAAGAGCTGCTTAAGATAGCCCCCGACTTATACGACATTACTGTATTTGGCGATGAACCTTACACAAACTACAACCGCATTATGCTTTCACCAGTGCTGGCTAACGAGCAAACCATCAATGACATCATATTGAATTCGCATGAGTGGTACTCTGAAAATAATATTGCTCTTTATACCAATGCACGCATTAATAAAATTGACCGTAAAAATCGTATTGTTTATGCCGAAGACGGTACCAGTGCTGAATATGACCGATTGCTAATTTCAACGGGCTCTAAGCCTTTTATGTTGCCAATTGCTGGCGCAGACTTAGATGGCGTTATTGGCTACCGTGATATTAAAGACACTAACGAAATGATAGAAACTGCGAAAAAACACAAACACGCAGTTGTGATTGGTGGGGGCTTGTTAGGGTTAGAAGCAGCCAACGGCCTAAAAATTCAAGGGATGGACGTCACCGTCATTCACCGCAATGAATGGTTGCTTGAGCGTCAACTCGATAAAACTGCTGGGAAAATGCTACAAAAAAACTTAGAGGCTAAAGGCCTTAAGTTTCAATTAAACCAAAACACTAAGGAGCTAACTGGTGAAAATGGTCGTGTAACCACTATTCACTTCACGGATGGCACTTCATTACCAGCTGATTTAGTCGTCATGGCAATTGGTATTCGCCCAAATTTCGCACTAGCCGAATCTGCTGGCATTTATTGCGATAAAGGTATTGTAGTTAATGACACAATGCAAACTTACGACCCTCGTATTTACGCTGTAGGTGAATGTGTTTCACACAGAGGCATTTCCTATGGTTTAGTGGCACCGTTGTTTGAAATGGCCAAAGTATGCGCTAATCATTTAGCCAACTATGGAATTGGTTTATACAAAGGTTCAGTCACCTCAACTAAATTAAAGGTTACAGGCATTGATTTATTTAGTGCTGGTGATTTTAACGGTAATGAAGAAACAGAAGAAATTGTTTTGCACGATGCAGTTGGTGGGGTATACAAAAAACTCATCATCAAAAACGACAAAATCGTTGGTGGCGTGCTTTATGGGGATACCACGGATGGTTCGTGGTATTTTCAAATGCTTAGAGATGGTAAGCCTATCCATGAGATTCGTGATCACTTAATGTTTGGCCCCTCTGCAATTGGTGAGACTGGCCATCAAGGCCAAAGCCAAGCAGCAGCCATGAGCAACGAGATGGAAGTATGCGGTTGTAACGGTGTATGTAAAGGAACTATTGTTAAAGCGATTCAAGATCATGGTTTATTCACACTGGATGATGTTAAAAAGCAAACTAAAGCAGGTTCAAGCTGCGGCTCATGCGTAGGCCTAGTTGAGCAAATTTTAGCTTCTACGTTAGGTGGCGGTTATGCCCCACCTTCAACCAGCAAAGCTGTTTGCGGTTGTACAGAAAGAAACCACGAAGAAGTGCGTGCTGAAATTCGCACACATAAATATTTAAACATTTCAGATGCGATGAAAGGGATGGGCTGGAGAACACCTAACGGCTGCGCAACCTGCAGACCTGCGCTCAACTACTATCTCATTTCAACTTGGCCACATGAAGCTAAAGATGATCCTCAGTCACGATTCATCAATGAGCGAGTACACGCTAACATTCAAAAAGACGGCACTTACTCGGTGATTCCGCGAATGTATGGCGGTGTAACAACGCCAGACCAGCTACGTAAAATTGCAGATGTGGCAGATAAGTATGCAGTACCTATGGTGAAGGTGACTGGTGGTCAACGTATTGACTTGTTAGGTGTAAAAAAAGAAGACCTTGTTGATATGTGGGCTGACTTAGACATGCCTTCTGGATATGCATATGGTAAAAGTATTCGTACCGTTAAAACGTGTGTTGGTAGTGAGTTTTGCCGATTTGGCACTCAAAACTCCACTCAGATGGGTATCGATATTGAAAAAGCCTTCGACCATATGTGGGCACCACATAAAGTGAAATTTGCCGTATCAGGCTGCCCTCGTAACTGTGCAGAATCTGGTATTAAAGATGTCGGTATTATTGCTGTAGATTCAGGCTGGGAAATGTATATCGGTGGCAATGGTGGTATTAAAACCGAAGCGGCGCAATTTTTATGCAAGGTAAAAACATCTGATGAGGTTCTAGAGTATTCTGGTGCATTCATCCAAATTTACCGAGAAGAAGCACGCTACTTAGACCGAACAGTTCATTGGCTTGAGCGCGTAGGCTTAGAGTATGTAAAACAACGCATACTTGAAGATGTTGAAGGTCGGAAAGCGGCATATGCACGCTTACTCTACGCGTTACAAGGCTCAGTTGATCCATGGGGTGAGCGTGTACAAAAACGTGATCAACACAAAGAGTTTGAAACAATCACAGTTTAATTAGCTGCAGCTTTAACTTAATCAACAAAGAATCCTTACAGCCAATGGGCTGAGCGGGCTCTTTGTTGACACTCAAAATCAACATCTTTACACATTTAAACAAAGGAAGTTATATGAAAAGCAGTTTTTGGAAAGCTGGCCATACGCCAACATTACTTTCAGCCTTTTTGTATTTTGATTTAAGCTTTATGGTTTGGGTTCTTTTAGGTCCATTGGCAGTTCAAATTGCAAGTAGTTTACATCTTACCCCAGCACAAAAAGGGTTAATGGTCGCCACACCTGTATTAGCTGGCGCACTATTACGGATTGTCATGGGTGTATTAGTTGACCAAATCAAGCCAAAAATGGCTGGTTTAATTGGTCAAATTATCGTGATACTCAGCTTATTAACAGCATGGTTACACGGCATTGAAAACTTTCAGCAAGCGTTAATGCTTGGCATTGGCTTAGGTTTCGCTGGTGCTGCATTTGCTGTCGCTTTGCCACTGGCTTCTCGCTGGTATCCACCTGAACACCAAGGTACGGCATTAGGCATTGCTGGCGCAGGTAACTCTGGTACGGTGTTTGCTGCTTTATTTGCCCCAGCTCTAGCGGTTGCTTATGGTTGGGAAAATGTATTCGGCTTAGCACTTATTCCCCTAGGTATTGCCATGCTGGTTTATATTATTTTTGCAAAAGATGCACCTGATGCACCTGCTGCAAAATCATTGAGCCAGTACTTAGCAATATTAAAAGATAAAGATGCATGGTGGTTTATGTTTTTTTACAGTGTCACATTTGGCGGCTTTGTAGGCTTAGCTTCATCACTCACCATATACTTTAATGACCTTTACAGCTTAGGTGCTGTTAAAGCAGGCTACTGTACTGCAGCCTGCGTATTTGCTGGCTCACTTGTAAGGCCGCTAGGCGGCATGATTGCTGACCGCATTGGCGGAATTCGCACATTAATGACCATGTATGTCTTAGCTGTTATCTTACTCATTGTGATGAGTTTCGGGCAAGCCACTTACCAAACAGCGTTAATGATCATTATCCCTACAATGGCTATTTTAGGCATGGGCAATGGCGCTGTGTTTCAATTGGTGCCACAACGCTTTCGTAAAGAAATTGGCGTGATGACAGGCCTAGTTGGCATGGCTGGTGGTATTGGTGGTTTTTATTTAGCTTCAAGCTTGGGTTTTATTAAACAAAGCACTGGCAGCTACCAAATGGGCATTTTAATATTTGCGGGTTTAGCAAGTTTAGCTGTGCTAGGTTTAATGGGTGTAAAAACACGCTGGAGAACAACGTGGGGCAGCGCCACAGCCACTAGTGCTAAGGTGTAGACTAGCGAAATGTCACTCACCTTTAATATTGGGCAATCAAGCCTAACGGGGCCACGCGAGCGAAATGAAGATGCGGTCTGCATCGTAACGCCCAGAAACAGCCAGTTAACTGTAAAAGGTGCTTTGATTGCAGTAGCCGATGGAGTGAGTGGTAACGCTGGCGGCGGTGAAGCCTCTCAAATGACAGTGCGTAGCGTGTCGGCCGACTATTACGCTACACCAGACACTTGGGAGCCTCACACCTCTCTGGACAAAGTACTAACCGCAGCGAATCGCTGGGTATTATCGCAAGCCAATGCCAACCGAAATATGGCTGGCATGGCAACCACCTTATCTTTATTAGTGTTACGCGGTAAACGTTACTATTCTGCACATGTTGGCGATACTCGTATCTACTTACTGCGTGATGGTCAACTCAAGCAGCTGACCACTGACCACGTGTGGGATAGACCTGATATGCGCCATGTGTTAAAACGCGCCATTGGTTTAGACCAGCATTTAACTGCCGATTACGCCGATGGTGAACTCGCCATTAACGACACATTTGCTTTGCTCAGTGATGGCGTGTGGGATGCTTTAAGTGAAAAAGAGCTACATGAAGGCCTGCAAAAATTTGACAGTCCGCAAATGATAGCCGACTTACTTACCGAAACTGCGCTTAAAAATGGCGGGCAAGACAACACCACAGCGGTTGTAATCAAAATTACGGCTTTGGGTAAAGATACGCTCACCGACTTAATCGCAACGGGTAAGCATTTAACCGTGCCTGAAAAAATGCAAACAAACGATGTAATTGATGATTTTACTGTGGTTGATGTGTTACACGAATCACGCGCTAGCTTGCTTTACAAGGTGCGTAACACACAAACGAATCAATTGTTTGTACTCAAAACTTTGCAACCATTGCTAGCCACAGACACTGACAGCTGCAATGCTTTATTGAACGAGGAATGGTTATCTAAGCGCGTCGTATCGCAATATGTACCGCAAGTATTGCCCATCAATGCAGAACGCCGTAGTAAACTTTACTACGTGATGTCGTGGCACGAAGGTGCAACACTGCAACACAGAATTGATAGCAATCATCACTTCACCATTGCTGGTGCAGCTAAAATTGGTGTTGAAATGATGCGTGGCTTAGGTGCATTGCACAGATTAAACATTATCCACCGAGATATTAAGCCTGCTAATGTGCATCAGGGCACAGATAATAGAATTAGGATTTTAGATTTAGGTGTAGCGCTGTGCCATATCAGCAAAATTGAGTCTATGCAAAACCCGGGCACTCCTAGTTTTATGGCACCAGAACTGTTTGATGGCGAAGAAGCAACCATACAAACTGACATTTATGCTGCTGGTGTTACGCTTTATTATCTATTAACTGGAAAATATCCATATGGTGAAATAGAGCCCTTTCAACGACCGAAATTCACGGTGCCAGTACCACCTACTCGCTATCGACCAGATGTGCCGCATTGGTTAGAAAATATTTTAGTTAAAGCGGTAGCCCGTGAGAAAAAAGACCGATTTGAAACGGCTGAAGAAATGTTGCTTGCTTTAGAACATGGGGAATTTAAGCCACTCACAGCGCAGCGTACACCGCTGATTGCACGGGCCAACTTAATGAAATGGCAATGGTTAGCAATATTTTCTTTAATCATGAATTTTTTATTAATTTATTTATTATTAGTCTCTTGAAAGAAAACATATGAGCAACTGGGTAAAAGTAGCACCTTTAAATGAAATTCCACCGCTAGGTGCACGCGTAGTACGCACTAAAGATTGTGATATTGGTGTTTTTCGTACAGAAGACGATCGTGTATTTGCCATTAACAATAGCTGCCCCCATAAAGGTGGCCCACTATCGCAAGGCATTGTTTATGGCGACAAAGTTGCTTGCCCATTACATAGCTGGAAAATCAGCTTAGTGGATGGCAAAGCAGAAGAACCAGATGTTGGTGAAACCGCTTGCTATCAGGTAAAAATTGAAGATGGCATTGTTTATTTAGAGCTTAAAGACTAATTAAGCCACACCGACCTATGACTAAAAGCCCTTCAATTAAGCTGACCAAATCCACCTGTTGTTATTGCGGCGTTGGCTGCGGTGTCATTATCAAAACTGAAAACGATACTATCGTTGACGTACAAGGTGACCCCAACCACCCAGCTAACTATGGACGGCTATGCACCAAAGGCTCCACTCTGCACCTCACTGCAAAGTTGGATGCCCGCGCACTTTACCCAGAAATTCGCACCAGCCGCAACACACCGCGTGAACGCGCCACATGGGATGAATCACTTGATTACGTGGTCAATCAGTTTGCTGATACCATCAAAAAGCACGGACCAGATTCCGTTGCTTTTTATATCTCAGGCCAATTACTGACTGAAGACTACTATGTTTTTAACAAGCTGGCTAAAGGTTTAATTGGCACCAACAATGTAGACACCAACTCACGCCTTTGCATGAGCTCAGCCGTTACAGGTTACAAAACCACGCTAGGTGCAGATGCGCCGCCTGCTTGTTATGAAGACATAGACCATACGCAATGCCTATTTATTGCAGGTAGTAACACCGCTTTTGCACATCCAATTATTTTTCGCAGAATTGAAGATGCAAAAGCCAAAAATCCTAATATGAAGGTAGTGGTGGTTGATCCACGCCGCACAGATACCGCACAGTTTGCCGATTTACACTTAGCCATATTACCAGGCACCGATGTAGCACTATTTAACGGTCTTATGCATGTCATGCTTTGGGAAGGTTTGCTGGATATGAATTATATCCGCAACCATACGATTGGATTCGATGCACTAAAAGAAACAGTGCGTGAATACACACCTAAAATGGTAGCTGACATTTGCGGCATCAGTGAAAAAGACATTATTCAAGCGGCAAAATGGTTTGGCACGGGACCAACACTCTCTATGTATTGCATGGGATTAAATCAATCGGTGCATGGTACAGACAAAAATGCTGCGCTGATTAACCTGCATTTGGCCACTGGTCACATTGGCAAACCTGGCGCAGGTCCATTTTCACTGACGGGTCAACCCAATGCCATGGGCGGCCGCGAGGTGGGAGGCATGGCTAACTTACTATCTGCGCATCGAGATTTAGCCAATCCAGAACACCGTGCTGAAGTGGCTAAATTTTGGGGAATAAATGAAGTACCTGCAACTGCGGGCAAAACAGCGATAGAAATGTTTGATGCAGTCAAAAGTGGTGAAATCAAAGCCATTTGGATTGCCTGTACAAACCCAGCTCACTCGATGCCCGACTTAAACAATGTGGTTGATGCGCTCAATGCAGCTAAGCTAGTGGTACTGCAAGACGCGTTTAACAATACCGATAGTAATCAATATGCCGATGTGATTTTTCCCGCCACTACCTGGGGAGAAAAAGAAGGTACAGTCACCAATTCTGAGCGCCGCATTACTCGTGTGCAAGGCGCTGCGCCAAAAGCAGGGGAAGCGCGCAATGACTGGGAAATTGTGGTTGATTTTGCACAGCGATTAGAGAAAAAACTGGGCCAAGCCACCTCGTTATTTAACTACCCCACTGCTGAAAGCGTGTTTAATGAGCACCGCGAGTCAACCCGTGGCCGCGATTTAGATATTACAGGCTTAAGCTACCAGTTATTAGAACAAAGTGGTCCTCAGCAGTGGCCCTTTAAAGAAGGGGATACTTTAGGTCAGGCGCGCTTATACACCGACGGCGTTTTTCAAAAGCCCGATGGAAAAGCGCATTTTCACAACGCCGTGTATAAAGGCACTGCAGATAAAACAGATGCCCGCCATCCATTACATTTATTAACTGGGCGATTGCGTGACCAATGGCATGGCATGAGTCGCACAGGTACGATTGCCCAACTATACAACCATGTGGATGAACCTGTTGTGTCGATGAACCAAGACGACATGACAAGGCGCCAATTAAAAACAGGCGACATTGTAAAACTCAGCAATAAGCGCGGTAGCCTTAATATTCGAGTGCAACAATCTGAAGAAGTTAAACCTGCTGAAATGTTTGTACCGATGCACTGGGGCAGACAATTTATGAATGGCTTAGGCGTTAATGCTCTGATGCCAGCCACATTTGATAAAACATCTAAGCAACCCGAATTAAAGCACACCGCCGTTAATATTCAAAAGCTCGACTTACCTTGGCAAATGACGGTCATGCGCTCATGTAAAAATCTTGATTTGATTGCAGATATTCGTCAGTTACTTGAACATTTTGATTATGCAACTTGTGGCTTATACGGTCGTGGTGATGGCATGGTTGTGCTACGTGCATCACACACCGAAGCCCCCAATGAAGATGTCATTAAGCAACTAGACATATTATTAGGCATGGTGGATGGCGCGCCGATGCTTAATTACGATGATGCAAAGCGTGGCGTCAGCAAACGTATTTTAGTAGAAGATAAACAAGTTACAGGAGTTCGCTTAATTGGTGAAACCCTCGCAGCTGACTGGCTTAAACAAGTGATGCAACAAGGTGAGTTTACCGATGAGCTACGTCGCTGGGCGCTTGCGCCATTAAGTACACCACCATCAGGCCAAAAGAGCCGTGGCAAAATTATTTGTAGCTGCTACGATGTGTCCGAAAACGAAATTATCGAGACTTGCCAAATGGGTGCCGACTTACAAACCTTACAGGCAAAACTGAAGTGTGGCACCAACTGTGGCTCTTGTGTGCCTGAACTTAAGCGCCTAGTCAGTAAGCACAGCACTCTAAAACCTTAGGCAACGCGTTCAAAAACACCTTGTAAGCCCCATTTTAGCGGGCTTATAGGGTAAGCACCATGCTGTTCAGCTGTCCACCAACCTTTGGAATAACAAGAATTAAGCCATGAATAGACTTTTTTTCTAAAGTTTAATTAAAACCAACCGATACTATACTTAGCACGTCAGCTTTGTTAAAGATGACGTGGTATTAGCAATATTATCGAGCAAACAAAATTTGCTTTCTAATATTGCTAAATGAATGCTCTTGCATTTCTCTCCTCCCCTGGGGCTTGCTACTTTATGTGCAAGCTCTTTTTTTTTGCGTAAATCAAAACTAGCTATCATTAAAACTGTCTATTTTTTGACAAAACGCACCAAATATTGACATGTTTTACCAGTTCATTCACTGCCATACATTGATGCACAATAGAAAATACCTGAGCTTATTGAGTTAACTTACTGAAATGCAATTACTCTTAGTGGCTTGGTAATATCAATTCAACCAAACTTGCAGTTGGTCTAATTTATGCTTATTTAACAATGCAGTATGTCGTTCAATCAATAGCAATATTTAAGGAGCGCAACATGACTATCTATCAAATTATTAATGAGCAAAACAACCCAGTTGAAGAGTTTGTAGACCTGCACAATGCCACTATTGAAGCAGAAAAGCTTAATTTATGGGAAGAAGATCACTACTTCTACGTGGCTGAAATTGAATTAGACGACCAATAAGCTAATCGACTTAAATTTAAGCCTAACAAAGGCGGGGTTACGCCCGCTTACAAAGACCAACAAAAAGAATGTGGTTGCAGTTGCAACAGTAGTTGCTGTATTTTATTTTGCCCGATGCTTATAAGGCACAATCACTTCGCTTGAGGCTAATATCGTTTCACGTAAAAAGCAAAGTAAAGCGAAAATAACCGAAAACATAGAAGTGATGAATGAAATCATCACCAAATGTGGCATATTAAAACCCAATTCCACCCCTAAAAACAAAGCGGCAATGGAAATGCACACACTTAACGCCGCAAAAGTAGCCAAACCAATGGCACGACGTAGCCATCTTGTGCGCTT
>Ga0255347_1003486_pt1 | contig 20386 bp, 16 predicted proteins | sample wastewater_treat_2_FD_192479 | JGI IMG/M metagenome (GOLD analysis project Ga0255347, IMG submission 192479) | Wastewater microbial communities from Lulu Island WWTP, Vancouver, Canada - plant24 | ecosystem: Engineered > WWTP > Wastewater > Unclassified | place: Canada: Vancouver, British...
AATTTGTTTTTAGGAGTATATCTCAACTTAAGTATGTGGTATAAACTATCGGGACAAACACGCTACGGAGCTTGGTTCTCGGTTGCGGGAGCAATCATTACCATTTTGTTTAACCTATGGTTAATTCCGATTATGGGATATACAGGAGCTGCGTGGGCAACGTTTATCTGTTATGCATCCATGATGGTGATCTCCTATTTCTACGGACAGAAATATTACCCTATACCCTATCATGTAAAAGACTTCTTTATTTACACAGGAGGAGCCTTTGGAATGTGGATGATCAGCTTAATGATTCATCAATATGCAGGGTTTAGTTTTATGATGCAACAAACTTTAAACACCGTTTTACTGTTGGTATATATTGGAGCTATGTGGAAAGTACTGAAGTCGAACAAAGACTTAAAAGTTAACATTTGATATTATGCAAATACACTCTGAAAAAGATTTATCGGTTGAAGCCTTTTACGAATTAGTAAGAGACGAACACCAATTAGTATTTGTAGACTTTTTTGCTACTTGGTGTGAGCCATGTAAATTTCTCGATGAGATACTAGAAGAATTAGCACCGAGGGTAGCACCTACCACGCGATTTGTAAAACTCGACATCGACGAACATCCTGCCTTACAAAAAGAGTTTACCATTATGAGTGTTCCTACGTTGATGATTTACAGAAAAGGGGAACAAGTATGGAGAATGGCAGGATTCGGATTAGCGAAGGATATGGAAGAAATAATTTTGAAGTTTAAGATTTGAGATTGTAAATCTTAAACTAAAAAGCAAATAGGATTATGTTTACGATTTAGCTATAAATTCCTATTTGCTTAAAAGGTAATTTCTCGTATTAAAATTCATAAGTTATTGTGAATTATGAGTTGCGATTCAGAATAAATTAACAACCTCACTTCGCTATTACAATTTTCATTGTTCCCAAATTACTATTTGGGGAACGTAAATTTAAAATGCAAACTCCTGACGAAACTGAATCGAAACGAATGGCTGTGGTGTAATGGGTATTATCGAGTAATTACCGAGCACATAACTTACCTTGTAACGAATATAATTCTGCATAAGCATCCTCCGAAAATGTTTGTTTTAGTTCTAAATAAAACGCCCCGTTATTAAAACTTGGAAATACATACAACTGATTCGGTTTGGAATTGCTGATTTTTGTTATACGAGAATAACTTAAAATATTCTCATGACAAATACATTCTTTTTTTTACGCGGAATAGGCACTTATCACTGCAACTTCACATAATTCAAAGGGTATTTCTAAAATATAATGAAGCCGGAAATTATCATTAGCACTCCAATTTATACACTTCGTGATTAAATTAATTTAACTTCCCTGACTTTTATTAATAACCATTGGAAAAATATGTGTACCCAATATGGCATTAACAATCACCTTGTCATTTCATAAATTTAAATTAATTTTACTGTTTAATGAACCTTCTTGAAATTAGATTAGACGCAGTTCTAACTTGAATTAAGTATGAACCTGCTATAATATTATCATTATTAATATTGATTTCTATTTTTTGCTCACCAATGTAAGGTAAATATTTTGTGTTATAATAAATATCCTGCCCAATAGAGTTTTTTATGATAATTTCTACATTTTCTGGATTAAATGTTCTAAGTTCTAATATCACCACAGTCTCTGCTGGGTTAGGATAAATTTTAATCTGCTCTTCGCTAATATCATAAACATTAATAAATGTATTTAAGTTATTTGAAAGCTTTGCAAGCCATATATCGGTATAGCCGTGATTATTAGTTAAATCGCCATCAATAGAATTTGAATACCCAGAAATATAGATTTGTCCAGTTTTAGTAACGTCAATTGAATTTCCAATTTCATCATTTGTTCCACCAAGACAATTTTTTGAAATAATATTTCCTAGAGTATCCAAAACCAACAACCAAATGTCTTGCTGACCATGATTTCCAGAAACATCACCATCTGAAGAATAAGTTGTTGAACAAACAACTCTATTTCCAGAATTTACTTGGACAATTTCTCCTTCTTGTTCGAAAAACTCAGCCGAACTTCCCCCAAAGCTTCTTTGCCATTTAATTAATCCATAATTATCTAAATCAGCAATCCATAAATCTGTATTTCCGTGATTTCCAGAAACGCTTCCATCATTTGAATTGGAATATCCTCCTAAGGTATATCCTCCTAATGGATTTTCAATTATGTCAAAGGCACATTCATTATTTGATCCACCAAAGCAACGACTCCATTCAATTGAACCTGTAGAATCCAATTTAGAAACCCATATATCATTGTATCCACCATGATTTCCAGATATATCAAAGTCATTTGAGTTTGTATTACCACATAATATTAATTCATTACTCATAGTGGAACAAATTTTAGAAGGACTGTCTGTGTTTGACCCCCCTAAACATTTCTGCCATAATATAGTGCCAATTGAGTCAATCTTAACAATCCAAATATCTCCATTACCATGATTACCCAATACATCACCATCAATTGAATTTGAGATCCCTGTAAATACAAAACTGCCACTCCCTAATTGTATTATTGAATATCCCTCATCAAAGTCAGATCCACCGTAATTTTTTTGCCACATTACATTACCTAAACTGTCTAGTTTAATGACCCAAATATCTGCATTACCATGATTGCTAGTTATATCACCGTCAATTGAATTTGTACTTCCAATTATTATTACTCCATTATCAATTGTGCTAGATATATCAAATCCACGATCACGTAACGATCCTCCTAAGCATTTTTGCCATAAAAGGTTCAAAGAACTATCTAACTTTGTAATCCAAATTTCTTCGTCACCGTGACTACCATTCACATCATTATCATTTGAATAAGTTCTGCTCATACAAAACAAATTACTATTGCTTGAATTGACTACCTTGCTATAAAAATCGCTTGCTGAGCCTCCAAATGATTTTTGCAAAATAATCGGTGACTGTTGTGCAATACAACAGAAATTAACCCTAATTAACAAATAAATAGTTATAACAATTGCTTTCATAATAATAATAATTTTTTTATTAATACATTACTTAGCACTCCATTGTGACATTTTTTATCATATCAATTAATATATTTATTTCATGTATAATTTCCTGGTTTTTCAGCTTAACGGGTGCTACTTCCATAAATTCGATTTCACTTACTCTTATATATGGTAAAATTTTTATCAGCTCAGCCATAGCTTGATCTTTCGTTAAGTTACAACTTTCATTAGAAATTTCTCTTGCGCGATTTACTGTAGCCCGGAGTGGATACCAGCCAGCTCCATATAAAAAGGAAAACCTCTCGCTCCCCAAATTGAAATTAAGTTGTCCGTTATTGCATTCATCAATTGCCATAACAAGTTCATCTTTTGTCATCTTCATGTATATTTTTAATGTGTTCTATTATTTTTGTCGATACTTTAAATGATCAATTTTACATCAAATATAATTAATTTATTGGGGAAAAAAGGCAAAAAAAAGTTAAACCACCCTTTTTTTATTGATGACAATTCTCAAATTAAATTGCAATACCCTTGCTTTAAATAGGGTTAATAAATACCTTCACTATAATTACCCTTTCGACAATCAATCCAAATAAAATAACTCAAATAGGTAGAGATTATAATATTCAAAATTGCAAATTTTATCTCAATTTCTTTTTGTCAAAAACCATCAAAACATATCACTAATGTTTTGATTTTTCCGCGAAAGACAATTTCCGCACTGTACATTATACTGACTATAAATGACAAGGCAAGGCCTCTACTTCTTCCTATCGCTTTTTAAAACGGAATAGATATACATATCGTAGTGGCGGTTATTCCAAAACATCCAATCTCTGAATAGTCCTTCTTTTAGGAATCCGTTTTTTTCGAGAACTCTTTCTGATGCGTGATTACCTGGCATTACTTCCGCTTCCACACGATTAACCATTAGATTGTTAAAGGCATAATTCAAAACACAATCTAATACTTCGGTAGTAATTCCTTTTTTCCACTGAGCGGATTTTAAATCGTAACCCAATTGCGCTTTATGATTTGGGATAATACTATTAAAGCCTATAGTGCCTACTATTTTTAAATCATTTGTCGGCTCGGCTATTCCCCATCGAATACCTAGCTTATTGGCATAACGCGATCTAAAATGATTGATGATCGGATCGGCATCCTCCACATTTTTTAGCGTACTAATATTGTAAAAACGAGTTACCGATTCATCCCCAAACAATTCGAATATATCGTGGCGATGATCATCTGTAATTTCAATGAGTTTATACCTTTCAGTAAAGAGAATAGGAAAATCATTCTGTGGAAAATTTGCATTCATAAAGCGGTTAGCTATTAGAATGCTAAGGTAATAATTAAATGGATATTTATTTAACTAATCTCATCATCATCTTGCATATTATTATTTCGGTTCTTATAAGAAACTCGTCCGATAACAAACCCACTTATACCTGCGGCAACGGTTAACAAACTTAATCCTGTAATAAAGCCTGAAGTTAACTCTGTCTCAGCTTGCTTCTTAGCCTCCACTTCTTTTTGCTTCACCAAATAATTCATGTGCCCTATTGTTGATTTTTCCCATGCAGTATCTCGAATGACTACTTTATCGTGGATGGTATCTGTCATGGTTAATGAATGATGTATTGTATCGCGTTTGGTAACGCTTATAGCAATGGTATCGGGACGAAAAGGCAAATATCTAAGCAATTCTTTCGAACTGATTACACCGGCCTTATTGAGTGCCAAGGCAATAAAAGCAGTTGGAGGATCAGTATTTACATCGGTTCTGAATTTGGCAAGGTAAGTAGGGTCGACGGTTGACCAAAGCAGTTCTTGTCCTACGCCATTTTGCAAATCCATATCATCAATAATTTTAGCCACGCTTACGGTCTTCTTTTCTGCCAATTCGCCCACTTTATAGAACGCCTGAACATCGGGCGAAAGTTTAAAAGGTTGTGCGCACATGGCAAAGATTTTATCGTTTGTACTTCCGTGTGCTACCAACTCTACCGAGTAGTCTTCGGTAACGATCATTTGTTGGTACTTCCCTTGATCGGGAAATAAAGTAGTTCCTGTTGGCATTGCCAATTCGATAGGAGCATTGGAATTATTCCGAATAGTAATCTTCAAACAAGGGCCATAATGTCCGGTGTTGAAGAGCTCATTTTGCTTCGGAATAGACGCCTCTTCTACTCCCGAAATTGTGTAAGTAATGAGCTTTTGGCGAGAAGCCAAGGCAAATGAATAACGGGTTGCTGCTTTTGCTCCGGTGGTTAACAGAACACTACAAAGCAGTAATCCCTTTACGAATCTGTTCATAGAATAAGGGTTGAGAAGAGTTAACGAAAAAACTCGGCCCTTTATTACATTTCCTCTCCTGAACTACAAGTATTTAACTAAACTTTCACGACAGCGTACAGCGAAGCATTGGTTTTACAGAATGATCTTTTGCAATATCATCGATAATAAATCCGGCATTACACATGGCCTGTTGCACTGAATGCTGAACAAAATGGGTGATTAATATTCCATCGGGTTTAATTAATTTGCGGACTTCACTTAACGTATCGGCTGACCACAAATCGGGTTGTGTACGAGGAGAAAATACATCGTAAAACACAAGATCAAAACGCTCTTCTGACTTAAAATTTCTAATGTCGGATAAATGTTTTTCAAGAATAAAATGAGGTCCAATTTCAGCGGAATAATGCACTGGCACATCATGCATTCTAACAAACGCATCTTTATCGTTTGGATGATTAGTATGATGCGGATAATCGAGTGAATTAATCAGTGACATTGAAACCGGGTGAGTTTCTAATGCTACATAATTTACGCGGCATTTATTGGCGCAAGCATATTGGTATGAAAGCAAGGAATTCAATCCTGTACCGAAACCTATTTCAAGGACATTTAACAGGCCTTTATTGCGACGATGAGCAACGGCCAGTCCCTCATCAATAAACACATATTTAGCCTCCTTAACCGCACCATGTCGGGAATGATACGTTTCATCTACATCGGTCAAGAACAAAGTTAATGACCCATCTGCCGTAAGTAATGTTTGAATCATTGTAAGCCAGTTAAAAACATGACAATTATCATAAATATCACGACGAATATAGCAGATTTAACTTCGATTACGGCAAAACAGAAGGGAATTTGAACAAATGGGCAAAAAAAAAGAGCCACTTAATATTAAGTAGCTCTTTTAAGAGTTGACCGACAAGGATTCGAACCTTGAAAGGCAGAACCAAAATCTACAGTGTTACCATTACACCATCGGTCAATCTGCTTTAGCGGGTGCAAAGATAAACTTTTTTTACTAAAAAAAATAATTTAGCAAAATCGTTTATCCGTTCACTATAACTTTTAGCCTAGTACCTGGTTTAATATTGGCATTATGCAGGTTATTGATATCTTTTATCATTTCTACGGTTACACCGTCGTAGCGCTTAGCGATATTCCATAAAGTATCGCCCGGTTGAACGAGGTGATAAACATATTTTGGACGCTTATCTTGTTGAGTAGTAATTGATACCGTTTGTTCTTCTTTCGAACTATCAGCCTTTTGATCGGCTAATTTTTGGTCAGCTGTATCGGTCTTTTCAACTGTTACTGCTGCCACTTGAGCATTCCCAGAATCCTTTTTTACTGCTTCTTTTTTCAATGCAACAGCAGGCGCAGGATCTTTAACTGCAACTTTCGTTTTCACTAGAGCAATTACTTGAAGGCGTTGACCTCTTTTCACTGAAGACGAACGTAATTTGTTCAATTTTTTCACTTCAGAAGTTGACATATCGTAACGATCGGCAATTTCGGTAAGTGTTTCTCCGCGTTTAACAGTATGCGTTTTCTTCAAACGCTTAGTGATTGTTTCGTAGTGAATACCTGATGTTGAAGCTGTAACTTCCTCATCATCATTATCGCGGTCGCGAGAACGTGAACGAGAAGCGAAATAATCAGGTAAAACAGGTCGAGGAGCAGGTTGCGACATTGCATAAATCTGCTCTTGATTTGCCATGAACAAAGCAATTTTATTGGTTGGCAAGCGAAGCGTATATTCTTCTTCTGTATCAGGAATATAATTCTTCTTGTAAACAGGATTAAGGAAAGAAATTACATCCATTGGCAAATCAATTTGATTCGACAATACTTGGAAATTAATTTGCTTATCCACTTTAATTGTATCAACTTGGAAGTAAGAATATGCAGGAGAAACTGGATATAAATTATGCTCACGCGAATAATTCATCACATACGTTACTGCGATAAAAGCAGGAACATATCCTCTAGTTTCAGCAGGAAGATATTGCATAATTTCCCAGAAGTTAGTTTTACCTCCAGAACGTTTAATAGCTTTATTTACGTTACCGGCACCGCAGTTATACGCTGCAATTACCAATAACCAATCGCCATAAATACGATACATATCTTTAAAGTACTGACAAGCACCGTAAGTAGCTTTTAAAGGATCGCGACGTTGATCGGTATAAGAGTTTACCTTAAGATCGTAAACCAATCCGGTAGCATACATAAACTGCCAAATACCTGTTGCTCCTACTGGAGAAACGGCAATTGGGTTTAGCGCCGACTCAACAATCGACAAATACTTAAATTCGAGAGGAAGACCTTCTTTATCGAGTGCTTCTTCCATCATAGGGAAATACAGATTCGATAAGCCCATCGCACGTTGCGTTAATCCGCGTTTACGACTTGCATACAAATCAATATATCCTTTTACATACTGGTTATACGAAAGAGGAATAGGAGAAGAAATCTTCGCCATTCGCTCTTTGTAAACTTCTTCTGAGAACGTTGGAACGGAACCGGGAACTGCCATTTTGTTGTCATAACAATTGGCATCCAGGCTATTAAACCGAACCACGTGATTGAGGGTCACCAGGCTGTCGAGCATCGATACGATAGGATCGTATGAAGCTTCGGCTGTCGGAGCGGAAGGAGCTATTTGCGCCTGAACTTCCATTGAAGGAACAGAGGCAAACATCCCAAGCATCGCTATCAGACCAACTGTACGGGTTAATTTCATTAAATCTGGTTTAAGGGTCTGGTTTACACTTATCTAGATACGGCTAAAATATTGAAAAGGTGAAGAAAGAATGCGTCAATCTTACAACACTTTTCAACGTGCGAATTTTATAACTCACACTCTTAGTCCTGCAGCGGAAAGGCCGTGCTTTCATGCAGTTTGCGTTGACTCGGTTTTTTTGATTTCGACTGAATAAAGGGGTAATTCAGTCGCGTATCAGTTGTCACTAACTAATAGTAACGAACCAACCGGGAATATATTTTCCGGAAGGACCGCAAATTTACTAATAATCAATGAAATAAAGGGTGAACCAGAAATGAAGAAAGTCAATTACTTAACTGCCTTAATATCAATAGCTTTCGATTTATTAAAATAACGAATCAAGAATGGAACGGTTCCTAAAACCATTGCCAAGCCGATTAAAACGTATAAAAGCAGCAAGCTGGAGATATTTCTTAAAGCTAAAGCAGTGAGAATAAAGCCAATATTCACCAAGTATAAAGTTAATGCAGCCTCGCGATGCGACAACCCTAAGTCGAGTAACTGGTGATGGATATGGTTTCTATCCGCTTGAAATGGCGACTTTCCGCTCATCATCCTTACAGCAAAGATCCGCAGAGTATCGGCCAGAGGGATGATTAGAATTGCGATAGCCATGGCAGGACTAGATCGGAAAGGGAAAGCATAAGGAAGTGCATCGAAACTCAATTCAATAAAATTTATGCTAAGCACCGCCAATATAAGACCTACAACCAACGATCCGGTATCACCCATAAAGATGTTTGCCGGAGAGAAATTATAGACTAAGAACGCAAGCAGTGAGCTAAACAAAGCAAACGAAAGAATACAGAGAGCAAGGTTATTGTAATTATAGAACCATAGTCCGAAAGTAAAAGCTGCGATTGCACCAATTCCTCCTGCTAATCCGTCGATGCCATCGATCAAATTATAAGCGTTAATAATAACTAAGATTGTAAAGATGCTAATGAGTGCGCTAAACCAATAAGGAATTTGGTAAACGCCGAAGATTCCGCATAAGCTAGTGATACGAATATCGGCAAAGAAGACAATAATGATAGCAGCCAGCAATTGCCCGTAGAGTTTCTTATGAGCGGTTAGCTCTACAATATCATCTTTAATTCCGATAAAGAACATAATGATGATAGCTGCAATGATGTATTGGGTAGCGGTATTTTCTAATCCTGCAGAGCAAAAAGTATATGAAAACACAACACCTGCAAAGATAGCCAAGCCACCTAAGGTAGGAATACTTGAAGCGTGGGCTTTACGTTCGGTTGGTTCATCAAACAAGTTTTTAATTACCGATACGCGAATAATCGATGGGATCGCCAAAAAGGTGATTACGAAAGCGGTTATACAAGCGAGAGTAATACTTAACATGACGCAAAAAATGATTTAAAACAAAAATAACTCAGGAAACGGCACAATGAGTTTAAATTAGGTGAATGCATTTTAACTGAGGGCGAATAGGGCTTAATTATTAGGGGACAACGGGAATTTTCCCCTATTAGAAGATTTTTCAATTGCACCAAAAATCGAGCCGTAAAGCTACAAACTTAATCTACGGATGCAACAAAAATATGTATTACTTACAAATGATTCCTTTTATTTTCTGATTTCGAAACGTTCGGGCAAATCGAGATGTTCGGCTTCTTCGAGATCCACTTCAAGGACTGTTGCATGCGGCGGACCGATATAAGACCAAGAAATTAATTTCTCGATATTCTCATTATTACCTGCTGCTTCAAAATAAACCGAACCATCAGGCATATTCATAACGAAGCCTTTTAGTCCGAGGCTAATTGCTTGCTCTTGCGTTGTTACTCGATAAAATACACCTTGTACTTTTCCGTGAACTCTAACTTTAATATATCTCAAATTATTTTCTTGCATTATTTTGCTTTAAAATCAGGCTTACGTTTATTAAGAAACGCCTGAGTACCTTCTGTAAAATCTTCGGTTCCAAAGCAGGCACCAAAGCGATTTATTTCTTCTTGAAAGCCGTCGGTTTTATAGTCGTAATGAGCATTCACTGTACGGGTAATTTCTGCAATAGCGATAGGTGCTTGCGCTTTGATCTTCGATAAAATTTCGCGGCATTTATCTAGCAATTGATCTTGAGGAACTACGTAGTTCACCAAGCCCAAACGATACGCTTCGTTGGCATCAATCATATCGGCTGTCATGAGTAATTCCATGGCTTTACTTTTACCGATCAACATTGGTAAACGTTGCGTTCCGCCGTAGCCCGGGATTAATCCCAGTTTCACTTCCGGTTGACCAAACTTCGCATTATCTGCGGCAACGCGCATATGACAAGCCATAGCCAATTCGCAACCTCCACCGAGAGCGAAACCATTAACGGCAGCGATTACAGGTTTAGAACAATTTTCAACGCTATTAAACACACGATGACCATGAGCGGCGAGTGCACTACCCTCTTCGATAGAAAACGAAGCAAACTCACTAATATCGGCACCAGCAATAAAAGCTTTAGTACCTGAGCCGGTTAAAATTACAGCACGAACATCCGCATTTTTCTCAGCAGCTTCGATCGCCATACCAACTTCTGCGATTGTTTGTTTATTAAGTGCATTCAATTTATCGGGACGATTAATGGTAATCGTCATAATTCCTTCAGCAACTTCGGCAAGTATATTTTGGTACATGGTAATTTTCTTTTATGATTTGCGGTTAGCGTTAACCCACTCAGTAATATAAGAGATAATATCTTTTGTATCGGTGCCCGGAGGGAACAAAGATCCGCATCCTAATTGCACCAACTTTTTCATATCGTCATCGGGAATAATTCCTCCTCCGGTTAGTAAAACATCATCCAATTTTTTCTCTTTCATTAAAGAAAGAATTTTGGGGAAAACTGTCATATGAGCACCTGAAAGAATACTCACACCAATAACGTCTACATCCTCCTGCAAGGCAGCATTTACAACCATTTCGGGCGTTTGACGCAAACCGGTATAAATAACCTCCATTCCGGCATCACGCAAAAATGAAGCAATAACCTTAGCACCTCTGTCGTGGCCATCCAGGCCTACTTTAGCGATTAATACACGAATCGGACGTTCCATACTGCAAAAATGGTAAAAAATGTTTGAAGTAAGGTTTAGAGAACAAAACCGCTCGAAACTAATTGAGGTCCATTTAGTTCAATGATCGACGTTAGGAATTTACATCACTAATTAGGAATTCTACAAAAACAAGCGATGAATACAGCGGGAAACGTATTATGAAGATTTCTTCGACCTCATATATGCCTCTGCATCTTCTTGTTTCAGTATGATATCGGTACGCAGTAATTCATCCGGATTTACCTCCAGAATTGCTGCTATTTTAATTAACGTTAACAACGTGATATTTTTCCCTTGTTCAATCCGGTACATATTAGACTTATCGAGACCAATATCACAACCTAATTGATCGAGCGTATAACCTCGGGTGATTCTATATCGCCTAATGTTATCGCCAATAGCAGTTAAAATTTCGTCAAAAGCGGTGCGTTTGCTTACCATAATTTCCCCGCCGCAAGTTGCATAACCTTTTGAAATACCTGTTGTTCTAAAACACAACAAATTTGGCATTGAATAAACAAATTCTCTCACTACTCTTATCTACAAAAAACCGCAGGACTTAGCAAAAATGGACCTTGCAACGAATTAAGGCTAAGGTAGGTACAAAAAAAGATCATAAAATGAATTTCATCGAAAATAAAAGCGGCAAGTTCTTGCAGGGGATGATTTTAGGTTGTATTATTACACAACCAAACAAAATGTTTGAAAACCTAATTATTGATTTAGAACAAACAATCGCTCATTTTTATAGGCCTTAAAAGATCATTTTCTTATACTTTTCTTATTGCCCCAAAAAAGGCCGACCATTAGTGTCGGTCTTTTTGTTTTAGGAAAATGATCGTATTTATCCATGGCAATTATTAGCAAAAAAATTCCCCGAAGCGAGGAGTTAAAACCTTGCTTCGGGGAATTAAAATAATCGGTTAAATTATTTCACCATTAAACGGCTTGTTAACACAGAACCGCCAACGTTAACTCTTACTAAATACATACCTGCACGAAGATCGCTTACGTTTAGAGTAATGTTGTTTTTACCTGCAGCTCCATTGAAGTTACGGCTCATTACATTTTGACCTAAGATATCGAACATATCAACAGTAAAATTACCTGCACGCTTTAAGTTGATCTCTAATTGAGAAGCAGCCGCAGCAGGGTTAGGATATAAGCTCATAGTGAAATTATCAGCTTCAATTTGTTGAACTGAAGTTGTGATACCATAAGAACCACGGAAAACATTCAATATATTTCCTGTTGTAGCATTATGTAATACTCCGATAACGCGCATTTGAGATGCATCCCATGTTGTTGGGATTGTTGTAGAGAAGTTATAAGAATAAGTTGAGTTTGCTGTGATAGTAGAAGGAATTGAACCAACTTCACCATCGAAACCACCTAAGATATCACGACCTACGAAATTGTATTGCATTGAAGCTGCAGGAACAGGATTTGATTCTGTTACCCAATTATGTCCCGCTCCCACTAATGCTCCATTTCCTCCACCACTATAATAATTAGTTTGCGCATAAGTAGAAGATGTTCCTGTTACATCATCTTCTACAAGGATACAATTTAAGCGATAGTCGCCCGTTAAGTCCGCAGCGAAAGTTGCAGAAACGGTTACATCAACTTGACGTGTTGCACTGTTAAATGTTGCGCCAACACCTATATCAGCAGGGCTAACATCGAGGATACGTTCAGCATAAGCTGCTTCGAAGTTTGTAGGGTCAATATCATTACTCTTACGATCAATTAATCCACTTGGATAGCCTCCAATTAAGCTACCCATACCTGCATCATAAATTGCGTTAGTCATTGGATCTCCATTGTGAACGGCAACAACTATTGCTTGATCTAAATGTACAGTATCAATTTGCTCAGTATAAACGGCACCACGAGGGCAATATCCACACCAAGTACCAGTTGCTTCTTCAACTAAAACGCGTTTTGTTGTAAGGAAAGTTAATCCCGATACGAAAGTTGATAATGTATCATCAGTATGGTCTGCGTCATTTGCAAGTTCAACCCAAGCTTTTACTGGGTACATTACCGGATTAGTAACATTGATCGGTGTGTTGTGAGTGAAATTATAAGAAGCACCTGAAGTAATATTCAATCCTGATAAAGTCTGAGAATAAGTATTTCCACCAACTTCATATTTAATATCTGCTGTTGTGATTGCGCTAGCTCCTACGTTTTGGATTGTACCAGAAACAGTAGAAGATCCCGGAACAACGATATATTGATCAGCGGTAACTACTTTTAACCTCGCGGCATTAGCAGCTTGAATTCCTTGGATAAATTGATAGTAAGTATTGTCGCCAGAAGATGGATCTGTGAATGCATGAGAAGTAATAGTATTTGTTGAAGTAGCTTTTGTTGCGGTTGTTGCATTGATTTGAACTCCTGCAGAAACTGTAACATTTGAATTGTGACGTTGGTCTACGATATAGATATTGTTTGTCCCTTCTTCTAATACAATTGACCAGTAAGTATAAACATTAGCTGTTGCAGTTGAATAAGAAGAGAACATGATCCATAACTGTTGATTAGGAGTTGTCCCAAAAGTTTTAACTACGATATTATCGTTTGATCCTGTACCACGAACGCCTGTTACACAAACTGATTTATCAGGCACGTTAGCATTTGGCAATGTTAAAGGACCATAAGCAGGAAGAGTAGTTGCTGATGTAGTAAACGTTAAAATACCACTTGTAGATACTTTGTAATCTGTAACAGCTGTACCGTTAAACAAAAACGTAAATGGAAGCGTTTCAGTAGAAGACCAAACAGGAGCAGGGGCAGCTCCTGTTTGAATTGAAACCCAAGCAGCATCAAGACCATTGGCTATCGGATATTCTAAATCCGTGTTAATTCCTCCCGGATTGGTGTTAGCTCCAATATAAGGAATACTGTAATACTGTGCTTGTGCAGCGCCAATAGTAAGGACTACCGCTTTAAGCAGGGCGTAAATTTTTTTCATTAAGATTTTGGTTTAGTGATTTTAAGAATTGAATGGTAAGTAAAAATATCCAAAACTTTCTGATAATGCAATACTCTAACTGCAAAGCCGAATAGCATTTTTTTACTGATATTCAGAAAGATACAAATAATTGAATCTACTTTTCTTTATTTACTTCATGAATCGAAGCGTAAAGACGGTGCCCTCGCCAATTTTTGTATCGAAGTGGATACTGCCGTGCATGCCTTCTACCATATTTTTTACCATGGCCAACCCTAATCCCGTTCCGGAGGATTTGGTAGTGAAATTCGGCACGAAAATTTTATCGATCAAGTCATCAGCGATTCCTGTACCATTATCGGCAACGGTTACCTTGTAGAAACTACCATCGTCCAACAATTGAATTTGAATTTTTCCATGATGCCTTTCAGGAATTGCTTGCACTGCATTCTTCACCAAATTAGAAAACACGCGAAGCAATTGATCTTTATCGCCTGTAATAAACACCTCATCGGAAGGTATATTGAGTGTGATATCTACATTTTCAGATTGGTTGTATAAATCGGCAGTAGTTTGAAGAATGGAACCAAGATTTACCTTATCGAATTCGGGCTTGGGAAGTTTAGCAAAATTGGAGAATTCGGTTGCAATATTTGATAAGGTTTCAATTTGTTCAATCAATGTATTACTGATCCGTTTAATCATTTCATCTTTATTCGGATGATTATCGTTCCAAGCGCGTTGCAGGTGTTGCACACCTAATTTCATTGGAGTAAGTGGATTTTTAATTTCATGTGCCACTTGCTTAGCCATTTCACGCCATGCGCTTTCACGTTCTGACTTAGCTAATAACTCAGCACTTCGTTGAAGCTCTTCAAGCATACGATTATACTCGTTAATCAACGCGCCAATTTCATCTTGATTTCGCCAAAAGATGGGTTGATTTATCGCTCCTAACTTTGTTCGTTTTAACGATTGTTGAATTATACGTAATGGTTCGGTAATACGATTTGAAATTAAAAATGCAATCAAAATCGCCAAGCTAAACAGCAAGACATAAATATTAATCAACGCAACTAAGAACGTACTGATATCCCTTTTTAATTCTGTCTCCTTTGCAAAATAAGGCAAGTTCAAATAACCGATAATTTTATTATCGCTATTACGAATTGGCTCATAAGCGCCGATATAACTTAGCTTCCCTACCTTCTCAATTTGCATAAACAAAGCTTTCTGATTAGCAGTCAACTTAACGTACGCCGAACGATTCATGAGAGGAGAAACCAACTCTTGCTCATAAATTTTGGGTTGAGTTGAAAACAACATCAATCCGCTTAAAGAATACACATTAAAATCGGTTGTTAGCACTGATGAAAGTTGATTAAAATAAAACTCTAAATCATCATTAATATTTCCGCTTCCCAACTCACGATTACCAATTTGATTTTCTACAAGGCTTAAAATATTATTTAGCTTTTCTTGCGTTTTTGTTTTTTGTGCTTGCTCGTAATTCTTATAGATGTAAATAACGGTAGAAAGTCCAGTAAGCAGCAAAGTGCACACAACAATAGCAACAATGGTAACTTGAATTCGGCTATTGAAATTTATCTCGAACTTCCATCCATTTCTTATCAATTTAAAAACCAGAAAAGTGATTAAGAAAATGACACTAAAGACAGTAAAGAGATAACTAAACAATGTAATGAAAACCCAAATTCCTTGTACGGGCAAACTTACAATAATCAATCCTTCCTTATCATAAGGAAGGAAATAATGCGTGTAATTATCGAATGAAAAATAGTCGCTATTCCCACGGCTATAATACTCTTCATAAGGAGCAGAAGTGAGATAATAATTATAGCTGCCGGATTGTGATATTAACTTCCCTTGACGATAACGAGCATAAGAATAATGATTCACATCGCGATCAAAATTCCATTTATTTCCGAGTAACAAATCAGGGAAACCATTATCCTCTTGGAATCGGCGGCTATTTAACTCGATCGCCACAATTCCTTTCATCACAGAATCTTTAAAAACATTAATCGTTCCAATGTAAGAAATTCTGCCTGAAGGATCTGCCAGACAATTAAAAGAAACAGAACCTGTAAGGCGAGAATTCTCATTAATTATTTTATTCAGATATTCGAGGCTATACGTAGGATCACCTTTTTTATTCAACGGAATTCCGTCAGGCGTAAAGTATTTAAATCCTACTTCATATCGAGCCAAATACCCGTTAAAATATTGACGAACCAATCGGCGATTTACCGATTCTTCAAAATCAGTTTTAGCATAAAGTTGTTGCTGTGCCAGTGAAAAAAAACTAATTAATGCGGGATCAGACTTTAGTTTATCTTCAATATCATCGAAGAGATATTCCGCAACAATATCCTGTTCAATTTCAAGTTTACCTGCATATTGAATACGTTTTGCCTTTTCTCTTTCTTGATTGAAAACATAAATTATCTGCGCTGCATACAATGAAAAAGCCAATATTACCAAAACATTTCTGGTAAATGAAAACAACTGCTGTTCTGTTCCTCTGATATAGCCGATAAAAATTATTAAAGTATTCGCCAACAAGAAGGCGCTAACATTATAATTAACGAAATAATCGGACGATCGAAAGAACGTTAAAACAATTAGAAATAAACCTTGTGAAACAAGAAAGAGGATGATGATATGTCCTAAACTAAATTGAGACCGCTTTATGAATTGCACTCCAGCATCGCAAATTAAGTACAAAGCAACGAGCATCATTCCAATTACGAACATACCTACCATACTATAGCCAGTAAGCTCAAAAACATTCGCGATATTAAAAGAAATTTGAGAGTAGATAATTAATCCGCTCATTAAATAATTAATGATGACGGAGCTTAAAAACGTGATCAATAAAATTCCCAAAATATAAATCGACCATGAAGTTTTATTTACATGACGTTCTTTGCGATGCATTAACGATGTAAAAAACATGTATGCATAAACGACCATTAGTACAGTCGAAGCGATAGTGAGCAATAGATCTCCGGGTGAATTCAGCAGGAAAGAAATGGCATACATTTTCGGGCTAAACAACTCGGTGCTATACAATGACGAAGGCCATTTATATGCTATCATTAGGTAACGCAGCAACCACAATGCGAAAATCAAGAGTATACCGGATTTCTTTCTTCTTTTGCCTAACTGAATGAGCCAATCGAGAGCGCCGGCAAAGACCACAATAAATGCAGCTCCGAAGAGAATAGCAATAAGCAGGCTATCGGGAGTAACAGCATCTTCGGGAGAAAAATAGAGAGAGAAAAGGAACTCTCCATTTTTATCGTTGACGTTACTAGTCCCAGCACGATCGGAAGTAATCAAGCGTACATCATCCGACAGTTCCAAAACAGGATTAAAACTGTTTACCAAATATTTATTCTGAACAGTATACTGATGTTTAATCAGCAATAAGCCGATAACTTTACGCGATTGCAATCCTGATTCAGCAACATAATACCAACCGTTACCCAGAAAATTAATTTTGTTGGGACGAATTGTTTTAAGCAAAGAAGTATCGATCCAAGTCTTATTATCGGACCAATAGCGAATTTGGTTATGATCATAAACGAACAATGAGATCCCGTCTGACAATTTTTCAGCATTGATTCGAGCAGCAATTGCACGATCATTGAGCCAGATTCCGTCGAGTAAAGGGTGCACAGAATCGACCAAAGCATTGAGTCGATCAATTTGAGGGATGAGGTTAGATTGCGCTCTTTCAGCCAACTGCACAAAATTCAAAGCATGGCGATCTTCCCTCAGCTTTAGCGAAAAAGCAAGGGCGAACAAAGCTGTAGAAAGCAGCAAATATCTAATCAATCGCCTGTTTAAACTCATTGAGCTAAAATTAGGAGTAAGCAGTGAATGAATTTTTGTTGATTCTCAATAGTTTTCAACGAGATAATGTGGGCATAAATGAATTCTATCGGACATTTTCGGACTAATGCAAGTAACAATTACCTTTGTTGTATGATTAAAGCAACCATTAACGGAGAATCGACCCTAACGTTAGAGACGCAGCAGGGTGGACAAGTAGCGATAAACGGGAAAGTTTTCCCTGCCGACATCAAGCACATCAACGGAGGCACTTATCATTTGATATTAAACGACAAAAGTTATAATGTAGAAGTAATCATCAGTGATACTAAGACCAAGAAACATACTTTAAAAATCAACGGTAAAATACTAGAAGTAGAATTAAAAGACCGTTTCGACGAATTATTAAAAGAGTTAGGAATTGATGCTGCTGCCGGTCAAAAAATTGGCGATTTAAAAGCACCGATGCCGGGATTAGTGGTTGATATTCCTGTTACAGAAGGGCAAGAAGTAAAAAAAGGAGATACGCTTGTAATCTTAGAAGCCATGAAAATGGAAAACGCATTAAAAGCAATGGCTGATGCGGTAGTAAAAAAGATAGTTGTGAAAAAAGGACAAGCGGTAGAGAAGAATGAATTATTAATTCAAATGGCATAATCATGAACAAAAAAACCAATCGCCGTAAATTCATCCAACAGGTGGGAATGGCAACATTAGGAACAATTGCTTTAAGTCAGATTAAGCCTGTTAGCGCTTTTGCAAACAGCTTAGAAGGAGAAGTATTATTTACGTTAGATGCACTTCCATATGAGTTTAAAGCATTGGAGCCGCATATTGATGCGCTTACGATGGAGATTCACCACGACAGACATCACAAAGGCTATGTTGACAATTTAAACAAGCTTTGTGCGAAAGAAGGAATCCAAGAAAAATCGTTAGAAGTAATTTTATCGAAAGTAGGAAGCTATTCTGTAGGAGTAAAAAACAATGCAGGCGGCCACTACAATCATAGTTTATTTTGGAAGATGATGAAAGCTAACGGTGGCGGCTTACCGACAGGAGCTGCGAATGATGCCATCAATGCAAATTTCGGAACCTTCGAGCAATTCAAAACAAAATTTATTGAGACGGCGAAAGGACGATTTGGTTCGGGATGGGCATGGTTAGTGGCGAAAGACGGGAAATTATTAGTTGGATCGACAGCGAATCAAGAAAATCCTTTGATGGACGTTAGCGAATTAAAAGGAACTCCTATTTTATGTTTAGATGTTTGGGAGCATGCTTATTATTTAAAATATCAAAACAAACGAGCAGACTATATCGATGCATGGTTTAATACCATTAATTGGGATACGGTTAATGCTCAACTGAAATTAGCGAAATAAAAAACATTGAATAAATAAAAAGCCCCGCAGAAATACGGGGCTTTTCTATTTTTAGAAACGAAGGTTATACCAACGTAATTTCAAACTGAACAAGATCAACAAACTGTTGAAGGCGTTCTTCCAACTCACCTTGCGATAAATTTTGGATACGCTCTAAACCGAATTTCTCAACACAGAAAGAAGCCATTGCAGAGCCATAGATAACGGCACGTTTCATACTTTCGAAAGAGATATCGCGTGTTGAACTCAAGTAACCGATAAATCCGCCTGCGAAAGTATCGCCTGCACCTGTAGGATCGAAAACATCTTCGAGAGGTAAAGCTGGAGCGTAGAATACATTATCGCCATGGAATAATAAAGCACCATGTTCACCCTTTTTAATGATGAGATATTTGGGCCCCATAGCTAATATTTTACGAGCTGCTTTAATTAAAGAATACTCACCTGTTAACTGGCGCGCTTCTGCATCGTTTACAGTAAGGACATCAACCATACCGATCGTTTCAGTAAGCTCAGGCAAAGCGATATCCATCCAGAAGTTCATTGTATCCATTACAATTAACTTAGGGCGTTTACGAAGTCCTTTGATTACCTGTTGCTGAACCGCAGGGCTTAAGTTCCCAAGCATAAGGAATTCGCAATCTTGGTAAGCTTCTGGGATGATCGGGTTAAAATCGGCTAATACGTTCAATTGAGTGTCGAGGGTATCGCGAGAATTCATATCCTCGTGGTAGCGACCTGACCAGAAGAAAGTTTTCTCTCCCTGTTTAATTTGAAGTCCTTCGGTGCTGATACCTTTACTTTGGAGCATCTCGATAGTTTGAGTAGGGAAATCCTCCCCGACAACCGATACGAGATTAATGTTTTTACGGAAGTAAGACGCTGATACAGAGATGTATGTAGCTGCTCCGCCAATAATTTTATCGGTTTTACCGAAAGGAGTTTCGATTGCATCGAAAGCAACCGTACCAATAACGAGAAGACTCATAACTATATAATT
>Ga0255347_1003488_pt1 | contig 20377 bp, 17 predicted proteins | sample wastewater_treat_2_FD_192479 | JGI IMG/M metagenome (GOLD analysis project Ga0255347, IMG submission 192479) | Wastewater microbial communities from Lulu Island WWTP, Vancouver, Canada - plant24 | ecosystem: Engineered > WWTP > Wastewater > Unclassified | place: Canada: Vancouver, British...
TGATGAATAGAATTCGGGGTGTGGCGGGGGAGACTGTATCGGGGCCGACGAATTGTCCGACGGGGATGATACCGGTGCCACCAGGTAACGGAGGGACGGGTTTTTGTGTTGATAAATATGAGGCTAAGCAGAGTGGCTCTGCGGCAGTGTCGGTTGCAGCAGGGACTCCTTGGGTCTCTATTACTCAATACGCTGCTAGAACAGCCTGCGAAGCATCTGGCAAGCATTTAATTACCGAAAGAGAGTGGCTCCAGATAGCAAAAAATGTGGAACAGGTAGGATGGAACTGGAGTGGAGGCGCTGCAGGTTCTGGGCAGATGAGTGATGGACATAGTGATAATAGCCCAGCAAATTCCCTGGCGGCAAGTACAGATGATGATCCCTGCTCAGGGACAGGGCAGACATGTAATATAACAACCTGGAATAGTCAAAGAAGAACATACCAATTATCTAATGGTGAGTATGTATGGGACTTTGGAGGAAATGTGTGGGCTTGGGTAGATGGATTTACCTATGAGAGTTATCCATATGCAAATAACTGGTCTGCTTGGGTAGCTTGTAATACCCCAGATGGTATATGTGGGAACACTCTAGCAACTAACGATCAGCGTTATGGAGGAAATACTACAGCATTACGCGCCCTTCGTCGGGGTGGTACTTGGCATGATGGGGCGAATGCAGGAGCATTTACGTTGAATCTTAGCAGTGTACCATCTCCTACGTACGGTGACATAGGGTTCCGTTGCGCGTGGTAGTGTAGATATTTGATGATTTGATTGATTTTGAATCATTGTGTACAATGATTCAAAATTATGTACAAAAATTTAGCGATCTTTGAAAAAACTTACGATTTGATTTTGTGGTTGTATCCAACAATAAACAAGTTTCCTAAGTCTCAGAGGTTTGTTTTAGGTCAACAGATAGAAAATGCAGCTCTAGAACTTTTAGAGGGGATTATAGAGGCCAATTCTGAGAGGAATAAGGCTTTTTACTTAAAAAGACTGAGTACTAAGTTAGATAAATTAAGGGTATTGATAAGACTAAGTAAGGATTTTAAATTTATTAGTATTCGCCAATACGAGTTTGTATCGGGACATATTAATGAAATAGGAAAGATGTTAGGGGGTTGGTTAAAGAGTGTGAGTTAGTTCTTTCAATATATTTTGTGCCTTATTGAGGCAGGGGATTAGATCGCCAGCGCCCTTCAACGGGGTGGTAATTGGAATAATGGAACGAATGCAGGAGCATTTACGATGAATCTTAACAATGTACCATCTAATACGAACAGTAACATAGGGTTCCGTTGCGCGTGGTACTCTTTGAGTACTAGACTAGAGTGAAGTATCCAAGGATACAAGCCAAGGTCAAAAAGAATACTGATCTTTTTCCTTCCCGAGTAAATTTTAATTAAAAGGGAGAAATTTAAGACCTGTACCCCGAAGTTGTACTAGTAGTTTAGGCGAAAGTTCAGTTTCGGGCTAATAGGTCTTTTTTAATTGGTGAATGAAGACGTATAAGAATCTTTATGAAGATGTGTGTAGTTTTGAGAACCTTTACGGCGCTTATTTAAAAGCTCGAAAGTGTAAGAGGTATAAAGAGTACGTTTTGGATTTCTCTTGGGATGTAGAGGGGGAAATAATGAAATTGCAAGATGATTTAATGAATAAGGCTTATAAGCATGGGGAGTACTATCAATTTACATTGTATGATGCGAAAAAGAGGGAGATAAAGGCTGCGCCTTTTAGGGATAGGGTGGTTCATCATGCGTTATGTACAGTTTTGGAACCGATATTTGATAGGGGATTTATTTACGATAGTTATGCTTGTAGGAAAGGTAAAGGGACTCATAAGGCAATTAAACGTTTGGATAAGTTTATTCAATCTGCGGAAGAATGCTGGGGGGAGGGCAACGTTTATTGTCTAAAATGTGATATCTCTAAATATTTCGATAGTATTGACCATCAAGTACTATTTGATTTGATAAGAAGGAAGGTTAGGGATGTTAATGTTTTGTGGTTGGTTGAAAAAATTATAAAGAGTTCTTTTTCCCGTAGGGTTCATTATGATTTGTTTAATTTTTGTGAGACGGGGATTCCCATTGGGAATTTGACTAGTCAGCTTTTTGCAAATTTGTATTTGAATGAGTTAGATCAATTTGTTAAACATGATCTGGGGGAGAAATATTATATCCGATATATGGACGATTTTTTAATTTTGGGTAATGAGAAGAGGAGACTTCATGAACTTGAGGGCATTTTGCGAGAATTCTTGAGGAGGGAGCTGCGATTGGAATTACATAAGAAGAAGGTGGCTCTATACCCTGTGGAGAAGGGGATATCTTTCCTGGGCTATAAAGTGTTCAGGCACTATAAACTTATTAGGAAAAGCACAATTTTACGATTTGTGAAGAATATTAAGGAGAAAACGAATTCTTCGGGGATTACAGACTCCGTGCGCTCCTGGCTATCCTTCGCGAATTACGCCAATATTTTTTCACTCAGACATCAACTGTTTGAGTTGCTAGCCCTTGACCTTCTGGCAATTTAAACGCACGAAGGTAAGACCTAGGTCAGACCTTTATTCTGTACACAAGAGTGTTGTTGTAACAAGATTATTTTCTTGTATAAAGAGTTGACTTTGGTAGAGCCTTCTGTATGGTTATTGTATAAGGCTTTTCGATATGTATGACCTAAGTTGAACCTCGGGGGATGAGGTGATATAATACCTCCATCATGTCAAAATTATGCGAAATTTGTGGTAAAGCCACAGTAGCTGGAAACAGAATACAACATAAGCACTCAGTAGGATGGAGATATAAGGCTCCTAAATCCAAGAGGCAGTTTAAACCAAATCTAAGAAATATAGAGGTGGAAGTTGATGGTAGATTAACAAAGGTATCTGCTTGTATGAAGTGTTATAAAAAGCTTAAGAAGGAAGCGACACTTTTAGCAGAGTAGTACCTCTCGTCATTATCTTTTCTAAATGATAGAATCTCTTTAATTATGAAATTTTTTGATTCTCTTTGGGGATTAGTCACATATGATCTAGGGATAGACCTTGGAACTGCAAATACTATGGTATATATGCGAAATCATGGTATTGTTGTTTCGGAGCCTTCCGTTGTCGCTATCGAAAAGAGAACTAAAACTATTCTTGCTGTTGGTAAAGAGGCAAGGCAGATGATTGGAAGAACTCCTGCAAATATTGTTGCCATTAGGCCTTTAAAAGACGGAGTGATATCTGATTTCGATACTACCCAGGCAATGATTCATCATTTTATCCATAAAGCACATAATTATTTCGGAAAAGGAATTAAGATCCCTAGACCTAGAGTAATAGTGGGTATTCCTTCTTCTGTCACAGAGGTGGAAAGACAGGCAGTCATTGATGCTGCAAAAACAGCTGGTGCTAGGGAAGTTTTCATTGTTGAGGAAGCTATGGCTGCAGCCATAGGGGCGGGTCTACCAATCGAGGATGCATCCGGTAGTATGATTATCGATGTTGGTGGAGGTACGACAGATATCGCCATTTTCTCACTCGGGGATATTGTTGTAGATAAGACAATGAAGATAGCTGGTGATGAAATGGATGAAGATATAATTAATTATATTCGTAGCAAATACAATATTTTGATCGGGGAAAGAACAGCAGAAGATATTAAAATATCTATGGGTTCTGCAATGCCTATGAAGAAGGAGAAAAAAATGAATGTTCAAGGGAGAGATCTTTTAACAGGTCTTCCAAAGAGTATAGATTTGAGCAGTATAGAGGTTAGGGAGGCGATAATGAACTCTATATCAATAATTACAGAATCAATCAAGGATGCAATAGAGGAAACACCACCAGAGCTTCTAAAGGATTTGTTGACAACGGGAGTTAGCTTAACTGGAGGTGGAGCATTAATTAGAGGTTTGGATGCTTTCTGGGCTAAGGAATTAAATATTCCCATAAATATTGTAGAAGATCCTCTTTCCACTGTTGCTAGGGGTACTGCTCTGATGTTAGACCATATTGATCTGCTTGAGAGAGTGCAAAAATCTTGGGAAGAGTTGGTTTAACCTTTATTATGTATTATGAAATCTAATAATAAACAACTGTCAAAAGAATATTTTTTTCCTATTTTTTGTATATTTGTTGGAATTGTTTTCTTTCTTTCAGATACTCTCGGAATTTTGAATTTTGTAAGATCTGGAATTTCTTTTGTAATGCAACCTGTTGCATATGAGGGTAATAGGATAGGGGGAGAGGGAAAAGAATATCTGGAAACTTTTGTGAGGCTTAATGAATTTAGAAAGGAATATAATGAATTAAGTATAGATATATACCAAAAAGAGGTGGAAAATTCATTTTTCATACTTCTAAAGGAAGAAAATGAATCTCTAAAAAGACAAATATCATTAGGAGGTTCAAATAGTGCTTATGTAATGGCCAAGGTTTTAAGTGGTGGTGATTATGAAATTATTAGAATAAATAAGGGAGAAAGTTCAGGGATTGCAGTTGGAGATGTTGTAGTTTGGGGTAACATGTTTGTTGGTATAGTTACTAGAGTTGACAGAGAAGGCTCTCTAGTAAGGCTTCCAAGCAGTAATAGTAGCAATTTAGAGGTTGTAATAGTGAGGGGAGGGATTGAAGAGGCTAGGGTTCTGGATAATTTTAATGCTTTATCTAAAGGTGTCGTAAAAGGTTCCTTAGATGGTATCCGAATTGAGAATATGTCGATGGAGGCCGATTTGAAAAATGGAGATGTTGTAATTGTTAATGATACTAAAGTAGGGGAATATTTAGTTTTAGGTTACTTGGTTGGTCTCTCAGAAAATCCGGCAGCAACATCAAGAAGCGGCTATGTTTCTACTATAGTGGATTATGATAAATTAATTACTGTTTTTGTAAGAACCGATCATTAATTTGTAATTGTATAGGAATGTTTTTAAATATATTGGCAATAATAGTTGGGATGTTTCTTTTCGTTTTTATAGAAAACTTTTTTGTAGGTATGTTTAGCTTCCAATTAACAATTATCCTCTTATTTTTTCTTTTCAAAAAGGTTGATTGGAAAGTTCTTCTTGTTATCTTTATAATCCTGTTCTCTATATCAGATGTTGTAGGAAATCTCCCAATGGGAAGTAATTTGTTGATGGGAGGAGTAACTTTAGGTCTTTTAGTATTAGGTTCATTCTTCTTTTCTACCGATTCTGATATAACTGGATTTTCGATTCGAGTGTTTATATTGTCCATCTACTATATCCTGTTAAAAATCTGTCCTGAATTTTTCATAGATGGGAGATTTGGGATTTTTTCCTTTAAGGATGTGGCATTTTCTTTCTTAAAGGGAGTACTTAGTACTTTTCTATTAGTTCTTCTGGAATATATATTCGCTAGTTTTAGAAAGAGGGGAGATAGTTCTAAGATTAGGTTAAAATAAAGAATGAATTTAAAGATTTCAAAAAAATTAAACGAGGGAAAGGGAAGAAAAAGGGCTTCTTCCTTTGATGGACAAAGGCTTTTTGATGTAGGGTATATGACAAAAAACATTAAAAAATCTCTTCTAGAGCCTTCTTTAGAAAAGCATGATCTAAGATGGAATTATATATTGCTCTTTTTGCTCTTTCTACTTCTGTTTTCGGTGTTGATAGTAGAACTTTCGTCTTTGCAGATTGTTCATGGGGATGAAATGTTGGTTAAATCGGAACAGAATCAAATAAAGATTAGAAGAGTCCCAGCTTATAGAGGGGTTATATTTGATAGAAATGGTAAAAAATTGGTAGCAAATGAGTCCTCTATGAATGTATATTTGGCACTAGAGCATTATTTAGATAAAGATGGATTTATAGATACAGAACTTATCGAGAATTCCAGTAATGCCCTGGGGGGTATATTGGGAGATAATTGGGAGAAGGAGGACGAGTATGGTATTCAAAAGTACAACTCAATATCAGAAAAAATCTACTTTGTGCATAAAGAAAGTCCATATTTTACGGAAATATTGATTGCCACAGATATAGATAATGATACTGCAATTAAAATTAAGGCCAGAGCAGAGGAATTGCCTGGTGTATACATTGATAACGGGAATAAAAGGGTGTATCCAGAAAGAGAAATACTTTCTCATATATTAGGATATACAGGAACTGTCTCTGCAGAAGATATTGATAGATTAGATTATGTTCAAGCAACTGATGTTATTGGTAGAACGGGATTAGAAAGAGAATATGATGAGAAGCTATTAGGTGAATCAGGAGAAATTGCTTGGGAAGTAGATGCTATTGGTCGAACGATTTCGAAGGATGGTTATATCATAAAAGAGCCAATATCCGGAAAGAATCTATATCTAACTATAGATTTGGAAATGCAAAAAAGTTTGTACCAGATAATGGAGAAAGCTGTAAGGGAGTATGAGGCAGTTGGTGGAGCAGGGATAGTTCAGGATCCAAATAGTGGTGAAATTTTAGCAATAGTTTCTTTCCCAAGCTATGATAACAATCTTTTTATTGGAGGAATCTCTTCAGTAGAATACTCTTCTTTATTAACTAATCCGGGAAATCCATTATTGAATAGGGCTATAGCTGCTCAGATGCCTCCAGGTTCTACATTTAAAACATTGGTGGCAGTTGGAGGATTGGAAGCTGGTGTAATAACAAAAAATACAATCTATGTAAGTAGAAGAGGGTATACATTTTCTAGTGGAGCTCCATTCCAGGATTATAGGAATTCTGCATACGGAGCTTTGAATTTGATAGATGCAATATCAGTATCCTCGAATATATATTTCTGTGAACTTATTAGAAATTGGGACATGAATGAATTAGTTCCATATTTAGAAAAATTTGGGATTGGGCAATATACAGGAATAGATATTCCTGGAGAAGCATTAGGTAGGATTCCTTCTCCTGCAAACAAGATAGCATTGGCAAATACTACTAGTCCATGGTTAGATCCTGTTTGGTATCCAGAAGGAGATGCTTGCAACTCAGTAATTGGTCAGGGAATAACCTTAGTTACTCCTTTGCAAATGGTAAATTGGACCTCTGCAATAGCAAATGGAGGTACACTTTACACACCTCATGTAGGAGATTATTTCCTTGATGAGAAAAAAGAAAGAGAAACATTAGAATTCAATCCCCTATATACCAATGTAGCTTCAAAAGAGACTCTAAAGACAGTAAGGGAGGGTATGTGGTCAGCTGTAAATGGTTCTAGAGCAACAATTAAGACTCTTTCGGGGATGCAAGTGAAAGTAGCTGCTAAAACAGGTACAGCGGAGTTTGGAGCATTGAATAAAGATGGTGTGTATGAGAATACTCATGCTTGGACTACATCATTTTTTCCGTTTGAAAATCCAAAATATGCAGTCACTATTTTCTTAGAAGATGGAGGGGAAAGTATAAATGCAGTTAGGACAACAAAAGAGATGATTGAATGGATAATTCAGAATGATTTAATCTAAAGTTCATAATTGTTTGTAATAATGGAGAATGAAAGATTCCTCGATTATTACATTTCCGATAATTTTTGATGGATTGAATAGGTTTCCAAAGCATCTTTTCTATGAAGGAGATACATCATTGCTTAAAAAAAGATGTATAACCTTTGTAGGAACTAGGAATATTACAGAGTATGGGAAATGGTGCATAGATCATCTATTAGGAAAATTCTTGGTAGAATTGGATATTGCAATTGTAAGTGGATTAGCAAGAGGAGTTGATGCATATGTGCATCAAACATGTTTGCAAAGAGGTATTAGTACCATAGCCATTGTTCCTGGATCTATCAATTCGGCTATACCCAAATGTAATCTTGAAATATTTAATCAATTAAAACAAAAAGGATTAATTCTAGCAGAGTATCCTGAAGGTACGGTTTTAGGAAAAGAGATGTTTGTTTTGAGAAATCGACTACTTGCTGGAATCTCTGATTCAGTGATTGTTGTCGAAGCAGGTATTGGAAGTGGTTCGTTAATAACTGCGAATTTTGCTGTAGAATTTAACAGGGATTTGTATATTATTCCTGGTAATATCAACAATAATATGTCACATGGTTGTAACTTGCTTGCAAGTATGGGGGCAGGGATAATTACATGTTTGGCTGATTTCAAAGAGGTATGTGGAATTGAAAATGATCAAGTATTGTTAAAAGTCTAAATTGGATGTATAAGGAAAATGAACAAATTGACAAGTGTAAGATAATTAAGGTATTTTAAACCTATGGCTGATAAGAAATATAAAAATTTGTTGATAGTGGAGTCTCCTTCCAAAGCTAAAACTATAAATAAGTATCTAGGTACTGATTTTAAAGTTGTCGCTACAGTTGGGCATGTAATAGATCTTCCTAAGAGTAAATTAGGTGTCGATATAGATAACAATTATGAACCTCAATTAGAGACCATATATGGTAAAGCGAAAGTTATAAAAGAGATAAAAAAAGCTATTCCCAAGGGGGGAAATGTATATCTTGCAATGGACCCTGATAGGGAGGGAGAGGCTATTGCATACCATGTTGCAAATGTTACAGGGATGAAGAATCCTAAGAGAGTTACATTTCACGAAATTACAAAAAATGCAGTAGAGGAGGCAGTTAAAAATCCAGGAGAGATAAATATTGATTTAGTAGAAGCACAGAAAGCTAGAAGGGTTTTGGATAGATTGGTTGGGTATAAGCTTTCTGAATTGATATGGAAAAAGATATGGTATGGTCTTTCTGCAGGAAGGGTCCAATCTGTTGCATTAAGGTTAGTTGTGGAGAAGGAGGAGGAAAGGGAAGCTTTTAAATCAGAGGAGTATTGGGAGGTATCTGTAAAATTGAAGGATAGTACTGGGAGTATATTAATAGCTAAATTAGCAAAGAAAGATGGGAAGAAGTATGTTCCTGCAAGTAAGGGTGAGGTAGAGGAATTTGAAAAGAAGATTGGAGATAGTAGGTTCTTAGTTAAAGATGTTACTAAGAAAAATGTAAGTAAGCATGCATATCCTCCGTTTACAACTTCTACACTGCAACAGGCAGCAAATAATATATTGGGATATACATCTAGAAGAACGATGAGTATGGCCCAAACCTTGTATCAATCGGGTTATATTACATATATGAGAACAGATTCTGTTTTTTTAAGTAATAAGGCAGTTGATGAAATTAGGAATTTAGTAAAAAGTAGGTATGGTGAGAGTTATATACCCAAGAAACCTAACTATTATAAAAATAGATCTAAGAATGCTCAGGAGGCTCATGAGGCGATAAGACCAACAGATTTTAATGTTGATTTTGCTCAGATTGAAAAAGAGCATGGTAAAGCAGCGGTAAAATTGTATGAATTAATATGGAAGAGGGCTGTATCTAGTCAAATGAGTAGTAAGGAGGTTGAGGTTTTATCTATATTGCTTTCACCTGAGGAGCCAAAAAGTCCTGAATATATCTTTACAATGGGTGGGGAAAAGGTGCTTTTTGATGGTTTTAGAAAGGTTTTGGGTAGTAAAAGGGGGGAAGATGAATTACAGGAGATAGAGAGAATTAAGAAAGGGGATGAGTTGGAGAAGGTAGAGTTTGTAAATGAACAGAAATTTACACAGCCTCCAGCAAGATATACTGAGGCTTCTTTGATTAAGAAGCTTGAGGCTTTGGGTATTGGTAGGCCTTCTACATATTCCTCAATTATTTCAACTATACAGGCAAGGGGGTATGTAGGAATTGAAGCAAGAGCAATATTTCCTACAGATATTGGTAGGGTTGTAACTAATTTCTTGAGAGATAATTTTAAGAGATTGGTTGATTATAAATATACTGCTAAGGTTGAGGATGAGTTAGATCAGATAGCTTTAGGAAAGAAGAAATATGTTCCAGTGATAGATGGTGAGTATAAACCTTTAATGGAGAGTATTGGTATTGCAGATAAGAATGTAAATAAGGAGGATGTTGTAATACTTGGGAAATCTGAAGAGAAGTGTTCTGAGTGTGGGAGTGAAATGGTGGTTAGGGTAGGTAGATATGGTAAGTTTTTAAGTTGTATAAAGTTTCCTGAGTGTAAGGGGATGAAGGATTTAAGTGGTGGAGAAGAGGAATTAGATATGAAAAAGTATTACAAACCTAAGGAGTGTCCAGAGTGTAAGAGTAATATGGTATTAAAAAATGGTAAGTATGGTAAGTTTTGGGCTTGTGAAAAATATCCTGAGTGTAAGGGTATAGTATCTCTGCTTTTAAATGAGAAGTGTCCAGAGTGTGGTCATCATTTGGTTGAAAGAAGAGGTAAGTGGGGAAGAACATTTATAGGGTGTAGTAATTATCCTAATTGCAAATATATTAAGAGAGTTAGGGGTAAGAGAGCGAAGAAGGGGGAGGAGAGTTAATCTTTTTTTAATAACTGTCTGATACGATAGTTATCATGTTACCAAGAGAGAAATATTTAGAAAAAGGGATTGATAATCTTAGTGATATTGAGTTAATAGCTATTATTGTGGGTAGTGGAATTAAGGGGAGAGGTTTTTTAAGTGTTGCTAGAGGGGTTATAGGCAAGATTAGAAGGTTGTTAAAAGAAGGGAAGGGTTTAGAGATAGCTGATATTGTTGAGGTTGATGGTATTGGTATAGTTACTGCGATGAGGATTTTGTGTGGTATTGAATTGGGGAGGAGGTTGTATGATTTGAATGGGAAGGAAAGGGTGTATATAAGGAATTCGCAGGAGGCATATGCTGCTTTGAGGGATATTGGGAAGAAGAAACAGGAGTATGTAATTGCTTTGTTTCTTAATTCAAGGTTTGAAGTGTTGGATAGGCGAGTTATATGTATAGGGAGTTTGGATGGGGTTACTGTTTTACCAAGGGATATAATAATTCCAGCACTGGAGGTTAATGCTAGTAGTGTGATTATTGCTCATAATCATCCTTCTGGGGATTGTTCTCCGAGTCAGGAGGATATTGTTTTAACAAGGAGACTTCAGGAAGGTTTGGATTTGGTTGGTTTAAATTTATTGGATCATATAGTAATAGGAAAGGATGAGTGGAGAAGGGTTGAGATGTAGGATAATTGTTGATAGATAACTAATATATAGGATATAATACTTTCATATTAAGTTAAGATAATCTCTACAATGGAACCAAAAGACTTTTCAGTTGAAGATATTGAAAATCAACCACTCCAACAAATTGATATTGATAGCAATAATAATGAGAGACCCAATCCTAATTTAGAGGAATCTAATCCCAATTTAGAGGAACTTTTACAAGTGAGGGAAGGGGAAGCAGAAGAGTATTTTCCTCCTAACGAAAAAGAGTCTGAAGAACAGGAAAAAAAGGTGCCAATAAATGAAATTCCTGTTCCTTCATTCACTAAAATGGCTAATGCAGATATCTATGACCAATTTGAAAAATCCCAGAAGGTTTTCAAGAGTAAGGTAGAAAAATTTTTACCTAATATGGAAGACTATTTTATCACACCAGATAATTTTGATTTAATTTTAGAAACATTAGAAAAAAGATATCCGAAAGAAGGAGAAACTCAGTTGTTACAATGGAAACTTGAAGATATTAGGCAAATTTTAGGTAAAATATTAATACCTGATTCAGTTAAACCAACTTTGGATAATGCAAAGGTTCTGGCTCAATATATAAGTGAAATGGAGGGAGATCAGGTAGATATATTAGAGTTATGTACAGGTGCAGGTATATCAGCTATGATGACATGGAAAGAAATAAAGAAAGCTAATCCTGATAAAAGATGTTCAATAATTACTACGGATGATGCATTGCAGTCATTATTAGTTGCAGAAACACTACTTTCGTTAAAGGGGGTTCCAGTAAGATTGGTTTCGAAACAAGAGATACAGAATAATTCAGTCTTTGGCTTTGATGGTGTGTCCTTAGTTTTGAGTGAAGCATCTGATATTGTTAATTATTATGCCTTGGTTGAGAAAAATTTTTCTGCAGTTATAAGTGATCATGGGATAAATTACTTCGAAAAGGATCATCATCATTCTATTGTCAATCAAATACCTAATCTTCTTAAAAAAGGTGGGGTTTTTCAAGTCTGTGCCTTGGAAAATGAGCCTAAGATGAGTCTAAATTACAAGAAAATGGCGTTGCAAATTTTGTCATTTGGGAAAGATTTATCAAAAACAATTCCTGATGCAAAAAATCCATATGAGATAGAAGAGGTGGACGGATTACCTTATGTAAGGGCAATAAATTCAGCAGAGTCAGCAGGGTTGTATATGTTATTAAGGGAGGATCTTAAAAATTTAGATATAATATCTTTTGGAAAGTATTTAAAGAGTATAATAGGTGTAGCAAAGGTAACTAAAAAATTGGCAAAAGATGTAAAATCACCCATAAGTTATACAGCCTCTCTATTAGAAGGTTCGAAAATTATTCCTAATGATAAAGATCAAAAATTAAGTATTGCGAGAAGTTTACTTTTTGTTAAATAAATATGATAAAAATGACTGCTCTAGATTTATTACTCATAATTTTGGGGTTTTTGGCAGTAGTTCCTCCTTCGTATATTTATCATAAAAATAGGGGAAAAAGTTACAAGATTCTCATGTTACTATCTTGGGTAGCAGGACCTCTTTGGGCTTTTAGTATAGTTTTGTTCCGAAATTCTACAGAATTAGCAAGGGGAATATTTTATGCTCAGATTATATATACAATTTCATTACTATTGGGATTGTTCTTTTACTTATTTGAACAGTATTTTCCTAGAAAGAAGGAACACTCTTTCATTTTGAATTTCATAGTCTACAGTATAGGAGGAATTCTTCTTTATTGTATATGGCGGACAGATTTGTTTGTGGCGGATGTAATATTGAAGGGTACTAATATAGTAGTTTTGGGGCCCATCTATAAATTATGGATGGTTTGGATGTTGGGCATATTTGCTTTCGGATTAATAAATATTTTAATAGATTATCGGAATCTCGGTAGTATTGAAAAAAAACAATTGAAGTATTTTATATTGGCAATAGTACTTCCGGTAGTAGGGGTGGTTCCTACCAATGCAATACTACCGATGTTGGGGATATATGAATATATTTGGATAGGTCCTATAACTATGTCGGCTATGACAATAGTTTTAACATATGGAATAACCAGTAGATATACAGAATCAAAATATGATTTTGTAAGAAAATTTGTCGAAGGGATTGCACTATTAAATTATATATTCTCTATAAGTTTTTTAGGTGTACTAACTTTAGATCTTATAGAAAAACATAGTAAGGAAAAAGATGTCTTCATATATGTGATAATCTACATCATTCTCTCAATGACTGTTTATTTAGGGGGAAAATGGATAATAGAATTGTTTTTAAAGAAAGCTCTCGGAGATAAAGTATTGGACTATACCAAAGTTAGAGATAGATATCTAAATAAAACGGCTGCCATTCTCAATCATAAAGTATTATTAGATGAAACAGTAAAATACCTTTACAATACCGTATCTATCACATGGGCGGAAATAGTTTTACTAGAAAAAAATAAAGTAAAATCCGTATCATCTTTCGGACTTGGTGGAGATGTTAAGGTGAGAACAGGGAGTGACATGACTATTTTCTTAGATAGTTTAATGGTTTTAAATGATATAGGAGAAGTATATTTGAATACCGAATTAATGGAATATACTTTAAACAATGAGTATGAAAAGCATTCTCCCAAAGAGTTAAAAAGGTTAGAAATTATTTTTGGGAAACTAAAGAAATGGGAAGCCTCTGAAATGATCCTTATAAAAAACGATCTTGATACACAAGGCTTTTGTTTGCTAGGTTATAAAAAAAATTCTTCATCTTCAATATCTCACAAAGAGAGGCTACTTTTGCTTTCAATTCTTAAAGCTTTTTCTCTAGGTGTATCAAGAGCTACGATGCATACTCAATTGGAGGATGTGAATAAATTTCTCCAAGAAAAAGTAAATGAACAAACAAAAGAGCTACAATCTAAAATCAAGTTGTTGCAAGAAGCAAGAAGAAAAGAGAGAGATATGATAGATATAATGGGCCATGAATTAAGAACTCCAGCTACAATAGTAAAATTAAATGTAGAGCTATTAGAACAGTACATTAATAGTAATCCAAAAGAATTTAAAAAATACTTAGATAGAGCTAAAGGAGCCATAGAGAATGAGATTAAATTAATTAATACGTTATTAAGTAGTGCTAAGTTAGAAGGAGATAAGATAGAAATAAATAAAGAGAGAATCAATATTAAAAATGAGATAGATATGTCATTACATGGCCATGAGATAGTTGCAAAAGAGAAGAATTTAGAATTGATAAATAAGACAGATATTAATACTCCTGATATATATGGGGATAAAGCAAGGACAGTAGAGATACTTAATAATTTAATAGACAATGCAATTAAATATACAGATAAAGGTTCTATTACTGTTGAGACAAGTTATGATACAGAGTATGTTACTGTTAAAATTATAGATACAGGAAATGGTATTCCTGAAGAAGAAATACCAAAATTAGGTCAGAAGTTTTACAGAATAAACAATTATATAGGTTCCAATGATGGTCTTGATATTGTAAGACCAGGGGGTACAGGATTAGGGTTGTATGTTACATTTCGATTAGTCGAAGTAATGGGTGGGAAAATATGGGTAGAGAGTGAGGTTGGTAAGGGTAGTAAATTCATATTTACACTACCTTTGTATAAGGGAGTTGATAACGAGATAGAAGATGATTCAAAGGATATGTTTAAGAGATTAGGATTGAGAAAGTAACCACCTTTTCCCATAGTATATTAAAAAAGATGATACAATTGAATATAGTACATGTATTACCGAGGTTTTTGCTCTTGTCAAAGGTATGGTGAACTTGTATAATCCAACAGTTATTTAATCTCATATATCTTTGTTCCAATCCTGGACACAGTCCAACAAAGATATTAATAAAAGGAAAGGAAAATATTATGACAGAAGTCAAAAAAACAGTCTCTGAGAAAACTGAGACTAAAAACAAGAGTTTTCAAATACCTGAACTTTTAGATTTGCTCAAAGCAGGGTGTCATTTTGGTCATAAGAAGAGTGCATGGAATCCTCGTATGAAGAAGTATATATATGAAGAGAGAAATGGTATTCATATTATAGATCTTGTTAAAACAAGAGAGATACTTGAAAGTACATTGTTGGAATTGAGTAAGTTTGCAAAAGCAGGAAATATTTTAATAGTTGGAACTAAGGGTCAGGCAGCTTCTATTGTACAGAAGGTTGCAGAGGAGAGTGGTATGTTTTATATCAATAAGAGGTGGATGGGTGGATTGTTTACGAATTATGATGGAATTAAGAAAAGTGTACAGGGTTTAATAAAAATGGAGGAGGATTTAGCTGGTGGATTGGAGGGTTTAGTTAAAAAGGAGAAATTATTGATAGAAAGGGATGTAGAAAGATTAAATAGGATATATCAGGGTATTAAGTTTATGGACAAAATACCAGAGGCCGTTATTGTTATTGATAGTCAGGTTGAAAAGAATGCAATTAAGGAGGCAAGGAAAGTTGGTATCCCTATAATTGCTTTGATAGATACAAATTGTAATCCAGATATTATAGATTATCCAATTCCTGCAAATGATGATTCCATAAAGAGTATTTCATTGTTTGTGAACTTATTTGGTGAAGTTGTTGGTAAGTCTAAAAAATCTCTTGCTTTAATATCTTTGAGGAGAGATCATGAAGCGAAGTTAGAAAGAATGGCAAGAGAGTATCAGGAAGAAAGGGATAGGAGAGAAAAGATGGAAGAGCAGGAGAGGGAAAGAATGAAGGCTTTAAGAGAGGGCAAGATAAAAGCGGAGAGTGTTGGTTCTGTGGTTAGAGTTGTGAAGAAGGAGAAGGATATAGATGCTGAGATAAAGGCAGCTGAAGAGGAGAAGGAAGGATCTACTAGTATAGAGGATTTAGGCTTTACCTCTAGAATTGTAAAATCTCTTAAGGATGCTAAAGTATTAACAGTAAAGGATTTGAAAGGAATGTCTAAGGAAGATTTGTTAGGAATTAAGGGTATTGGAGCAAAGACTGTAGAAGAAATTCAAAAAGCTATTAAATAATTTTAGTTTTAGTAGAATGGGAGTAACTATTGAAGATATTAAAGCTTTAAGGGCTAAGACATCCGCTGGAATGGTTTTATGTAAAGAGGCTCTAGTTAAATCTAATGGAGATATGGATAAGGCTATGGAATATATTAATAAAAGAAGTGATGTTATTAACAGATTGCGAAATTTGACAGGAGCTAAGGTGGGTTTGTGTAAATTAGCATTTGAGGATGCAGGTAAGGATTTTGAGAAAGCAGTGGAATTAATTAAAGAAAGGAATTGGGATGAGCCTATAGGGGAGGATTTAGGTGAAAAGAAAGAGGGTATTATTGAAGCATATGTACATGGTAAGGAGCAGAAGTTAGCTGCATTAGTTGAGGTTCAGTGTAAGACAGATTTTGTAGCTAGAAATGAAGATTTCAGGGAATTTGCTCATGAGATAGCACTTCAGGTAGCAGCAATGAAGCCAGAGTATGTTTCAAAGGATTCTATAAAAGAAGAGGAATTAAACAAATTAAGAGAATTATATAAGAAAGAGGCAAAGAATGAAGGTAAGCCAGATAATATTGTAGACAAGATTGTGGAAGGGAAGTTGAATAAATTTTTTGAAGAGAAATGTTTGTTAAGTCAGAAGTGGTTTAAGGATGATTCTAAGACTATGGGGAATCTTTTAGATGAGGCAGTACAAAAGTTAGGTGAGCCTATAGAGATATCAAGATTTGTTGTTTGGAATTTGTAATTTCCTTCTTTATCTTTCTCTCTTTTTAATATACAATTATCCTAATAAAATATTAATATTTTGGTATGGATATTGAGTTGTGTAAAAAGGACATTGCTAAATGTGTTGAGCATGTCAAGGAAGATCTTTCCCAGATAAGAACAGGTAGAGCTACACCAGAACTAGTAGAAGAAGTAATGATAAGTGCTTATGAAACTACTTCTCCTCTTAAAAATCTTGCTACAATAAGTGCAGTAGATGCAAAGACTATAAATATTCAACCTTGGGATAAGAGTATATTAGAAAATATCTGCAAAGGTATAAGTGGTGCTAATTTAGGGCTTTCTCCAATAACAGAGGGAGACAGAGTCTTAGTTAAAATTCCTGACCTTACAGAGGAAAGAAGAATGGAGTATGTAAAAATAATGAAGGAAAGAATAGAGAATGGTCGAATAGCTGTAAGACAGGTTAGACAGAAGTATATGAAAGAGATAGATGAAGCTCAAAAAGATGGTTTTTCTGAAGATGAAGCCGATAGATTAAGGGATGAGATAGAAAAAGAGGTTAAATTGGTAAATGAGAAGATAGAGGAAATAAAGAATGAAAAAGAAAAAGATCTATTAACTATTTAATTTATATTTCTAATTCATGCTGTCTATTCTGACAAACATACTCATCTTTGTTTTTGTAATAGGTTTTCTCACCTTTATCCATGAGTTAGGTCATTTTTTGGCTGCTAAGCTTGTAAAAGCTAAGGTATATGAATTTTCGTTAGGTTTTGGTCCCAAATTAATATCGAAAAAATATAAAGGAACCGTTTACAGTATTAGAATTATTCTGCTTGGTGGTTTTGTAAGAATTTTAGGTGATGGAGACTCTGGAGAGTATGGGAAAGGCAAGAATATTAAAAATAGTAGTGAAAATTTGAAGAACAAGTCCAAGTTATCGCAGATTTTTGTTATGTTAGCTGGAGTAATAATGAATGTTCTTTTTGCAATAGTATCCTATTATATAATTTTAGGATTGAGTAATTGGAAAACAGCTCCGATATATGTTGATTTGAAAGGAGTTAATATTATTGGTGCGGAGGTTGGGAATATTGTTGGTTATGAAGTTATTCCAGGAGAAAATTCTGAAAGAGCTGGGTTACCAAGCTTTGGTGTTATTTATGAAGTAGATAACAAAAAAATAAATAGTCGAGATGAATTGGTTGAAATCATTAAGGAGAAAGAAGAAGTAGATATATTTGTCTGTAATGATAACGGAAGTGAGTGTGGGAGATATGATGTTAAGGTTAATGATGGGAAGATAGGAGTATATGTTTTAGAGGGATCAATTCTAAATTACGAAAATATTAAGGCATCATCAGGAGTAATGTATTTGGTAAATAATTTAAAAATCATCTTCAAAGTACTAGGTTCGATGATAGGTAATGCTAGGGAGACTGGTGACTACTCAGATCTTTCCAATACTGTTTCAGGTCCAATAGGGGTTTTTCTTTTAATAGATAGCCTGAAGAACAGGGGAATTGCAGTATTTCTCTCTTTGGTAGCAGATCTCTCGATTTCTTTAGTAATAATGAACATTCTTCCAATCCCTGCTTTGGATGGTGGACGAGTTTTCATATTAATGGTAGAAAGTATATTGAGAAAAGATTTAAATGAGAAAATAGAGGCAATAATAATTAATGTTAGTATGATTTTTTTGATAATCCTTATTGTTTTAATTATGATTAAGGATGTTGTGAATATAGATAATATGAGAAATATGTTTGGATAATGAAAGTAGTACTGCCTAACAAAAGGAAGAGAAATATCATTTTAATGATTGTTTTTGCCGTTATATTGGCAGGCTCTGGAATTTTTCTCCTTTGGAGGGTAAATCAAGAGGAGCAACTCTCTCCTGAAGAATCATCAGCAGCTGAGTGTACTACAAACGGTGGTGCAACACTTCTTCCAGGATGCCTAAGATGTCAATGTGAAGATGGTGCTTGGGTTGTAGGAAAAAGTGACAAATGCTATTCACTATGTGGTACATTAGGTCATAATAAACCTGCTCCAAGTAGTGGCGGAAGTTGTATTCAAGGGTCACAATGTCCTGCCTGTGAATGGCCAAATGTCGCATATTGTGGGTGTCCTAATGACACAAATCCTCCATCAAGAAAATGTGGATGTCGTGCGTACAACAACTTTTCTTGTGGTCCACCTTGTGGAACGATATCAAGCTGTACACCTCCAGCCTGTCCTGCTGGTTGGACAAATTGTGGAGTCTCTGGAGATTCTGGAGCTAAGGCTTCTGGTTGTAAAGCTAAGACATCTTGCAATGGTATTTGTCAGGGATGTCAGAATAAATTTGTTGTAAAAAGATATTGTAAAAAGTCGTCTGAAAATAAATGTGATGGAGGAGAATGGGAGAATAAACCTACAGGTACCTATGAATATTGTGATGAGGTTAAATATTCTTTCTTGGCAAAAGATTCTGATGGTATTGACGGGTCAAGCATTGTTGTAAAAATGAATGATACGGCAAGGGGTAGTTTTTCGAAAAGTGAAGAGGTGAAACAAACAAAGGTTGCAGAGACCTTGAGTACTCCAACCAATTGCCTTCCTGCCGGTTCCTACACCATATCTACAAGCTGGAAAGATAAAAAGGGGGTAGGGGGGAGTAGTTGTACTTTGACAACCTCTTTTAAGATACTGGCTGAGGTCTTAAATCCTAATTGGGATATTTCTAAGCAGGCTGTAGAGAAATGTATTGATGAAAATACAGAAAATCCTAGAGCAGAAGTGTCATATGTGATATCAGTTTCAAACACAGGTCAGGGTACGGGTAATTTAGATAAGGTTGTAGATGATCCTGATTCAAAGGTATTGGAATCACACCTGTCTAGGATCTCCTCTGGTGGAATATTTTCAGGGGGGACAATAATGTGGGATTTGCAAGGAGATGAAGAAGTTTTTACTGCTGCTCAAACAAAAACATTCACATATACAATGACTGTTGGGAAGGAAAACTTCGGTGAATATAATAATGTCGCAACGGCATATCCTAAAGAAGGAGAACCCATAACGGCATCTGCGAGAATAACAGCCGACTGTGAGATTACAGAACCAGAGCCACCATTGCCTCCAGAAGAAGATCTACCCGGAACTGGTATATTTGACGAAACCGAATCTTCATTAGCTGTTGGTGTTGTACTTCTTTTCTTGGGATTTACATGGACATGGGTAGGACAGAGGATAATTGCAATCCCCCAATTATTTGTTAATGCTAGAAGTTGGTTTGTAAAGAAAAACCGAGAAATGAAGTTAGATCTGAAAAAGAGGAAGAAAGAACAAGAATTCCTTAAATCAGAGAAGAGGAAAAAGAATTTTGAGAAAAAAATAAATTCCAAGGTCAGACCTAGGTAAGACCTCATTCTTGTCCCTTAGTAGAAGTCTTTTTTCTATTTAAAAAGGCCAGACCTAGGCCAGACCTAGGCCAGACCTTGGGAGTTGGGGTTTTGAGTTGAACCTCCTGAAGAGGGATGATATAATCACCAAGCCATATATTAATTTAAGGAGGGGTTATGTCAGTTATAGTACATTCTAATGAAAACATAGATAGCGCACTCAAGAGACTTCATAGGGAGGTTCTAAGAGAGAAAATTCTC
>Ga0255347_1003490_pt1 | contig 20361 bp, 19 predicted proteins | sample wastewater_treat_2_FD_192479 | JGI IMG/M metagenome (GOLD analysis project Ga0255347, IMG submission 192479) | Wastewater microbial communities from Lulu Island WWTP, Vancouver, Canada - plant24 | ecosystem: Engineered > WWTP > Wastewater > Unclassified | place: Canada: Vancouver, British...
TCTTTTTTGCTCCTCCTTTCTTTGAAATAACTTTTTTCATTGGTTTTTTGCTCACTTTACTAGTTTTTTTAGCCACTCCTTTTTTAACAACTTTTTTGACGGTTTTTTTATTACTTGCTTTTTTAACAATTTTTTTATTTATTTTGGGTTTTTTAGAATTTATTTTTTTCATATTTATTTTTTTATAAAACGACCTTTGATTTTAAATTTTGTTTAATAAATTTATTCTTCTTTTTCTTTAAGAATCATCTCTATTAATTCTTCTACCAAATTTTTAGGATTGCTATCAAAAATAACATTGCCCGGACCTCGATCAGCTTTTTTTATAATTTCTGGCAGCATATCACTAATTCCTCCGCTCCCTTCTAAAACACCTGTAATTTTATTTTCTTCAAAAGCAATAGTAAACTCATTGAGCGTACCTATTCTTCCACAAATAACAATAACGGCATCGGCCGCTCGAGTTAATAATAAATTACGCCCCGCATATCCGGCACCAGTATAAATAATAAGATCGTGATAATCAATTGGCAAATGATATTTTTTAAGATGTTCTTTTTCCGAAATAGCTGGCGACAAACCAACAACAATTCCATTAGCTTGTTTGGCTGCTTTTGCCACCCAATAAGGAGCGCCTGTAGTCGCTCCAGTAACAACAATGCAATCGTGTTGGACTAATTCTTCACCCAATTGCATCGCTACTTCCATTGCTTTAGTGCTACAATGCCCTGTTTCAGCAGCGCCAGAAATAGCAATTTTAATTTTTGGCCTAAATATTTCTATCATATAGTTTAATTATAATATAAAAATTTTTGATTTCAAAATATAAAAATAAAAATATTTTAATTTTTTGTCCGCCCAGCAGGACTCGAACCTGCAACCGTTTGCTTAAGAGGCAACTGCTCTTCCAATTGAGCTATGGGCGGAAAAATTAAAATTATAAAAAATTATTTTTATTTTTAATATTTGTTTTAATTTTAACCTTAATTATTTTATCGTCAATTTTTTAATTTAATTTTTATTATTGTGCCCCCGGGAGGATTCGAACCCCCAATTCCAGTTCCGAAGACTGGCGTGATATCCATTTCACCACGAGGGCAATTAAAAAATGCATTTCTAATTTAGCATTTTTTCTTTAAAAATTCAATCTTTAAAATTATTTTAAATACAATCTCTCACTCTGTCATTTTAAGGGTCTGCCCGCCTATTCGGCGGGCAAACAAAGCCCCTGCCTGCCGGTAGGCAGGGCTAACGCTCAGAATAACGTTCTCACCGATGTCATCCTGAAGGCGAAGCCTGAAGGATCCCTTGGCTTTCAGCAATAATCAGCAATCATTGCTGTGGATGGGATTCTTCGTTTCACTCAGAATGACTGCTATTTTTTAGTGTCATCCTGAAGGCGAAGCCTGAAGGATCCCATGGATTTCAGTATTGTGCGACTATCATTACTGTGCGTGAAATTCTTCTCTGCCTGCCTTAGGCGGGCCTGCCTATCAACGGACCAACGCTCAAAATGATACATCAAAAATAGTATTATATAATATTGAAATTTACATTTTTTTATGTTATAATATTAATATAAACAAATCTTAATATAAAGGTCGGTTTTATTAATATCTTTAAAAATATGGATCTAATTCCTTTCAATCCATTTAAAAATATTGAACAGTGGTTTGAAGATGATGATTGGGCATTACCTGTTATTTCACCTTCATCTCTTAAAGAACCAGCTATGGATATTTATCAAACCGACAAAGAATTAATTGCAGAATTAAATTTACCTGATTTTAATCCAGAAAAAATTGATATTTCAGTAAAAAATCAGGTTTTAACCGTTAAAGGCGAAAGCGAAAAAAAGGAAGAAGAAAAAAAGAAAAATTATTGGCGAAAAGAAATTCGTCGAGGTTCTTTTGAAAAAATAATTCGCTTACCAGTAGAAGTTGATGAAGATAAAATTGAGGCTGATTATGATAAGGGTATTTTGAAAATAGTAATGCCCAAAAAAAATCCTTCTTCAACCATCGAAGAAAAGAAAATTAAAGTAAAAACAAAAGAAAATGCCTAAAAACGTACTGATAGCTTTTCTTGTTATCACAATTGGAATTATAATATTAGCATTAAGTTATAGTCCCATCCCCATTCCAGTGCCGGGAATTAGTTCTAATAATTCCTCAAAAAATTCTGATATTACAACCGCTTATCCCACTTACTATTCTGGACCAAGACCAGAAACAGTAATTGTTAATGGACCAAAAGATGGAGAAATTATTTCTGATACACCGGTTGTAACATTTCAATTTGTGGCTATTTGGAATGGGGATTTTCGTAATATAATTTTTGAAACAAAAATTGATGAAATAGACAAAGATTGGCAGATAAGTTCAAGCAATAGCCGCACTATTCAATTATTACCGGGTGAACATGTTTATCATTTTTCTGTTCGAGCTAAAACCAAAGATGGAATAGAAGATTATACACCAGCTTCAAGAACGTTTATTGGAAAAATCTCTTCCGAGGTTGGTCAAATAAAAATTACCTCTATATTAAATTCTTATCCTCAAAAATTAGTTTTATATAATTACGGCAATGATGTAAATATTTCTAATTGGACCATTGAATCTTCTTTAAAAAAAATAACTATTTCTGATGGAGTAAAATTATTTCGTCCTGACAATAAAATGATTTCTGAAGATATCATTTTAAAAAATGGAGATTATCTTTATTTAATAGGTAAAAAAAGTCCTCTAAATTTTAATTTTTATTTAAATCGTTGTTTTGGTTATTTGACTAACGCTTACGATTTTAACTTTATTTTTCCCAAAGATTGTCCCCGTCCCAATCAAACAGAAATTTCTTATTTTTCTAACGAATGTCAATTTTTTATTAATAACCTAAATACTTGCCAAATACCTTCTTCAGATGATATTAATCGTTTTAATAACGACCCGGCCTGTCAACAATTTTTAAATGATTATTATGGTTATAATTCTTGCGTTAATCGCTATCAGCATTCTGATGATTTTTTTAAAAAAGAGTGGTATGTTTTTGCTAATGAACAATTTGCCGATTTCAATCATGATAAAATAATTTTAAAAGATGCAACCGGAGCTATTGTTGACGTTTATCAATATTAATTTTATTTATTTGTCCTTGTAGCTCAATGGATAGAGCAATCCCGTCCTAAGGGAGAGATGCGGGTTCAACTCCTGCCAAGGATACTAAAAATAACAATACCCGCTTTAGCGGGTATTGTTATTAAACTTTAGATAGTAAAATTATTAAACATTAGATTCTCCTACTAAACTACCTACTATTTTGGTAATACTAAAGGCTAAAATAGCAACTACAATAGAAATAGCAGCATACATTAACATATTGGTTGCTTTTTTGACTTTATCTTTATCTCCGGCCGAAGTTAAATATTGAAAAGCCGCTATTAAAACAAAAACTACAGCTACTACTAGAAAAATAGTATAAACCCATCGAATAATCATATTAACCCTCTCCATCCATTGAGGTAAGCCGTATGACTGAGGAGTACCTTGTAATCCAGTATATTGAGCATCAGCAGAATTAATTAAACCAACCATTGGTACTACGCTTAAAATTAAAACACTAATTATTACAGCGATATTTGAAATTTTCTTCATTGTTTTATTTTTTATCGACCTTTTAAAATTTTTATCATTTATCCGCTTAAAACATTGGTAATAATGGTAGAAACGCTAAAAGATAAAATGGCTATTACTACAGCAATGGCCGCATACAAAATTTGTTTTCTAGCTTTTTTAATATTATCGGTATTATCACTGGAAGTTAAAAAAGTAAATGCTGCCAATAATACGAAAATCACCACTATTGCCAAAAGAATTCGATACATCCACGAAGTAATATTGCTAATGATAGTTAAAATATCATCTATACTACTAATTTGAATTGATTCTGCTTCCGTGTTTTGATTTATGTTTGATTGAGCAAAAACCGGTAAGGCCAAGCCTATTATTATTATATTTATTATTAAACTAAATATTAAAACCTTATTTCTCATAAATTTATTTTGCTAATTGATTAATTAAACTTATTAAACTGGAAACACTAAAAACACTAATTATACCTAAAGCCACACTTGTCCAGATAAAAACATTCTTGGCTTTTTTGATATTATCCGGTGTACCAGTTCCCATTAAAAAACCTCCGTATAAAAACATAATAATCGCTATCGGACCACCAATCAATAAAAGATATCGCTCTATAACTTGAAGTAAAGATGAAACATTATTAGCTTCTTCTATCGTTTTAATACTAAAACTAAACAATCCTTCAATTATCATTACTACTGCCAGTCCAACCACCGCAGAGGTTAAAGCGTCTTGACCTTGTTTTATTTTTTTAGGATCACCACCGGCGCTCATTAAAAGAATAGCGCCCCAAATCGTCATAATAGCTGTTAGAGGTACGGCTAAATCTAAAAACCAACTAATTATTTTTTGCCCAAAACCAGTAATGGTGACTCCACCTAAAGGATCATAAAGTTCCGTGGCCGCTCTAACAATCGGAAGCGATGAATAAATTATTAAAACCAATCCTATTAATAGTGTAGAAAAGAAAATGATTCTCGTCAAGTTATTTTTTTCAATTTTAAACACTTTTTTAATCATTTTTTTACATTTTAATTATTTTAACCAGTTGGCATTAATGATAGCCTCATAACTTAAAGAATAACCCAAAAGTAAAGTAATGACAATATTTACAATAAAACTAGCGCCGTAAGCAATTAACACTCCAATCAATGCCGATGTTAATGTTTTTTTAGCTGATTCTAAACCTTTGGAATTGCCCTGCGAAATAATCATTTTTATCCCTCCAAATATTGCAAACCCTATTGCTACATAAAAAGCTAAACTTCGTAATAATTTAAAGACGTTGGCTATAATTTGTAAAACATCTTGAAATTCACATTGTCCAAAATCTAAACAAGATTTTTTTATTCCAGACATTATTCCTTTTTCGCCAACAGCATTTATTTCGGTATTCACTGGTTTTTGTTGAGCTTGAGCCGAGGTCGAAAATGATAAAAACAATCCAAAAGAAATAAAGATTATTAAAGATAATAAAATAATTTTGATTTCTTTTTTAAACATTTAATTAGAAGTATTTATCATTTGAGCCGCTTGACTTAAAGCATTCATTATGTTTGTTCTACCAGAAATTATTGATTCTAACATATTTCTTAAAATTTGATAATTTTTCTCTGGATTTAATTGAAGCCAAGTTTTAGCTGTTAAAGCTTGCTCACAAAATACTCCTAATTTTTCATCTGTTTTACAACTTTGGATTAAAACTCGATTAGCCGCTGGCCTAAAAGTATTAGTTAAATAATCAACCGCTCCTTCGTTGATTAAATAATATATAAAATTCCAAGCGGCTTGAGGATTTTTAGAAATTCCCGAAACACCATAAACCCAATAATCGGCATAATTTTGTTTATTTAAAGTTTGAGCTGGTTGAGGCAAAGGAGCAATACCATAATTTAAATAAGCATTAAGCGATTCTATTTTTTTAATAGCCGAACTATAATCAATTATCATTGCTACTTTGTTTTGAGTAAAGGCTTCAATGGATTCAGAAAAACTTTCATTCCATGAATAATTGCTACTCGCTGGATTAGCAAAACTTAAATAGAAATTGACAGCATTAGAGCCGTTATTTGTATTAAAAATCCCTCGCCCATTTTCATTAACAATTGGTTGATTGTTGTGCATCATTAACAACAAAAGAATATCAATAGAATTGGGAATATTATTAACCGTACCTAAAGCAGCTCCTGATTGAATAATATTTCCCGTATTGTCTTTTTTAGTTAAAAGTTTTGTATCTTCTAAAAACTCTTCCCACGTTGTTGGTGGCAAAGGAATTGAAGCGCTATTAAACAAATCTTTATTATAATAAAGCGCCAAAGTATCAACCCACAAAGGCAATGCCCAAACTTTGTTTTGATAATATAAATCATTGCTAACAACATCAACGAAGGTTAATTTTAAATCTTTCAATAAAACATCTGAAGGGTATAACTTATTATAATGTTTAGGAATCCAATTGTGTTTTAACATTAAAATATCCGGACCATTTTGAGCTGCCAAAGATTCTATTAATTGATTTTCGTAATTTTCTTCATTAATTTGATGATAATTAATGGTAATATTATTATGTAAAGCTCTGTATTTTTCTATTATTGGAACGTAGGCGCTTTCATTATCAATTCCCCAAAATTCTAAAGTAATAGGTATCTGTTTTGTTGAAGATTTTTGATCGTTAATTTTCAATCCCGGTAAAATACCCAAAACCATCAACACAATAATTAAAACAATTGCGGCAATAACAATAAAAATAATTTTTTGAGATTTAGTAATTTGTTGAGCCATAATTTTTATTTTTGAAATATAGCGCACCAATGAGCGTCGTCTATTTCCAACGTTTTAATAAAATTAAAATTTGCTTTTTGGGCCATTGTTATTGCTTCTTCAAGCGACAAACGAGTATTTTTAGGAGGACCCAGTAAACTTTCCGGCTTCCAATCAATAACCGTCAGCTGACCTCCTTTTTTTAAAACATTATAAGCTTCTTCAAAAATACGATAATGTAATTTTTTTTCTACTTGAAATAAAAGATTAATAATAATGACTCTATCACAAATATTAAAATCCAAAGTACTTGTTTTTTCTAAATTAGCCCAACGCGTTTCAATGTTATTTAAACCTTTTATTTTAGCTAACGAACGAATTGATTCTAAATTTTCTGGAACAACATCAATAGCAAAAACTTTACCATTATCACCAACTACTTGTGCAACCTCTATTGTAAAATAACCACCCCCGCAACCAAAATCAGCCACCACCAAACCGGGAGAAATATTTAATTGAGCTACTACTGTTTTCGGATTAAACAACTCGGTCATATAAATTATTTTAACACAAAAATTTTTATAAAACCACAACGCCGGCCACCAAATCATCATCATCTAATCGAATAATTTTCACTCCTTGAGAAACTCTTGATTGACGAGAAATATTAGTTAAATCTGTTTTGATTAAAATGCCTTTTTTGGAAATAATTAAAACTTCCTTAGTGTTTTGACTTAAAACTTTTACGGCTACTAATTTTCCAGTTTTTTCTGTAATTTTTGCCACTTTAATACCTTGACCACCGCGACGCTGCAAACGATATTCTTTTAATAAAGTTCTTTTTCCAAAACCATTTTCCATTACAATCAAAAGCATTCCATTTTTTAATTCAGGAGAAATAACATCAAATCCGACAACAAAATTATCTTTTTGTTTTTTTAATTTCATACCCAAAACACCACTCGCCGTCCGTCCCATTGGTCTTAAATCTTTTTCGGAAAATCTTAATGCTTGTCCCATTGAAGACAAAACTATCAATTCATCATTTTTATGCACCACTTTAGCATCTTTTAATTCATCTCCTTCTTTTAATTTCATCGCAATAATTCCCGAGCGTCTAATATTACTAAAATCAGCTAAGGGCATTTTTTTAATCATCCCGTTTTTTGTAATCATTACTAAATAATTTTCGGATTTTTTCTCTTCAAAAGGATAAGAAACTATTGCCGCAATTGATTCGTTTTGAGGTAATTCAATAAAATTAAAAACACTTTTTCCTTTGGAAGTACGCGAAGCCATTGGAATTTCAAAAGCTCGTAATTGAAAAATTTTTCCGCTTTCACTAACAAATAATAAATTATCGTGGGTATTTACTTGCAATATATGTTTAATTTTATCTTCTTCTTTAACATCAAAACCTACCATTCCTCTACCGCCTCTTTTTTGAGCGCGAATTGTTTCTGGCTCAAAAGCTTTAATATAACCATCATACGTCATCATAATTACCACTTCGCGAGACGAAATTAAATCCTCTTCTTTAAATTCGCCAAGCGGAGCATTAACCACTCGCGTTAATCGATTATCAGCATATTTATTTTTTAATTCTAATGTTTCCTGTTTAATAATTTGTAAAACTTTTTTAGGATTGCGCAAAACTTCTTCTAAATCTTTGATTTCCTTTTCTTTTAACTTAGCTTCTTCTTCTAATTTTTGTCTTTCTAACCCAACCAGTGTTTGTAATTTCATTTCTAAAATTGCTTCTGATTGAATAACGGTTAATTTAAAATTTTTCATTAATTTCTGTTTTGCCTCCTCTCGATTTTTAGAACTTTTAATAGCTTTAATAATCGCATCAATATTAGCCAATGCTTTTAATAATCCTTGTAAAATATGCAAACGATTTTTAGCTTTAATCAAATCAAATTCCGAACGTTTATAAATAATTACTTGACGATGTTTAATAAACTCTTCTAATAGTCCTTTAAGAGAAAGGGTTAATGGTTGAACACCATCTACTAAGGCCAAAAAATTAACGTGAAAGTTTTTTTGTAAATCAGTATGTTTAAATAAATTATTTAAAATTTTTTGCGGATGAGCATCATTTTTTAATTGAATAGTAATTTGTAATCCCTCTTTATCTGATTCATCTCTCACGTCTTTAATTCCTTCTATTTTTTTATTTTGAACAAAATCGGCAATTTTGGCTAAAAGATCCGATTTATTTACTTGATAAGGAATTTCGGTAATAACAATATCAAATTGACCTGATTTTTTTTCTTGAATTTCTGTTGCCGCTCGAACGGTAATCGCTCCTCTTCCGTTGTTATAAATTTCTTCCAATGATTGTTTGTTATAAATGATACCACCAGTTGGAAAATCAGGACCTTGAATGAAATTTAATAAATCTTTAATTTCGGCATTGGGATGATCAACTAAATAAACCAAGGCATCACAAACTTCTCCTAAATTATGCGGAGGAATACTAGTAGCCATTCCCACCGCAATGCCTGAAGTACCATTAATTAATAAATTAGGCAATTTAGCCGGTAAAACCACTGGCTCTTTTTTAGTAGCATCATAATTATCTTGAAACGATACGGTTTCTTTGTCTAAATCCTGAAGCATTTCTTCGGATAAAACCGCTAAACGCGCCTCTGTATAACGCATCGCTGCGGGTGGATCACCATCAATTGAACCCCAATTTCCCTGACCATCAATTAGAGGATATCGCAGAGAAAAAGACTGAGCCATACGCGCTAAAGCATCATAAACTGAAGCATCGCCATGAGGATGATATTTGCCTAAAACCTCACCAACAATACTTGCTGATTTTCGAAATTTAGCATTGTGCCAAAATCCCGCATCAGCCATTGCATAAAGAATACGACGCTGAACAGGCTTTAATCCATCGCGAACATCCGGCAGGGCTCGAGAAACAATAACGCTCATTGCATAAGCTAAATAAGAAGTTCTTAATTCTTCAGTAATTTCTTGAGGAATAACTTTATTTAACTGTTCGCTATTTTCATTATTTTCGTTATTTTGGATTTCTTTATCTTTTTTATTTTGATTGATTTTTTTAGACATAATTTTTTACTTTATTAAAAAATTTGGCTGTTTTAAAAAAGAAGAAATTAATTCAATATAAGCTTTAAATTGGATAGTTATTTGATTAACAACATAAAAAATTGCCTGACTAATTTCTATTACGATTCCTACAATATCAGAAAACAAACTTAAAGCTATATCACCAACTTTTTTAAAAAATGGCAAAATATTATTTTGATAAATAATTGAAGCTCCTTTAGTAAAAACTTCCCAATGAGAAACCTCTTCGTTTTTTTTCTTATTATTTTCCTCTATCTTATCAGAGCTTATAGAAGGAGAAGGATTTTCTGTTATACTATTTTTTAAAATATAAAACCACCACGCCAAAAGTAAACACAAAACAACCACTAAAGAAATTCTCAAAATTAATAAACGTTTTTGGTATGGCTGAGAACGCAAATCATAAATAATCTTATTTGATTTATCTTTTAATTTTGCCGCCATTGTTATAAAGATGTTAAAGTTATAATTTTAGTTTCTTCTCCCCAGTTTTCTAAATCTTTTGATTTTACAGAAAATTTTTCTAAATTTTGCTCTACTAATTTTATTTCCGCTTTTTTTAAAAAAGTCTCCACTTCATTTCTTTTAATTTTTAGTTGAGGAATTTTATAATACATTGGAATGACTATTTTAGGCTCTATTTGTTTGATTGTTTCTACTGCTTTTTCTATTGATAACACATCATCTCCTCCGATTGGCAAAATCATTATATCAATATCTGCTAAAAAATTGCCAACTTCTGGAGTCATTTCTTTATCCTTTATTTTTCCCAAATAACCAATCTTTATATTTTCTATTCTAATTTTATAAAGGCTTTTTACTAATTCTTTTTCAATATTTAATACCATTCCATAAATGAAATTACCTTTTAATTCATATTCGCCAGCGTTTTTAATAATAAACCAATCTTTTTTTTCTTCATTAAATAAACTATCCGACAATTTAGAAAAAACACTTAAAAACACGTCTGCTTTGTGACGCGGAATGCTTAAACCAGATTCTTTTGATGGTAGCTCTGTTAAAATAGAAAAGTGGTTGCCTGTTTCAGTAATTTTAAAACAACCCTCTCCAAACCATTCAATGCTCATATAAAAATATTACCATTTTTTAACAAAAAATCAATCAACTTGATGATGATAAAGAAAATTTTTGCCATTATCATTTTTGAAAATTTATTTGTTGATTATTTCTGAAAGCCGAGGGATCCTTCACTGCGTTCAGGATGACAACTGTTTTTTAGTGTCATCCTGAGGGCAAAGCTCCTGCCTACCGGTAGGCAGGCCCGCCTACCGGCAGGCAGGCGAAGCCCGAAGGATCCCATGGCTTTCAGTATTGTGCGGCTATCACTGCTGTGAATGGGATTCTTCGTTTCACTCAGAATGACAACCCCCATTTTGTCATCCTGAGGGCTTCAGCCCGAAGGATCCCTCGGCTTTCAGTATTGTGCGGCTATCACTGCTGTGGATGGGATTCTTCGCTAACACTCAGAATGACATCGGTGAGGGTGTCATTTTTAAAATAAGACTAATAAATACTTATTTTAAAATTTTTATTTTATTGTACCCCCACGAGGAATTGAACCTCGATCTCGGCCTCCGCAGGGCCGCGTTTTATCCGTTAAACTATGAGGGCATTAAAACATTAAAAAATGTTAACTAATAAATCTATTAATGTTGGCTTAATCTCTTTTTCAGTTAAAAAAACAGTTAGAAATTCTTCAACCTTATCTGTTTTATCATTTTTTAATGGTAGATAAATATGTTTATTTAAAATTCTATCAGTCTCAAAAATAATAAAATCCTTATTAGCTGTTTTTAAAATTCCAAAATATTTTACATCATCATAAGGATAAAAATTTTCATCAATATAAAAACCTTCATTTGTTAATCGATAAAGATTTTTTTGGGGTTTTAAAAAATAAAAAATAAAAAGAACTGTTGCTAAAACTAAAATAACAGAAAAAGTCCAGTTTTTTTGAACAACAGAAACAATAAAAAATATTGTTATTAAAATAAAAAAAATTATAGAAAATTTTGAATTAAAAGAACGTTTTTCTTCAATCGTCCACCAAATTGGCTGAATTTTTTTTTGATTTTTTAATTTTGGAGAAATTTTTATTTCTTCATTAATTTCATTTTTTATTTTTTCTTCTTTTTGTTTGTCTTCTAAATTTTTATTGTTGTTTATAACAAGAGAATCTTTTTTTATAGATTCTCTTAAATCAATAACATTAGTATTCCTTTTCTTATTATTTTTATTAGAAGCCACGTCTAATTTTTTCTCCATTTTTTTAATTTTTGTTTTATTTCTTTAAAGAAAGATTAATTCTTTTTTCATTAGGATTAACTTCACTTACAATAAACTCTAATTCTTGATTTAAAGTTATTTTACTTTGCATCTCTTCAATTCCTCCAAATTCGGAAGAATGAACAAAACCAAAAACATTATCTTCAATTTGAATTAATGCCCCAACTGGAATAAATTTATAAACTTTTCCTTTAATAGTTTGGCCGGGTTTATATTGACGCAATTTTTCAATAACTGGATCCTCTTGTAATTCTCTTAATGAAAGAATAAGCTCTCTATTTTTATTAATAGAAATTAACTTAAATTTATAAATTTGATCGGGCTTAATAATGTCTTCTAAATTTTCAATTGGCGTCCAAGAAATTTCTTCAATTGGTAAAAAGGCCTTAATTAATGGATGGTCTTTTAAACTAATAATTGCTCCGCCATTTATACTTTTATTAAAAGTTCCTTCAACAATATCACCTACTTTATATTTATTAATAATATCATTCATTTTATCTTCTTCTATCTTTTTTTCTGAAACAATAATCTTTCCTTGAGTAGAATTAAAATTAATAATTTTCACTTCTATATCTTGTTCTATTAATTGTTCTAAATTTTCTAAAATTTTTTCTTTATCCCCGCCTTCTACTTTGGGAAAATGATCTTCAGACATTTGCGATGTTGGCAAAAATCCTTGTAAGTCATTAATTTTTATCAATAAACCACCACGATTAGCGCCAATTACTTTTCCTACAATTGATTGATTATTGTTCATCAATTCTTTAATCCACTGATATTGATTTTCTTGCACAATATCTTGAATGGTTAATTCAATCATTCCAAATTCATTTTCTAGGCTTAAAACTTTTACTTTAACAACATCACCGGAATTTAATTGTTCAATTAATTTAGCACAACGAGTAAATTCTGCTCCCCAAATCAAACCAGTTCCATATTGATTTAAATCTAAATAAAGACTGCGAGGATTTTTTTTAATTACTTTTGCTGATAAAACACTACCAACATTTAAACGTGGCACTTCCACTTGTTGCCACCAAGTATTATTTTTTTTAATTTGAGTTGTTTGTTCTTGTGATTCCATATTTTATAGCTTACTAAATTTCAAAAAAAAGTCCAGAGGTATTAGTAACCCAAATCTGTTTTTAATGTCATCCTGAAGGCCTGCCTGCCGGTAGGCAGGCGAAGCCTGAAGGATCCCATGCCAACTAATAAGCGACTATCACTGCTGTGCGTGGGATTCTTCACCTGCCTACCGGCAGGCAGGCTTTGTTCAGAATGACAACCTTTATTTTAAAAATCAGACTAATAAATACTTATTTTAAAAAATAATTTAATCAATAATTTAGTTTATAATTTCTAAAATTTCTTTTTGATTTTCTACTTTTTCTTTCAACAAACGATGTGATTCTAAATAAGGATCAATACTTAAAATTTCTTCGGCTTCTTTTTTGGCTAATTGAACAATTTCTAAATGTTTTAGCGCTTCCATTAAATTATCAGGCATTCCGGATTGTTTAGTCCCCAAAAATTCACCCGGTCCACGCATTTGCAAATCAATTTCTGATAATTCAAAAGCATTTTTTACTTTAATTAAAGATTCCAATCGTTTTTTACTATTAATATTATTCGTTTCTGATAAAAGAAAACAATAAGATTGGTAAAAACCACGCCCCACTCTTCCCCTGAATTGATATAGTTGAGCTAAACCAAAACGTTCGGCCCCTTCAATTAAAATTATACTCGCATTAGGAATATCAATACCCACCTCAACAACCGAAGTGGAAATTAAAATATCTATTTTTTTATTTAAAAATTCTTTCATTGTTTTTTCTTTATCGGCTGATTTTAATTTTCCATGTAAAATACCAATTCTTAATTCCGGAAATATTTCCTTTAGTTTTTCATATTCTTGATTAACGCTTTTTACTTCTAATTTAATTGAATCATTAATTAAAGGACAAATCACAAAAACCTGCCGACCTTTTTTAATTTCTGTTTTAATAAATTGATAAAGTTTTTCTCGTTGATGAGGTAAAATAATTTTTGTAATAATAGGTTGACGATTTTTTGGTAATTCTTTAATAGAAGAAATATCCAAATCTCCCCACAAAGACAAAGCCAAGGAACGAGGAATGGGAGTAGCTGTCATTGATAATAAATGAGGGATATAATCTTTTTTGGTTACCAATAAAGCTTTTCGCTGTTTTATACCAAAACGATGTTGTTCATCAATAATAATTAATCCTAAATTTTTAAATTTTACATTTTTTTGAATTAAAGCATGAGTACCAATAATAATATCAATTTTTTGATTGAAACAATCCTTTAAAAAATCACTCTTTTTAACTTTGCTAATCAATCCTAAAAAATTAATTTGAGCATCATTTGATGTTAAAAGACCAATATTAATATCAAAATTTTTAAATAATTGAGAAAAATTTTGAAAATGCTGTTTCGCTAAAATTTCTGTTGGGACCATAAAAGCCACCTGATAATTATTTACCACTGTCATTAAAGCCGCCATAGCCGCTACAACTGTTTTTCCTGAACCAACATCGCCTTGAAGCAAACGATTCATCGGCTTTCCTTTTTGAAGGTCTTTTAAAATATCTACCAAAGCCTTTTTTTGATCATCGGTTAATTGAAAATTTAATTCTTGAGAAAATTTTTCTAAAACATCCATTTTGGTTTTAATTAAAAATCCTTTAGCTTGTTTCATTTTTTGACGTTGAATTAAAATTATTAATTCTAAAATAAAAACATCTTCAAAAAGAAATCTCTTTTTAGCAATTTTAGCTTCATTTAAACTATTGGGGAAATGAATAGCTTTTAAAGCTGTTTTTAATTCCGGTAAATTATATTTTTTAATAATACTGTATGGCAAAGGATCAACGGGAAAACGTGTTTCTTTTAAACATTTTTTTATAAAAAATCTAATTGTCCGTGAAGTTAATCCTTCAGTTTCAAAATAAACTGGGATAAGTCCTCCAGTTTCTCGATGTTCCTGATTTAAATTAGTAATTTTTTCGTAATGAGAAGGTAAAAAATAACATTTATTTTTGTCCTCTACTAATTTGCCTGCAATGCTAATAAAATCATTGGTTTTTAAATTTTTAGTTAAATAAGGCTGATTAAACCAGATTACTTTTATTTGATCAGTTTCGTCTTCAATAATTGCTTCGGTAATAAAAAATTTTTTCTTAAATGTTTTAAAAGTTTTTATTTGAATAATTTTTCCTTCAATAGTATTTATTTCATTAGGAATAATTTCGGCAATTTTTTTAATTTGAGAAAAATCTTCATACCGAAAAGGAAAATAAAAAAGAAGGTCTCTGACTGTTTCAATGCCGAGTTTTTTAAATTTTTTTTGATATTGTTGGCCAATTCCCGGAATTAATTGAATTGGCGTTTGAAAATCAAACATAAAAATATTATATAAAATAAAATCTTAAACCTCAAATTTTTTATTTTTTAAAATTTTTTATTAGATAGATTTTAACAGTACAGATTTTTGTCATCCTAAGGATCCACATATCAACGAGCAGATTTTATTCAGAATAACATCTATTTTTTTAGTGTCATCCTGAGAGCGAAGCTCGAAGGATCCCATGGCTTTTAGCAATAATCAACAATCACTGCATTGCGTGGGATTCTTCGTTTCACTCAGAATGACAGATACACCCGTCATCCTGAACGTAGCCTGCCTGCCGGTAGGCAGGTGAAGGATCCCATGGCTTTCAGCAATAATCAACAATCATTACTGTGGATGGGATTCTTCGCTCCGCTCAGAATGACGCTTTCACCGATGTCATCCTGAGGGCGAAGCCCGAAGGATCCCATGGCTTTTAGCAATAATCAACAATCACTGCATTGCGTGGGATTCTTCGTTTCACTCAGAATGACAGATACACCCGTCATCCTGAACGTAGCCTGCCTGCCGGTAGGCAGGTGAAGGATCCCTCGGCTTTTAGCACAATGACACTAAAAAATGATGGCGGCGAAATTCTAAAAGAAATTCGCCGCTGCCACACTATCGTTTCATTAATTAATAAAATAATAAAAATAATTTGCATTTTGAGATTGAAATTTTATAATGTAGACATGTCAGGACATTCTAAATGGGCTCAAATTAAACATAAAAAAGCCCTAACCGATGCAAAAAAAAGCAAAAATTTTTCTAAATTAGCCGCGGCTATTAGCATTGCCGCCAAAGAAAAGGGACCTGATCCAGATAAAAATCCGAAGTTGCGTTTAGCTATTGAAAAAGCTCGCTCTTTTAATATGCCCACTGCTAATATTGAACGCGCCATTCAAAAAGGAGCAGGATCAACTGAAGCGGATCAATTAGAAGAACTTACTTTTGAAGCCTATGGACCTAATGGTCATCCGATTCTTATTTTAGCTATTACTGATAATCGTAATCGCACCTTAGCGGAAATTAAACATATCTTAACTAAATATGAAGGAAAATTAGGAACCAGCGGAAGTGTTTTGTGGATGTTTGAACAAAAAGGAAAAATTGTTTTAAAAAATAATACCCTTAATGACGAACAAGAATTACAATTAATTGAATTGGGAGTTGATAATATTATTCAAGAAGATGAAAATGTTATTATTTATGTTCAACCAGATGCTTTATTTAATTTTCAACAAAAAATAAAAGATTTAGGATTTGAAATTGAAGAAACATCTTTTGAATTTATTCCTAAAAATACAGAAATAATTTCTGAAGAAGAAAAAAAGATATATGAAAAATTATTTGAAGAATTAGATGACCAAGAAGAAGTAAAAGATATTTATTCTACTATTGAGTTTTAATTTAAAAATAAAAATATGAAAATTTTAGGATTTGATCCCGGAACAAAAAGATTGGGACATGGATTAATTAATTGTTCTCAAAACAAAATTGAAGTTATTGAATATGGTTGTTTTGAACCAAAATCATTAAAAGAAGAAAAAATTTTAGAAGAAATTTATAAAAAAATAAATTTTTTAATAAAAAAATATCGACCAGATATTATTTCTATAGAAAAAATTTTCTTTTTTCAAAATCAAAAAACCGCTTTTCAAATTAGTCAGGTAAGAGGAATTTTATTATTGGCCGCTGGTCAAAATAACATTAAAATTATTCAACCCACGCCTTTAGAAATTAAAACTTGTCTAACTGGTTATGGCCGAGCTAATAAAAACGAAGTTTCTTTGATGGTTAAAAAAATTCTCAAACTTAAAAAAATTCCCAAATTAGACGATACAAGCGATGCTTTAGCTTGCGCTATTACTGCTTATTATTTTTCTAAAAAATAATGTTTTTACTTAAAATTTAATAAAAAAAGAGGAAAAAATAAACGATTATCCACAACTAATCCACTTTTGGTAATATAATATTTTTATAGTATTTATTATAATCATTTTAACTTTAAACTTTCCCAATTTTTAAAAAAATTAATTATTATGGATAACAAAGAACTTTGGCAATCAACATTAGGAGAATTAGAACTCCAAATCACTAAACCTAATTTTCAAACATGGTTTAAAAATAGTGATTTAATAGAAAAAGGAGATGACTATATTGTCATTGGTCTTGAAAGTGCTTTTGCTAAAGAATGGGTGGAAACAAAATATCATAAATTAATTTTAAAAATTATAAGAAATTTTGAACCAGAAATAAAAGAAATTCGTTATCAAATTCAACCCCCCACTAAACCAGCTACTATTATCTCTAAAAAGAAAGTTACCCCTTCTCAAGAAACTGAAGTTTTAAATATTTCTGAATTTAATATTGACCCTAGAACTAATCTTAATTCTCGTTATACCTTTCAAAATTTTATTGTGGGCGCTAATAATGAATTAGCTTACTCTGCTGCTACCGCTATAATAAAAGATTTAGGAAAAAAATATAATCCTTTATTTATTTATGGTGGTGTCGGTTTAGGTAAAACTCATTTAATTCAAGCCACTGGTAATGAATTAAAAAAAATATATAAAAACAAAATTGGTGTAAGATATGTTTCTACTGAAACTTTTGTTAATGAAGTAATTAATGGTATTAAAAATAAACGAATGGAAGATGTTAAAAATAAATATCGCAAAGTTGACGTTTTAATCGTTGACGATATTCAATTTATTGCTGGTAAAGAAAAAACTCAAGAAGAATTTTTTCACACTTTCAATACTTTATATGAAAATAATAAACAAATAATTATTTCTTCTGATCGTTCGCCCTATCTTTTATCTACCTTAGAAGAACGATTGCGTTCGCGTTTTGAAGGAGGAATGGTAGCGGATATCTCTTATCCAGATTTTGAAACACGAATGGCTATTTTAAAATTAAAACTTCAATCTCAACATAGTGATTTCTTTATTTCTGATGATATTTTATCGCTTATTGCTGAAAAATTTCCTTATAATATTCGCGAATTAGAGGGCGCTTTAACACGATTATTAGGAATATTAAAAATTAGAAAATTAAATCCCACTAAACAAAATATTGAAAATTTATTAAATGAAATTACTAATCAACGCGTAATGATTGTTAGTCCGGAATTAGTAATTAAAACGGTTGGTGAATTTTATAGTATTTCAGAAAAGGAATTATTAAGTCATTCTCGAAAAAAAGAATTAGTAAAACCTCGCCAAATTGTAATGTATTTTTTAAGAGAATATCTTAAATATTCTCTTCCTACTATTGCCAGAAAAATGGGTAATAGAGATCATACTACTGTTCTTCATGCTTATAATAAAATTTCTCAAGAATTAACTAAAAATTATCTTTTAAGTCAAGAAATAAATTTAATTAAAGAAAAAATTTATAATAAACACTAATAATTCCTCTTTATCCAATAATATTAGATATTTATTCCTCTCTTTATTCACAATTAATCCAATGCTATAATAATAAAGAAAGTAATATTTAATCAAATAAAAATTAAAAAATTAAAAAAATTTTATTAAAAAAACGTCGTCTCTATTATAACTACTTAATATATATATGAAAATAATAATAATGAAGGAAAATTTAAAAAAAGCTTTTGGGAGTGTCGAGGGAGGTATTGGTAATGGTATGATGCTTCCAATTTTAAAAAATGTTTTAATTACTACTGATAAAGGTAGAATTAAAATAAGTTCCACTAATTTAGAAATTGCTATTACCAGTTTTATTAATGGAAAAATTGTGGAAGAAGGGGGGATAACTGTACCAGCTAATATTTTGGGCGGAATATTAAATAATATTACTGAACAAAAAATAGAATTAATTTCCACTGATTCAAAATTAAAAATAAAAACTGATAAATCTGAAAATGTTATTCAAGGAATTAAAGATAGTGAATTTCCTATCATTCCTCAAATTAAATCTGATAGTTTTATAGAATTAAAAGGGGATATTTTAAAAAAAAGTCTTAATCAAATTATAAATGCTGCTTTTCCTTCTAATCGTCGAGTAGAATTAAATGGTATTTTATTTTTTCTTAATAATGAATTGAGACTAGTGGCAACAGATACTTTTCGGTTAGCAGAAAAAATAATAAATGATAATGAATTTGAAAGTAATATTAATGAATTAAAAGCTATTATTCCTTTAAAAGTTATTCAAGAATTTCTAAAAATTTGCAAAGAAGATAAAAATGTTAAAATTTATTTTGACCTTCACCAAGTTTTATTTGATTTAGAAGATGTTCAAATTATTGCTCGATTAATTGAAGGAGATTTTCCTGATTATCAATCAATTATTCCTAAAAATTTTATTACTACCGTTATAATAGATAAGGAATCATTATATGAGGCAATTCGATTAGCCGCTATTTTTTCTTCAAAAATTAATAATGTTAATATTAAATTAAAAACACCTAATAAATTAATTATATCCAATGAAGAATCTACTATAGGAGAAAATAAATCAGAATTAGAAGCCGAAATAAAAGGTGAAAATCAAGAATTAATATTTAATTGGCATTATTTTTTAGATGGATTAAGGGGTGTTGATGGTGAAAATGTTTTTTTAGGTTTTAATAGTGATGTTAAACCATTATTAATAAAGTCACCCAACAAAGATGATTATTTCTACGTTTTAATGCCTATTAAAAATGATTAATTATTTGAATTAAATAGTCATTCTGAGCGTCAGCCCCGCCTTCGGCGGGTAAAGAAGAATCCCATCCACAGCAATAAGTTTCAGTTGTCATTCTGAACGAAGTGAAGAATCCCACGCACAGCAGTGATAGCCGCTTATTAGTTAGCATGGGATCCTTCGGGCTGATGCCCTCAGGATGACGGGGTGTGGCTGTCATTCTGAGCGTCAGCCCTGCCTGCCGGTAGGCAGGCCTTCAGGATGACACTAAAAAAACAGCAGTTATTCTGATTGAGTATTTTATTTTTTATTTTTTGTAATATAATATATAATATAACTATCTGATATCACTATCCACTATTTTATTTTTATTTGTTTTGTAATATAATATTAATATATAATATAACTATCTAATAATATCACTATCCACTATTTTATTTTTAATATATAATATATATAATATATATATAATTT
>Ga0255347_1003492_pt1 | contig 20355 bp, 16 predicted proteins | sample wastewater_treat_2_FD_192479 | JGI IMG/M metagenome (GOLD analysis project Ga0255347, IMG submission 192479) | Wastewater microbial communities from Lulu Island WWTP, Vancouver, Canada - plant24 | ecosystem: Engineered > WWTP > Wastewater > Unclassified | place: Canada: Vancouver, British...
AAACGTCATAAAGGATGGCAGCTTTATGTGCCTTTAAATCTTCCCGTGCAAAAACAGCAAGAATCTTACCCTGATATGGGTCTAGGAAACAGATTCGGAAGTTGTAAGGCCTGACATCTCCTTTTTCATCAACTGTAACTTTCGGGTTTGTAGGAAGAGTTCCCAAATGTGCGACTTTACCCTGATTAAATATAGGCGAAGCTGCTATGCATAGACCTGAACCGCTAGGACCAATTGCTGCGACTACTTTGTCTTGTTGCACTAAACGACGTGCAGCATTAACCATATCTTCATTGCGTGTACGGCAGTCGTACATAATAAGTTTAATTTTCTTCCCGAGAATACCGCCTTCGGCGTTTATCTCATTGACCGCCATTTTTACAGCTTCAACCTCAGCAACTCCGTAAGCTGCAAAGTCCCCTGTAAGCGTTGCTATTTCTCCTATTTTTATCGTGTTCTCGGTAAAACGAACTGTTGTATAAAAAATTAACGAAGCTAATAAAATTAAACCGACAACCAAAAACATTATTCTGCGCATTACAATACCCCCTAAAGATTTTAGTCCTCGGAACTGACAGCTTATAATAGCATAAAAACGATAGAGTCGACAATCTGTGGCGGACAAACTCAATATTATCCCTTAAATTTAATCTCCGTTAAAAAATCCTTTATTTTTTCACTTTAACGCTTAAACAAAACATATAGCCCCACATCTTCATATTAAGACGTGGGGCTATATGTAAAAATTGGTGCCGAAGGGGGGATTCGAACCCCCATAGGTGTTACCCCGGAGGATTTTGAGTCCTCTGCGTATACCGTTCCGCCACTTCGGCTTTTCTTCAAAAGTCAACGTTCAATAAACGTTGATTAATATATCATTTTATGCGTTTACACGCAAGACACCACATGATTATAAGTAGCATCTACGACTTTTTTACTTTAATACTTTGGAAAATATTTGCTTATTAGAATACATAAAATTCAACAGATTTTTGAAATCAAAATATACTGTATATGATACATTTTATTCTTTTTCAGAGAATCTCTTCCAAAACCTTTTGAGGCGTTGTTTCATTTTTGCTTCTGCACCCTGCTCTCCAGGTTTATAAAATCTTCTAATCTCCGGTGCATATGACTGTGCTACCCAGTGATCAGGATAATCATGAGGATTTAAGTATCCCTCTTCACTATTACGCAAGTGCCGAGGAACCTCCATAATATTTCCTGAAAGAACATCTGACATTGCATTATTAATTGCTGTATAGGCGGAGTTGCTCTTTGGTGCCGAAGCCAAGTATATTACGACTTCGCCAAGGATTATTCTCGCCTCAGGAAGACCTACTCTGTCAACCGCAGCTGCCGCATTTTGTGCAAGTATAAGCGCCATAGGGTCTGCTAACCCTATGTCTTCTGCTGCAGATATGCAAAGCCTACGACAAATAAAACGCAAATCATCACCGGCTGCAAGCATTCTGGCTAACCAGTAAATCGCGGCATCCGGATCTGAGCCGCGTATACTTTTTATTAAAGCGGAGATAACCTCATAATGATCGTTTTTCACTCTGTCATAACGCTGTGTAGCAACACCAGTGCTTTTAGATACAATCTCTTCTGTTAAAATTTTTCCACCACATAAAGCTACGGAAGATACTGATGTTTCAAGACGCATTAACGCCTGACGAGCATCCCCTCCAGACAGAGATGCAATTTTCTTTATCACTTCCTCTTCCGCACTTACTTCTAATAGCCCCAATCCTCGCTCTTTATCATTTAGAGCTCGCACTAGTATTTCATAAATAGCTTCTTCAGAAATAGGGTTTAATGTGTAAACTATCATTCGGGAAAGAAGAGTTTTATTAATTTCAAACCAAGGATTTTCTGTGGTTGTACCTATAAGAATAATATCGCCAGTTTCTACTGCAGGAAGTAAAACATTTTGCTGTTTTGAGTTGAAATGATATATTTCATCGATAAAAGCCAGTGAAGAACGCCCTGTCAGGCGCTTTAACTCTTTAGCCTTATCGAGCAAATTACGAAGCGTTTCGACTTTTGCACTAACAGCATTTACTTCTAAAAGTTCTCTCTCAGTTATTTTGGCAATAAGACGTACAAGAGATGTTTTCCCTGTTCCGGGAGGACCAAAAAGTATACAGCTTGGAACCTGCCCTCTCTCAAGAAGAGTCCGTAGTGGCTCCCCAATTCCAAGTATATGATCTTGTCCTAAATACTCATCTAAAGATGCGGGGCGCATCCTTTCAGCAAGAGGGACTTCAAACTTTAGTCGAGAATCTGAGCTTTCTGAAATATATAAACCGTATTGAGGGGAGAAACTGTCTTGTTTTCTCACTTGTACTTGCTTAGAATATTTTTCTCTCCAAAAATCTCATTAAATCAAGTGAGTTTTTGGGGGATCTGAGCCCCTCTATTTCGGGATCTGTGACCACACGAACCATAGGATAGCGTACGGCCAGAAAGTCTTGAATTACTTCTGCCATAGGATGCCCCATATATTTAGGAGAGAACGATTGGCTATCTTTCCAATCTGTGACTGAAAAAACCGCATCAGAAGACACTTGAATCGCATCAATTCCCAAGGCGGCCGCACGACATAACCAACAGTCGAGATTTGGAGAGACCTTTTCCGGTAACGTTAAAATCAGCTCTTTAGCCGAGTTCATCCACTTATCTCCTCGCTTGGCATGTATTTCTCTGTATTCCCAAGGCACTATAGGAGTAGGATCCTCAAAATCTTTGATAAGATCTAAAAGTGTTGGGAAAGAGGCATCTGCCCACTCTTCCCATTCAGGCTCATCTCTTTGCACTAAAACAGCTCTTATCCCTGCACGTCTTGCACATTGTAAATCATATAGAAAATCGCCAATCGCAACACAATCCCCTGGTGCGACACCCATCATCTTCGATGCGTGAAAAAATGAGCGAGGATCAGGCTTTAGCCACTTCGAATTATCTCTATCAAATACATGTTCCGGTAGTTTTATCCCTATATTTTTTGCTGCAGACTGAATAGATTCTGCACTATTACGAGAAACAATACAAAAAGGGATACCCTCTGAATACAGTTTTTCAGTTAACTCAATTGCACCAGGTACAGCTGTCGCTCTCTCTGCACCAGCCATCTCTAACTCATGCAAATCTTTCATCAAAGATTTCCTGTCGGACTCGGTCAATGTAAATGCTTCTTCAAGCAACAAGGCCTTCTTGCCGCCATAGTAACGCTCTCTTATGTCGGAAAAATCAAGTTGAGTTTCTGCTAAAACACCATCCCAATCAAGTATAAAAGCTTTTGAGTTGGATGGATGCCAAAAAGGCTTTGTTATTTTCATAGTCATGCTCCCAATTTGTTTAATATGTTTCTGTTCCCTTACTAAAAACCCCCACTTGGCCGTGTATAGGAGGTCTTGTCCCGCTTCTCAAAGAGATAGAGCTCCTCGCGTCCAACTTGGTCGACCGTTAAGTCTCCGCCGCTTACACGAAAAAGCACTGCACGGGTTTGTTTGTTGGATCAAGACCGTACCCATATTTCACTAACCTTGCAGGGGAGTTCATCCTCTATGCATCTCATTTAATTATAGCTTTGTGTCATAAAAATACAAGTGCAGAACATCAGCAAGGTCCCCAATAACGCTGTCACACACTTATAAAACTAGAGTTTAAAGCTTTTTTACATAAGCTTTAAAATAACTCTACACTGTTTTTATATCTTATTAGATATAAAAATCTCTTGCTGCATTGATAATATTATGTTGACAATTATACTCTATTAAAAGTTGCAACCAAACTTCTAAACAACTACAATTAAAGCAATATATATTAATGTATAAAATAAAAGCTAAACTGTGGGAGAAAAAACACAATGAGCGAAAAGGTATTGCACGAAGCTAGATATCAACAGCTTGCCGCTGATATTGCCTCGAGGATTGCCGAGGGGAGCTATAAAGAAGGAGATAAGATTTTTGCACGATCTTCTTTAGCCTCCCAGTATCGTGTTTCTCCTGAAACAGCTAGACGAGCAATTTGTGTTCTCTCTGAGCTAGGAATAGTTGAAGCATTAAAAGGCAGTGGAGTTACCATTAAATCCAGAGAAAATGCCCTTTTATATATATCAAGAAGACGAGATGCAAAGACGCTTTTTCACCTCAAGAGTAGTATTCTGCAAAAATTAGAGAACCAAATGCGTGAAATGACTGAACTTAAAGCTCAGATAGAAAAACTTGTCGATATGACAGAACGATTCAGGTCAACAAATCCATTCATCCCCTTTGAAATAACCCTTGAAGAGGGCTTGCCTTCTCTAGGTAAAAAAATATCTCAATTAAGCTTTTGGCAATCAACATCTGCAACAGTTGTCGCTATAAAGAAGAACAGCTCGCTTATTCTTTCACCAGGCGGTGAAACTGTGCTTGCACAGGGAGACGTCCTTTATTTTGTGGGGGATGAAAACAGCAACGCAAAAGTGAAAGACTTTCTAAAAACTTTGAAAAAACAAAACTCTACGCCAGATTAAAACTCTTCCCCAAAACACTGACCTAAAGTAATTAGAAATAAAGTTCTTCTTGTAAAAGTAACAACTTTATGTAAGTATATAGAGTGTTGCAATATTAATATTGGAGGGAAATATTTAAAGTCATGAATTTTAAGAGATTAACAATAGTAACGAAAAAGTTTCACAATATTTTATTCGGAATAGTTTTGCTTTCTACAATCTTTTCTACACAAGCTTTCGCAAAAACTACACTGGTACTGGCAGACAGCGGATGGGATAGCCAAAAACTACATAATGCGTTAGTTAGCCATATAGTAGAAAAAGCCTACGGGGGCTACAAACTAAAAACTTCTACCGCGTCCACACCCATGAATTGGCAAGCCCTAATCGCAGGAGATGTCGATCTTGATTTAGAGTGTTGGACAGAAAACATGGCGACATTTGCTGAAGATGTTAAAAATGGAGACGTTGTCGAAATCGGAATTAGTGTGCCTAACAGCAATCAGGGAATTTATGTTCCTCGATATGTTATAGAAGGAGATCCAGGAAGAGGAATCAAACCGATTGCTCCTAGTCTTAAAACGGTTAAGGATCTCGCAAAATATTCCCACCTATTTCCTGATGAAGAGGACAATAAAATGGGTAGATTTTACGGCGGAACCCCGGGATGGGCAGCAGATATAATTTTATATAAAAAATATAAACTTTATGGGCTTGATAAACACTACAACTATGTACGACTGGGAAGCGAAGCTACTCTTTTTGCATCGTTGGAAGCTGCTTATAACTTGGGGGAAGCTTGGGTCGGCTACTGCTTTGAGCCGACTGTGATAAGTGGCAAACTTGATATCGTCAGATTGGAAGACGAACCATTTGATAAAGAACTCTTTAAAAAAGGAGCAACAGAGTTTAACCCGCAAGAACTGCATATCATTGGCAGCCGATATTTTGCAAAAAAGGCACCTGAGTTAATAGACTTCCTAAAAAAATACAGAACCGACAGCAATGTAATAGCAAAAGGCTTGGCATATATAAATGACAAAAATGCAACTCATAAACAAGCTGCCATATGGATTCTTAAAACCTATCCTGAATTAATAGACGAGTGGCTGCCAAAAGATAAAGCCGAAAAAATTAAAAAAACACTCTAGAAATTCTACGTTTTGTTCAAAGGGTACAAATGTAAAATATTTTTAAATTTTGGGAGGTCCACAAATGGAATATTTTCTTAAATTTCCCGAAAGTCTCATTTTAGGTAGTGGGGAAGCCATAGATATCGCCGTTAAAGCTTTTAGTAGAAATCATAGAGAAACACTTAGAATTATAAGAACTGTTATATTAAACTCGGTCAATTCGGTATATTTCTCTCTAGAGAAGATTCCTTGGTTTATTCTAATTCTGATTGTTATTTACCTTGGATGGAAAGCCAGCAAGAAAAAATATGTCGGCTTAATTTTTGGTGCGATGTTATTTTTCATTGGTATGTGCGGTCTATGGGATAGTATGTTGCAAACTATTAGTATGGTCGTAGTCGCTGTTACTCTCTCAATTTTACTGGGCTTCCCGCTTGGCATATTGGTTGCAATGAACAAAAAAGCATCCACAGTAATCAGACCGATTCTTGATCTTATGCAGACCATGCCTGCTTTTGTCTATCTAGTACCTGCAGTTATTTTATTTAGTCCGGGGAAAACGCCGGCTCTCATCGCAACCACTATATATTCTATCGTTCCGATGATAAGAATGACTAACTTGGGGATTACACATGTAGATAAAGAAATGCTGGAAGCGGCCTCATCATTTGGCTCTACAACTTTACAGCTGCTCTCTAAGGTACAGATACCTCAGGCCATGCCATCTATAATGGCAGGAATAAATCAAACCATAATGATGGCAATGTCAATGGTCGTAACTTGTGCTCTGATTGGGGCAGAAGGTTTAGGCATGCAAATTCTGTTAGCCACAAACAGAATTGAGATGGGGAAAGCCTTAATGCCCGGAATATCAATTGTCTTTTTAGCGATTATTCTTGACCGGCTTACACAGGGAATGATACAGAAAGGGGCACCGACAGAATAATGGATAATAACTATATTATAGAGGCAAAAAATGTAACAAAAATATATGGTAAAAACAGAACAGAAGCGACAAAAATGATGAAAAATGGTTGCGAAAAAGATGAAGTATATAAAAAAACCGGAGCGACTGTCGCCCTTTGGGACGTTTCCCTTAGAGTTAAGAAAAAAGAAATATTCGTTATAATCGGACTTTCTGGATCCGGCAAATCTACAATAATCAGATGTTTCAACCAAATTCTAAAGCCAACTTCGGGCACGATACTCTTTGAAGGACAGAATGTCGAAAAGCTTAAAGGTAAAGATCTCCTTAATCTGAGACGCAAAAGAATATCAATGGTATTTCAAAATTTTGGCTTATTGACCCATAGAAATGTAATCGATAACGTAGCTTATGGACTTGAAATAAAAGGTGTCCCCAAGAAAGAACGTTTGTTAGAGGCAGAAAAATTTATAAAAATGGTAGGTCTTGAAGGCTGGGAGGAACAGCAGATTTCTAGCCTGTCCGGTGGCATGAAACAACGAGTTGGAATAGCTAGAGCTCTAGTGAATTCTCCGGACGTCTTGCTAATGGATGAGCCCTTTTCTGCACTTGACCCTCTAGTTCGTAAAGAAATGCAGTTCGAACTCCTTTCTCTACAGAGAAAACTAGAAAAAACAATAATATTCATAACTCATGATATTAATGAAGCATTCAAATTAGGAGACAGGGTTGCGATAATGCATAATGGCGTTATAGTACAATCCGGCACGCCCGAAGAGATGTCTACAAATCCGGCAAATGATTACGTAAAAAACTTCATTGAGGGTGCTGATATGAGTGCTGTTTTGAAAGTAAAGCATGTGATGTTTACCCCTCTTTGTATCGTCAGAGAAAACGTTTCCGCAGCTAATGCCGTTATGGAAATGAGAGAAAACCAGGTCTCCAGTGCCTATGCCGTTGCAGATGACATGAAGTTTATGGGAATTATAACTTTAGACAACGCGATAAGAGCCAGAAAAGAAAAAATTCCTCTTTTTTCCTTACTCACAAAAGGAATTCCGGTAACAGGAGAAGAAATATATTTAAAAGATATAATCCCGAAAGCCGTAGAGGCGAAATTTCCAATCGCTGTTGTAGGAGACAGAGGAAAGTTGAAAGGGATAGTAAGCAGAGCATCTGTTCTCTCTTCGCTTTCATAAAACTTGAGGGACAAGAGTGTACTCGTAGGGCACGCTCTTGTCCCTTTTATTTAAATCTCCTTCGATAAACTCCAAAGGTAAAGAGAAGCTACAGTGCCATATGGAGAATAATTCTCTCTATATCTTTCAAATGTTTTCTTTTCAAGTCTTTCTAACCCGTAAAGAGACATCATTCCCCTTCTTATAGCCAGATCTTTATAGCTAACGACATCCATTCTTTTTAGAGAAAATATTAGAAACATCTCGGCGGTCCAATTGCCTATTCCCTTTATTGAAGTCAGCTTAGACTTCACCTCATCATCTGAGAAATCTTTGAGCGTTTCCATTTCAAGCTCTCCAGATAATACTGCGCGTGATAAATTTCTCATATATTGAACCTTCTTCATTGAAATACCAACTGACTGTATTTCCTCATCTGTGGCATTATCAAGCTTTTTCGCAGTAATTATCTTAAATTTATCATAAATTTTAGCTCTGACTGTAACTGCTGCTTTGTTTGATATTTGTTGTGTTGCGATATAACCGATGAGTGAATCAAATAGATCGTCATAAACCTCTCTTTTTATATATCCTATTTTTGATATAAGTTGTCCAAGTTTTATGTCTTTTTTAGAAAGATATGATGTCTCAGCAGAACCATACTTAAGAAAATTCATACTTTTCTCCTCCCGCTATCAGCAATTAACCTTCATATCTATGTTATCAAAATAATGCGACTTATTGACGAATATTATCAATTAAGATAAACTGACTTTATTTAACAAAAGCAACAACTTATAATAATGAATAGGTTGTTACTATTATAGGGATGGAGGCGTATAAATGAATAAAAATTTATTTAAAGTTTTTTTACTTCTTATTGTGGGTGCTTCTCTCTTTGCGATGCCAAATTCTGCTTTTGCGAAAACCGAAATAATCGTTGCTGATAACGGCTGGGACAGTCAGAAACTTCACAACGAAATAGCAAAGATAGTAATCGAAAGCATTTACGACGATTATATTTTAAAAACATCTACAGCTGCTTCACACATGAATTGGCAAGCTATAATAGCCGGGGATGTAGACTTAGATCTTGAAAGTTGGACAGAAAATATTCTCTCCTATCCTAAAGATGTTGAAAATGGTGACATAATAAACGTCGGAGTTATTACTGACGAAACAAAACAGGGATACTATGTTCCAAGGTATGTCGTTGAGGGAGACCCTAAAAGAGGAATAAAACCCATGGCTCCCGATCTCAAAACTGTAAAAGACTTGCTTAAGTACAGTAAACTATTTCCCGACAAGGAAGATAAAAAGAAAGGCATCGTGCACGGGACTCTGCCGGGCTGGAGATCTGATGAGATCCTTTATAAAAAACATAAGCTTTATGGTTTGGATAAATTCTATAATTATAGACGTTCAGGGAGCGAGGCTGCTCTTTTTGGCTCTCTGGTATCAGCATACAACTTAGGTGAGGCTTGGGTTGGTTATTGTTTTGAACCAACTTGGGTAACGGGAAAGCTTGACCTTATCTTGTTAGAAGATGAACCATATGACAAAGACCTTTATAAAAAAGGAGCTTGCGCTTTCCCGTTCCAAGAATTAAAAATTGTCAGTGGAAGATATTTTGCAAAAAAAGCACCTGATCTCTTGGAATTTCTTGGAAAATATCGAACTAGTAGCAAGCTTATAAGCCAAGCTTTAGCGTATCTTGACGATAATAAAGCAACCCACAAAGACACTGCCGTTTGGTTCCTAAAAACCAACGATTACCTATTGGACGAGTGGCTACCCCAAAAACAAGCAGACAGAGTAAGAGCTGTTTTACAAGATATGAAGTAAGATTGTGGTATTTGTTACTCTTACACATATTTAAATACATAAAAATTTAGTACAACTCATTGACAAATCAAAACATGTGCTGTATATTCCACATATTGTAAATTAAGTAAGCATTAGTAAGTGGCTTCGGCCAAGAAAGGAGACCCATTTATGAGAACTTTGCATAACGATATACTTTCAAACGTAATAGTACTCCTTATTAGCGATGGGTCCCCCGAATTGACCGACGCTTAGCTGTCGTGTTATTTTCGGACCGGGGCCCATCAGGGCTCCGGTTTTTTTTATATGCATTTTTATACTCAAATATTAGGAGGAAATTACATGAAAAACACCTTCACCATTTTATCTGAAGACAATCCCGGAGTATTAATGAGGATAGCAGGATTGATTTACCGAAGAGGATACAATATTGAGAGCCTAAGTGTAGGACGAACCGACATCCCCGGCGTTTCCAGATTTACTGTGGTTATAGATGGAGAGGAGGGCGTATATGAACAGATAAGGAATCAACTCCTTAAGCTCATTGAAGTCATTGACGTCATAAACCTCAACAAAGAAGGCCCATTTGTCGAACGCTGGCTTTCTCTTGTTAAAGTGAGAGCTCCTCTTAATAAGCGCCCTGATATTCTACAAACTGCCGAAGTTTTTCGATGCCGAGTAGTAGATTTAGGGGCAGAAGCAATAACTCTTGAAATAACCGGAGATAAGGGAAAGATGGATGCATGTATGGAGGCATTTAGACCTTATGGAATAATTGAATCAGCAGGATCCGGTCAAGTTGCTCTTTCTAGAAGTGGTTTTTCTTTCGGAGAATTTGTTGATACAAAGTTTTCGGAGAATAAACAGTTATCGTAGCTAGAATTAAAGTTTATATTTAAATGTTTCAATTTAAATAAAATTACATATTTAAACGTCCAAAGGGACAGAAGGAGTGTTTTCAATGGCAAAAGTATATTACGACTGTGACACAAATCTCAATCTTCTGAAGGGGAAAACAATAACAATTATAGGTTACGGAAGCCAAGGGCATGCACATGCTCAGAACCTTCGGGATAGCGGAGCAAACGTTCTAGTCGCTCTTCATGAAGGAAGTAAGTCTAAGGCTGTTGCAGAAAAGGATGGCTTTGAAGTCTGTACTGTATCAGAAGCAGCAAAAAAATCAGACGTCATGATGTTTTTAATTCCAGATCATATCCAGGCTTCAGTATACAAAAATGAAGTTCTTCCCAACCTTAAAGAAGACGCAAAGCTCGCCTTCGCTCACGGATTTGCAGTGCACTTTGGCCAAATCGTCCCCGAGCCTAACCACGATGTTTTTATGGTTGCTCCCAAAGGGCCTGGCCATATGGTTAGACACATGTATAAAGAAGGGAAAGGAGTCCCTTGTCTGATTGCTGTTTATCAGGATGCCACAGGCAAAGCTAAGGACTTTGCGTTAGCGTATGCTTCTGGTATTGGCGGGGGTAGAGCCGGCATTCTTGAAACAACTTTCCAGGAAGAAACTGAAACAGATCTTTTTGGAGAACAAGCCGTTCTCTGTGGCGGAGTAAGTGAACTTATGCAGGCAGGATATCAAACTCTTGTTGAAGCGGGATATCAGCCTGAAATGGCTTATTTTGAATGTATCAATGAACTCAAACTGATAGTCGATATGATTTTTGAGGGCGGTCTTAGTTGGATGCGCTACTCGGTAAGCGATACCGCAAAATACGGAGATATGACGGCAGGACCGAGAGTAATAGGAGCTGAGTCAAGAAAGGTAATGAAGGAGCTTCTTACCGAGATTCAGGACGGAACTTTTGCACGTGATTGGATCCTTGAAAATCAAACAGGACGTCCACGCATGAAAAAATGGGCAAAAGCAGTACAAGAAGCTGACTGTGAAGCAGTTGGAAAAGAACTTCGCAAAATGATGCCTTGGATGGAACAAAAAGAGGCTCCAAAGTTTTAAAAACAATTGTAGGGGCGGCAGGCACTGATTTTAACCGAACGAAGAATTTTTAATCGTTCATAGCACGTTTATATATCGCGGAATAAACAGCCGATAGACCACCTTTTTAAAGGAGAGAGAAAAAGCCATGATTAATCACGTACGTATTTTTGACACAACGCTTCGAGACGGAGAACAAGCTGCAAGAATCAATCTGAATAAGGGAGAGAAACTACAAATCGCCCGACAGCTTGCACGACTTAGAGTTGATGTCATTGAAGCTGGCTTCCCTGCATCTTCACCAGGTGATTTTGAATCTGTACAGGCAATAGCCCGTGATATAAGAGGTCCGATTATTGCAGGACTTGCTAGAACGAGGGCTGAAGATATCAAGGCTGCCGCCGAAGCACTAAAAAATGCGAAACATCCTCGAATACATACCTTTATTGCTACCAGTCCTATTCACATGGAGTATAAACTCAAGTTGGATAAGGAGGGTGTGCTTTCAGAAGTCCGTAACGGGGTAACGCTTGCTCGCTCCTTCGTAGAAGATGTGGAGTTCTCTGCTGAAGATGCAAGCAGATCTGATATTAATTTCTTAGTTGAAGTGTACAAAACAGCGATTGCTTGCGGCGCTACGACATTAAATATTCCTGATACTGTCGGATATGCTCAGCCTGACGAGTTTTATACTTTTGTAAAAAGAATTATCACAGAAGTAAACTCGGACAAAGACGTTATATGGTCTGTACACTGCCATAACGATTTGGGCTTGGGAGTTGCAAACTCTCTTGCTGCAGTAAGAGCAGGTGCAAGACAGGTTGAGTGCACTATTAACGGGCTTGGAGAACGCGCCGGGAACGCTTCCATGGAAGAAATTGTCATGGCTATGGAAACAAGAACCGACCAATATCCGGTAAAAACTTTGATTGACACCACTAAACTCTACAGCACAAGCAAACTGGTATCGCATTTAACCGGTGTTATGGTCCAGCCCAACAAAGCTATAGTCGGCGTAAACGCATTCGCTCACGAAGCAGGAATACATCAGCATGGGATGTTATGCAATAAAGCAACATACGAAATTATGACGCCTGAATCAGTTGGAGCGCCTTCTTCCGATTTGGTTTTGGGAAAACATTCCGGTAGACATGCTTTTAAAGATAAAGTAGAAAGTATAGGATACCAATTATCGAATGAAGAATTAGAAACAGGGTTTGCTTACTTTAAAGAGCTTTGCGATAAGAAAAAAGACGTTAGCGATGGGGACATAGAAGCCCTAATTCTTGATAGGGTTTTATCTTTTATACCTGAAAAGACATATGTTCTTAAAGATTATGCCGTTTATGTGGGAACTGGGAGTAAGCCGACAGCAAGCGTTACTTTAACATCCGGAGATATTGAACACACTGAAGCTTCTGTCGGGAACGGCCCTGTTGATGCTGCCTATAATGCAATTAAGAAAATATTAGGCTTCTCTCCCCAACTTAAAGGATTTAGGATCGGTGCAACTAGCGAACATTCTGATGCTCTAGGCGAAACCAGAGTCGTCCTCCATCACGGCGGAGTCCAATCACAAGGAAGAGGAACTAGTACCGACGTAATAGAGTCCTCAATAAGAGCTTACGTCGATGCGCTAAACAGACTGTATGCCACAGCCGCTGCAAGGGAGATAAAATTAGATGCCTAAGACTCTCGCTGAAGCGATTATTGCAAAACACACAAAGGATAAAGTTGAACCGGGGTCTATTTGCCAAGTAAATGTAGATTTTGCTTTCGCGAATGATATCACGGGACCACCGGCAATAAAAGAATTTAAAAAAATGGGTGCTCTCAAAGTTTTTGACCCAACAAGATGTGCTATTTTGCCGGACCATTTTTCGCCGGCAAAAGACATAGCTTCGGCAGAACAAATTAAAGAGTGTAGGACCTTCGCAAAGGAGCAGGAAATGCTTTTTTGGGATGTTGGCAGAGTTGGAGTAGAACACGCTTTTCTGCATGAAAACGGCTTAGTGCTCCCAGGAGAAATAATACTGGGAGCGGATAGTCATACTTGTACGCATGGAGCCATGGGAGCTCTCGCAACAGGAGTAGGTTCAACAGACCTTGCCGCAGCCTGGGCTTTGGGAGAAACTTGGCTCAGAGTCCCAGATACCATAAAGGTTTCCTTTGAAGGACCTGTTTCGGAATGGCTTTGCGGGAAGGACTTTATTTTAGCTTTGATAGGAGAAATAGGAGTTGAGGGCGCGAGATACATGGCTCTGGAATTTCATGGAGATGCAATTTATTCTCTTGACCTTGACGATAGATTTACTATTTCAAACATGGCTATAGAAGCCGGCGCTAAAGCAGGACTTATAAATCCAGATAAAAAATTGTTAGACTATGCAAAGGCTCGTGCAGCAAGGAAATTTGAGCCCATTTATGCGGATAATGATGCTAAATATGCGAAATCTATCAATATAAATATTACAAACATGGAACCACAGGTTGCCATGCCCCACTTGCCGGATAATGTAAAAGCTGTCACAGAAGTTTCTGGAATGCCTGTAGATCAAGTTTTTATAGGATCCTGTACTAATGGAAGACTTAACGACCTGCGCATGGCAGCGAAAATATTAAAAGGGAAGAAAATTCATAAAAATACCAGGTTGATGATTATACCTGCGTCTTATGAGGTCTACAAAGCCGCTATGAAAGAGGGACTTTTTGATATATTCATCGAAGCAGATGCTACTATTTCAACTCCTTCTTGTGGCCCCTGTTTGGGTGGGCATCTTGGCATCCTTGCTGCTGGAGAACGCTGTGTGTCCACAAGTAATAGAAATTTCGTTGGTAGGATGGGTTCATCTAAAAGCGAAGTTATTCTTGCAAGTCCAATGGTTGCAGCTGCCACCGCCGTTGCAGGGCATATCTGTCATCCAAAAGAAATAACAGGCTAGCTGGAGGCAAAGCTATGTATACTACATTAATCGGTAAAGCATGGACATATGGGGACAATATTGACACAGACGTTATTATTCCGGCGGCGTATCTCGTAACAAGCGAACCGGAAGTACTAGCTAAACATTGTATGGAGCCTATTGACGAATTATTTGCAAAAGAAGTTTCAAAAGGAGACATTGTTGTTGCCGGCAATAATTTTGGGTGTGGCTCAAGCAGAGAACACGCTCCTTTAGCTATAAAGGGTGCCGGTGTTGCTTGCGTCATTGCTAAATCTTTTGCTCGTATTTTCTATCGCAATTCAATAAATATTGGACTCCCTATACTTGAGTGTGCCGACGCTGATAAAATTTCAAGAGGCGACCTCTTAGAAATTAATTTGGCATGCGGCTCTATTTTTAACAAGACAAAGAATGAAACATATTACGCCAAGCCTTTCTCGGGAACTCTCCAAAAGCTTATCGGGCTAGGAGGTCTTGTGCCTTATGTTAAGACAATTCTCCAAGAAAAGCGAAAGGCGGATTTAAAATGAAAAAATATAAAATAGCCCTTCTACCGGGCGACGGAATTGGACCAGAAGTTACTGGAGAATCAGTAAAAACACTTGAAAGAGTCGGGGAAAGATTGGGTTTCTCATTTGAATGGGATGAATACCCCCATGGTGCAAACCACTACCTTGCAACAGGCGAAATATTATCGGAAGTATCTATGGATAATATGGAAAAGTGTGATGCAATGCTTTTGGGGGCAATAGGAGATCCAAGAATAAAACCGGGCATTATGGAGCAAGGGATATTACTGGCCCTCCGCTTTCGCTTTGATCAGTACGTCAATCTTCGCCCAGCATTGTCTCTGCCAAATGTTAAAACACCGGTCAAACTTGAAGAAAGGACAATAGATTCAGTCGTTGTTCGAGAAAATACCGAAGACTTATACATGTGCATAGGCGACACAACGGATTCAGGAGAATTGGAGCTGCCAATAAATATAAATAGAGAGTTGTATAAATTAGAGGGATCTCTAAAACTAAAAACGACTCCTCTTTGTCCTTTCGCAGCACAAGCAGCTATAAACAGCAAGCCTGGAATTGAAAGAATAACAAGATATGCCGCGGAGTTGACCAAAAAAAGAGGGGAAGACATCCTTACGATTGTCTCCAAATCTAATGCTGTTTCGGCTTTATATGGTTTTTTTGAAGAATGTGCAATAAATATATTGTCAAGAGAATATCCGGAGTTGAAATATTCTACCGTCAACGTTGATGCTCTTTGCTATCATCTTGTAAGAAATCCTGCTTCTTACGGTGTACTCTTGTGTCCCAATCTTTTTGGTGACATTATCAGTGATCTTCAAGCAGGACTGGCTGGGGGACTCGGCACAGCAGCAGGCGGGAATATCGGAGATGGACTATCAATGTTTGAACCAGTACATGGATCAGCTCCTGATATAGCAAATACTGGAAGGGCTAATCCAATAGCAGCTATACTTTCAGGTGCACTTATGCTTGAACACCTAGACGAAGAAAAAGCCTCAAAGGCAATAAACAGCGCTGTCTTTAACTTTTTAAAAAATGCTTCTAGAAACGAGCTCCCATTTGAGTTCGGAGGAGAGGCTACCTCAGAGCAAGTCGGGGAGAACATAAGAAAATATATTTAGTTAGAAATTGATTGTGGCTTTATCAGCAAGATTAGGGGGTATATCCAATGTCCAAAATTAACGGAGCTCAAATGCTCTTCAAATCGTTAGAGGCTGAAGGCGTCGATACAATCTTCGGATTGCCTGGCGGTGCTGTTATAACTCTTTATGATGCCTTATACGATTCTAAGATTAATCATGTTCTGATGCGACATGAACAGGCGGCTGCACATGCCGCAGATGGCTATGCTCGCGCCAGTGGAAAACCGGGAGTCTGTATTGCCACTTCAGGGCCGGGTGCGACAAACCTTGTAACCGGAATAGCAACTGCAAGCATAGATTCTGTGCCTATGATTGCAATAACAGGACAAGTTGCCACTACAGCCATAGGCTCAGACGCTTTTCAGGAAGCCGACATCTTAGGCATAACCATCCCTGTTGTCAAACATAGTATGCAAGTAAGAACGCCTGAACAGATTGCACCCGCAGTTAAAAAAGCTTTTCACATAGCAACTACAGGTAGACCTGGTCCTGTTTTAATAGATATACCTGCAGATGTTCAAAAAGGGTTCGGTGCTTTTGAGTATCCTGATAAGGTCGAATTCCTTGGATATAATCCTGAATCAAAAACTGATTTCTCTCGTCTCGACGAAGCAGTTGCTCTTATAGAACAAGCAGAGAGACCTCTTATCTTCGCAGGTGGCGGGGTTATTAGATCTGGTGCTGCAGTGAAGCTTAAAGAATTCGCTGAGAAATTTCAAATACCTGTAGTTACGTCCTTGTTGGGAAAGGGTGCTTTCCCCGAATCACATCCTTCCGGCCTTTCTTTGGGAATGGCTGGAATGCACGGCCATCCTGTTGCAAACAGAGCAGTTATGGCTGCAGATGTTATATTAGCTGTAGGACCGCGCTTTAGCGACAGAACTACGGGGAAAACCTCTTCTTTTGCATCCAAAGCGAGAATAATACATATAGACATCGATCCTGCAGAAATGAACAAAGTAATAGGATCAGAAATTCACCTTGTAGGAGATGCGAATTGTATTTTAAATGCCTTGCTAATTTCAGTAGACAAAAAAACGTGTGGATGTACTCATAGAAAATGGATTGAGGATCTAGAATTAATACGAGAGAAAGAACCTCTGCCAAGAACAGAATATAAAAATGGAATAGCACCATGGCACATAATAGAAAGTCTAAGAGAGATAACGGGCGGCAAAACGATCGTAACAACTGAGGTTGGACAGCATCAGATGTGGGCAGCAATGTATTACAAAGTAGAAGAGCCAAGACACTTCCTCACTTCTGGTGGTCTCGGCACAATGGGATTCGGTTTCCCTGCCGCAATCGGAGCCGCTTATACATGCAATTCTTCCTCTTGTCCGCAAGAATATGTTTGTTGCCTTGCCGGAGACGGAAGTTTTATGATGAACATTCAAGAACTTGATACATGTGCTCGGTATAATATCCCCGTAAAAGTTTTTCTTTTTAATAACACCTGTCTAGGTATGGTTCGACAGTGGCAGGAGTTCTTCTTTAAAAAACGCTATTCAAACACACTCTACACACGCGATCCTGATTTCGTTGGAATCGCGGAGAGTATGGGAGTTAAGGGTTTTGCTGCTTGTAAACCTGAAGATGTCCGAAGTACAATCGAGGAGGCCCTGAAGGTTCCTGGACCAGCACTTGTCGACTTTAGAATTCCACAGGAGGCTTTGGTTTTACCCATGGTTACCCCGGGAAGTTCTAATGATGAAATCTTATTGAGTTTGGAGGAACTATCAAATCATGAATAGCAATAAAGTAAAAATAGGCTACCAGAGAAGTCCCCACCGCTCTTTGCTTAAAGCTGCGGGTTACACTGATTGGGAAATAGAGCGCCCTTGGATAGGCGTGGCAAACTCTTTTAACTCTATAATCCCGGGGCATGTCCACCTAAAAACTATAACGGAAGCTGTTAAAGCAGGAATATATGCCGCAGGCGGACTTCCTTTAGAGTTCCCTACTATCGGGGTATGTGACGGAATTGCAATGAATCATGATGGCATGAAATTCTCTCTTCCCAGTAGAGAACTTATCATGGATTCAATAGAGGTAATGGCAAAAGGGCATGCATTTGATGCCATGGTCCTTATACCGAACTGTGACAAAATTGTTCCTGGTATGGCTATGGCTGCAGCAAAACTAAATATTCCATCTATCATAATTTCAGGTGGACCAATGATGGCCGGTAATCTTTCAGGAAAGGAACTTGACCTTAACACCGTATTTGAAGGTGTCGGCATGTTGTCTGCCGGCAAACTTAATGAAAGAGAGCTAAAAGAAATCGAGGACAATGCATGTCCAGGGTGCGGCTCCTGTTCTGGAATGTTCACAGCCAATACTATGAACTGCATGATGGAGGTACTGGGTTTGGCACTCCCAGGGAATGGCACTGTACCCGCAGTTCATGCGGGCCGTGTCAGACTTGCCAAAGACGCAGGCAGAGCGATAATGGATCTTGTCAATAAAAACATTAAACCTCGTGATATTTTAACAATAGAAGCATTTGAAAATGCAGTTGCCGTTGATTTGGCATTGGGAGGCTCCACGAACACAACTCTACATTTGCCTGCGATAGCCTGGGCTGCGGGGTTAACCCTCTCTCTTGATGTTTTTAATGATATAGGATCGAGGGTTCCGCATCTTTGCTCCATGAGTCCAGGGGGGCAGCATCACATTGAAAATCTCTGGCAAGCCGGTGGAGTTCAAGCTCTTATAAAACAACTCCTTGATAGCAATCTTATTCATGGAGAAAGCATAACGGTGACGACAAAAACGATAAAAGATAATTGTGCTAATGCAGAAGTACTTAATTCTAACGTTATACGTCCTCTAAATAATCCGTATCACAAAGAAGGTGGAATTGCATTTATGAAAGGAACGCTTGCACCTCTTGGTGCAATAGTAAAACAATCTGCTGTTTCGCCTGAAATGATGGTACATGAAGGACCTGCTAGGGTTTTTGAATGTGAGGACGATGCAAGCAAAGCAATTCTTGATAATATGATAAACGATGGGGATGTCGTTGTAATAAGAAATGAAGGACCTAAGGGCGGGCCCGGAATGAGAGAGATGCTCACTCCTACTTCAGCCATTATGGGACAAGGCAAAGGTAGCACGGTAGCTCTTGTTACAGACGGACGCTTTTCCGGAGCCACACGTGGAGCGGCCATAGGACATGTCTCACCTGAAGCATGCACCGGCGGACCTATAGGTCTCGTAGAGGATGGAGACATAATTTCGATTGATATACCGCGAAAAAAACTTGATCTCAAAGTAAGTGAGGAAGTTTTGGAAGAACGTAGAAAAAAATATACGCCTAAGTGTCAGGAGACAACCAGTCCCTTCTTAGAACGGTATCGAACATTCGCAACTTCCGGTGTTGAAGGAGCAGTTTTGAAGGAAAAATAACAACTTTCAATCCTTGACCGATTAGAGACAATAATTAGTGCTGAGCGAAGAATAAAATGCATTTGCTCAGCACTAATTTATGGGTTTATTAAGTTCTACAGGAGTTTCTTCTTAGCAGAGAAAAACTTTGCTATTTAAAAACACTATTCTCGAATTTGGCCGGAACCAAATATGATATATTTCGTTGTGCACAGCTCTTTTAGTCCCATTGGTCCCCTAGCATGAAGTTTCTGCGTGCTGATTCCTATCTCTGCTCCAAGCCCAAACTGATTGCCATCCGTAAACCTTGTAGAAGCATTTACATAAACACAAGAGGAGTCTATTTCGTTCAAAAAGCGCTGAGCGGACGTATAATTTTCGGTCACAATACAATCACTATGACCAGTCGAATACTTTCTGATATGTTCAATCGCTTCATCAAAATTTGGAACTGTTCTTGCAGAAATAATATAATCTTCAAACTCTGTGGCAAAATCTTCATCTGTAGCTCTTTTTACTCCTGTCACAACCTCGAAATCTTTATCTCCTCTAACTTCCACTCCGGCTTCTAATAAGGCCTTGGTAATTTTGGGAACAAAAGAATCCTTTAATCTTTCGTGAACGAGAAGAGTTTCGCATGCATTGCAAACTCCCGGACGCTGTGTCTTAGCATTTATTACTATTTTTTTAGCCATATCTAAATCGGCGCTTTCATCAACATAAACATGACAATTCCCTACTCCCGTCTCAATAAAGGGGACAGTGCTGTTCTGGACAACAGTATTTATAAGAGTTGCTGAGCCCCTTGGTATGAGAACGTCAATATATTC
>Ga0255347_1003501_pt1 | contig 20275 bp, 20 predicted proteins | sample wastewater_treat_2_FD_192479 | JGI IMG/M metagenome (GOLD analysis project Ga0255347, IMG submission 192479) | Wastewater microbial communities from Lulu Island WWTP, Vancouver, Canada - plant24 | ecosystem: Engineered > WWTP > Wastewater > Unclassified | place: Canada: Vancouver, British...
AAACGAAGAACATCTTTTCAAACACGTCAAAAATCGAATTCATCAGCATCTCTTGTGTCTTCTTCATATTGCCCATCGCTTCCAACTCCTATTACTTCGTAAAGCACCCTTTTTATTTCTTCCGGCAGAAACGGTTTTTTAATAAACCCTTTCGCCCCGCGGTCAAATGCCCCTTGCATTCTTTGCTCGGAAGCTTCCGTAGTAATCATGATCACCGGAATTTCCTTAAGGGTTTCGTTTCCCCTGAGCAGCTCCAGAAACTCCAGTCCGTTGACTTCCGGCATATTGATGTCGGAAATAATCACATCAACCCACTGTTGGGACAATAATTCCATTGCTTCCCGGCCGTTTCCCGCCTCAAGGCAAGAATCCATTTTAAAACCGGAAAGGCCGATTACTTTTTTAATAACCGCTCTCATGGCGCTGGAATCATCAACAATCAGCACGTTGAATGACATAAGGCTACCTTCCTTTTTGGAAACACTAAATGATGTTGACCAGGTCGCGTGCGGCTTTGAGGTCGTCGGACAGCAACACCATACTTTTTTCCAGATCCCTCATCTTCAGATTGAATTTTTTCAACAGTTCACTCACGGCACGCTGTGCCAGTCCTTCCACAGAGCTGCCGATCCCCATCATTAAACAGGCCTCGTCGGCCATATATACGATCCATGGCATGATTTTGTCTTCTTTTTCCAGAAGATCCGGCCGATGGTGGTATGAAATAGCATCGCGAATTTCTATCGGGAAGTTCCAGTGTTCGGCAACTTTCCCTCCCAGCTCGGCATGATTGATGCCCAAAACAATTTCTTCTGCTTCCAGAAAAGACATACCGTTTTCATAGACAAGGGTGGTGATTTTTTTCAGCTCGTCGCGCACGAATTCCCCCATGATAATTTTTCCGACATCATGCAGAAGCGCAGCCGTATAGAGAGTGGGATCTTCGCTGCCTGTAATCTGTTTGGCAAGAATCTGTGACATCAATCCAACAGCAACGGAATGCTCCCACAAATCCAACGCCTTGTCGAAATAACCGGATGCACCTTTTTTATAGAACTTGGAAACTCCCGCCGTTTGTATGGCACGCATCAGGTTTTTCTGCCCCAGATACATAACCGCTTCATTTATCGAACTGATCTTATGCTGTGCGCCGAAATAAGCGGAATTGGCCATTTTCAGGACGTTGGCACTGATTGAAGGGTCAAATTTGATTACATTGGTCACCTGCATAATGGAATAGTCGGGTTTATTCAGAAGCTGGGCGACCTTATTGCCGGTTGCCGGGAACGCCGGTATTGTCTCGATGGTTTTAAGAATACGCTTGATTACTTTCATATCTCTTTCATTTCACCTCCCGAGGAGCGGACCAGGGTTTTACCCGTGGCCATCTCCAGGCGCACGGTCCGGTTGTGATTAGCTCCTGTGTCCTCACCGGTGATCATCACATTATTTTTCCAGAATATCTTCCTCATGGCCATGATATTCTTCTGACCAATACGGAAAAAATTAGTGTCATCCAGAATACTCGCACCACCTGCCGCCTTGACAATCATTCTTCTTTTCTCAGCACCCAGACGATAACAGGCTTTGAACAGGGTGGGAATTCCGGTATCGGCAAACATCGCCGGGTTTTCTTTCGCCTTTTTTTCGTCCAGTGTGGAATCAGGCAGCATATAGTGCAAAAGCCCTCCCACTTTGGCTACCGGGTCGTACACGGAAATACCGATACAGGATCCCAGTGCGTAGGTTATAATCACATCGTCCAGCGAGTTACTGACCTTTATATCCGAGATACCGACAATCAAATCGCCCATAATTCATTTCACGTAAACGCTGGGTTGGACATATTTAAATTGATGTTTAAGACCGGTCAGACTTTCCGAGTGACCGACAAAAAAATATCCACCGCTTTTCAATACGTCATAAAACTTGTTGACCAGCACGTTTTGTGTTTTTTTATCAAAATATATCATCACGTTACGACAAAAGATAATATTAAAGTCATTACTGACGGAAAATGTATCCATCAGATTAAAACGTCTGAAGGTGACCATCTGTTTCACTTCGTTCCTTACTCGAACAAAACCAGCGGATTTTCCCGTCCCTTTCTGAAAATATTTTCTCAATACAGGCAGCGGAACACCTTTAATTTTATCATCCGGATAGATACCTGCCTGAGCCGTGTTCAGAACTTTGGTTGATATGTCTGTTGCCAATATACTGCACCGCAAGGAATGATTCCCGACCGCTTCGAGGAAAGTCATCGCCAGCGAGTAAGGCTCTTCTCCCGTGGAGCAGCCCGCCGACCAGATTCTGAAATCCCCCTTTGGTCTGTCCGGTTTTTCCAAAAATGAGTGGATAATGTGCGTAAGCCGTGCAAAATGCGCTTCTTCGCGGAAAAAAAAGGTCAGGTTCGTGGAAATGGAGTCGATCATGGAGATCAGTTCGTCTGTCCCCTCCTCCGTGGTCACATGATGGTAGTATTCCGTAAATGATTTATACCCTCCCGCCCGCAGACGCTTGCTCAGCCTCGCCTTGACGAGTTCTTTTTTCCCTTCATGGAGGTAAATTCCGCATTGTTCGTAAACAAGGCGGCTGATTTTTTCAAAATCGCTGTTTTTTAATTCGTAACCGCGTAACGCCATGCCAAACTCGTCCGTCTTTGGGCTTCAAAAAAGCAAACCGTTGTAATAATTGCAAAAGCAAGCCATGTACCAGACACATTATTTTTACTTTGCAACAGACATCTGGAAACGTTGCGTGAGTCGGCACGCTGGCAGCGGCAACTAATCTTTGTATTCGGCAAAAAAATGAAATACTTAAAAATTTACCGATATTTTAGTAAAATTTCATGTCAGTTTTATGACACGAATGCCGGTTGCAGGCAAGGAGTGTTTGTTTTTTGACGGTTTGAGGCTTTTTCATATTGTTTTTTGCCCGTAGTTGCTTTATATAGACCCTATCCGGCAGGCGGAGCATCATTGGTCTATCCTCAGGAATTCAGATGAAAAAAGGTAAGATCTTAGTAGCGGAAGACAACGAACTCAACAGGGAAACTCTCCAGGAAATACTCTCGGAACTAGGCTATGAGGTAAAAGCTGTCGAGGATGGCCGCCAGGGTATTGAGGCTTTTCTTGCCGACAAATATGACCTTGTCATCACCGACCTGCGCATGCCCCATGTTGACGGTCTGGAATTCCTTAAATTAATCAAAGAAGCAAACCAGGATAGTCTGGTTATCATCGTCACCGGACACGGAACAGTTAATTCTGCGGTTTCCGCCATGAAGCTGGGGGCCTTTGATTTTATCACAAAACCCATAGACGACAATCTGGTTAAACTTTCCGTCAGCCGCGCGATCAATTTTGCAAACCTGCGCAATGAAAATATCACTCTTAAGGAGCATCTGAAAGACAAAGAGAGTTTTCATAATATAATCGGCTACAGCGATTGCATGAAAAAAGTCTTCGAAACAATCGACAAAGTGTCCGCCTCCGACAGCACGGTTCTGATCACCGGCGAGAGCGGGACCGGCAAGGAACTTGTCGCACGTGCCATTCATTTCAAAAGCGACCGACGCGACCAGCCCATGATCCCGGTCAATTGCGGGGCCATTCCGGAAGAACTGCTGGAAAGCGAGCTTTTCGGTCATGAAAAAGGAGCTTTCACGGGGGCGATCCGCAGTCGCATGGGAAGGTTCGAACTGGCTCAGGGAGGCACCATCTTCCTCGATGAAATCGGCGATATGAGTCCCGCTCTGCAGGTTAAAGTCCTGCGCGTTATCCAGGAGAGGCAATTCGAGCGCATCGGTGGTGTGAAAACAATCAACGCGGATGTCCGTATAATTGCTGCCACCAATCAGGACCTGGAGAAAGCCGTTTCTGAAAAACAATTCCGGGAAGACCTCTTTTACCGCATCAATGTAATCCCGGTGAACCTGCCTCCGCTTAGAGAACGCGGTTCAGATATCACTATTCTGGCCAGACATTTTTTAATGACTTTCAATAAGCTTAAAAAGAAAAATGTGGAACAAATCGCTCCGGGGGCCATAAACTATCTGATGCGGTATAACTGGCCGGGCAATGTGCGTGAGCTGCAAAACCTGCTGGAAATGCTTGTGGTCATGAAGGAGGAAGGTACCATCACCGAAGACGATCTGCCGGCAAAAATCCGCAACTCGACCGAAGAATCTGTAAAAGTGGAATCAGTGTTTTTGCCGGAGGAAGGCATCGACTTCAATAACCACATCCTCCGCGTGGAAAGAGACCTTTTGCTCAAGGCATTGAAAATGAGCGGCGGTGTCAAAAACCGCGCGGCAAAACTTCTCAACCTCAACCGCACCACCCTCGTGGAAAAACTGAAGCGCCTTGATATCAGAGACGGATGGATAGATTAGCTCCACCGGCAACTTTATTTAAATTCCCTTGCTTATGATTTATCAAGAAGGCTTTACCGGGTCGTCGTGTCGGAATTCCTGCCTGATTAGACCTTATCGTATTTGGAAAACATCATGGAAAAAACCGCTCTTCCCTGCGTGGCCGAGCGTAAATCGGTGGAGTAGCCGAACAAAGCTTTGAGCGGAACGTTGGCTTTAACTTCGGAGACTGGGCCTCTGGGGGTGACGGATTGAATTTCTCCGCGCCGGGAATTGATATCGCCGATCACATCACCTGTAAATTCCCCGGGCGTGATCACTTCCACAGTCATCACCGGCTCCAGAAAAACCGGGTCCGCAGCCCTGAAACCGTCACGAAAAGCCGTGGACGCGGCGATCTTGTAGCCCTGGATGGATGACTCACCTTCATGGTAGGCACCACCCGTAACTTTTACCACAACATCCGTCACCGGATAGCCGCCAAGCTGACCGCTCATCATGCCCTCGCGAATTCCCTCTTCGATCGACTCATGAAATTCAGAAGGAATTGTTTCCCCGTCAACCGCCATGATAATATCATTGCCCTCCCCTCTTCTGCCGGGGGAAAGCTCCAGTTTTACCTGGCCGAAATGCCTTTTTTCACCAAGTTCCTTATCGAAAACACCTTCGGCCGTAACATGCTTCTGAATTGTTTCCCTATAGACAACACGCGGTCGCCCGACATTGACCTGAGCATTGAACTCACGGCGAAGACGATCGACAATAATTTCCAGATGCAGCTCCCCCATCCCGGAAATAACGGTTTGCGCCGTTTCATCCTCATACTTGACCTTCAATGTCGGGTCTTCATCGGTCAGTTTGGACAGCGCCAGAGCCAGCTTCTCCTGATCGGCGGCGGTTTTCGCCTCGATCGCCTCACTGATCACCGGCTCGTAAAATTCCATCTGCTCGAGAATAATCTGATGTTCTTCGTCGCACAGAGTATCACCCGTGGCTGTTTCCTTCAATCCCAGCACGGCTACCAGTTCGCCGGCCGAGGCTTTTTCAATCCTCTCGCGCTTGCTGGAATGCATCCGCAGAAGTCTGGCAACTTTTTCCTTCTTCTTTTTGCTGGCGTTGTAAACTTCAGCGCCGGCGGCAATCTGCCCGGAATAAATGCGCAGATAGGTCAGCTTTCTTCCTTCATCAAGCTGAATTTTAAAAGCCAAAGCGGCAAGCGGCTCTTTGTCGGAACTGTGGCGGATTGTTTCTTTTTTGGTTTTCGGATCGGTTCCTTTAACAGGCGGGATTTCTTCAGGCGACGGCAGGTAATTCACCACGGCGTCCAGCACCGGCTGAATACCTTTATTTCTCAAAGCCGTTCCACAAAGCACTGGGACTATTTTTAGAGATATGGTGGCCTTGCGCAGGGCCAGGTAAATCTCCGCTTCCGTTATTTCTTCACCGGCCAGATATTTTTCCGCAAGCTGATCATCGACATCCGCCAGCGCTTCGATAATCTTTTCGCGCTCCCGCTGAGCCTGGTCGGCGCACTGGTCGGGAATGTCCCTCACCCGGTACTCTGTGCCCAGCGTATCCTCATCCCAGATGAGCATCTTGCGTGTGATCAAATCAATGACTCCGGAAAAACCTTCTTCATTCACCACCGGGATCTGCACCGGTAACGGTACAGAGGTAAAACGCTCGCGCATCATTTTTATGACATTGAAAAAATCCGCACCGACACGATCCATCTTATTTACAAAGGCTATTTTGGGAACCCCGTACTTATCCGCCTGGTGCCAGACAGTTTCCGACTGAGGTTCAACGCCTGCAACGGCACAGAAAACAACCACCGCGCCGTCCAGGACACGAAGGGATCTTTCAACTTCAATCGTAAAATCCACATGGCCGGGTGTATCGATGATATGTATTTCCGCATCTTTCCACAAACAGGTGGTTACAGCGGAGGTGATGGTGATACCGCGCTCCTGCTCCTGAGGCATCCAGTCCATAACCGCCTGCCCGTCATGAACTTCACCCATCTTATAGGACTTTCCCGTATAAAAAAGGATCCTTTCACTGACCGTGGTCTTACCTGCGTCAATATGGGCGACAATACCTATGTTGCGCGTACGTGCTATTTTTGATTTTGCTGCCATGTTTTAATCAGTTTTTGTTTTCTGCGGCCGGTATCAGCAGATCCGGATCGGCCGTGAAGGAATCACGCGTGGAAATGTGTCCCTTGAGTGAATCAAGGGGCTTCCCGTCAACGATTATCCGGACGGTCTTTATTTGCGGGACATTGGCTGTCAGTGAGTTGACCAACGAATATATCGTCGCCATCTCGGCGGAACTGCCGCCTGGATGGTCGCGAACGAGTTCATAACCGAAATTGACCTGCGCCGTGCCGTCTTTATCCAGTTTAATGTCTTTTAAGGTCACGCCTGACGGGAACGTATTTACTTTTCCTGTTTTCGAGCCCTCCAGCAAAGCCCTGACTACTTCCTCGGCCTGCCCGACCGGATTGTCCTGTTTATAAACGTAATGTTTTTCAGCGATCAGGTGCCGTTCCTGTGCGTCGGAAAAGAACACTTCGATTTGCGTCTTTTCTCTCCTTTTTGTCGCCTCCATACCCACGGGAGGAAATATGGCATTAAACAGAATGACAAAGAAAATCACCAACAGTAAAACACCGCCGGCGATGATCGCACTCAGGTAGGCAATACGTGTGGATTTTTTTTTCTGCCTGTCTTTAAAGTTTTGTGACCGCCGTTGCTTTTTTGTGGACATATACTTGTTGCTCCTGAAAAAAACTTCGCCAATCTAGGGTATTTTCCCCCCACTGTCAAGCATAACGAAATGATAAAGTGCCATAAGTCGGCAGACAGCGGGTGTCTCGTGTCAGGCCGGACCGACGATAAAAAACAGCCCGATAAAAATCCGGGCTGTCCTGAAACGCAGCGGATTTCCGGTGCGTTTAATAATTTTCCGCCAAAACTTCATAAAAGGATTGGGGATGTTTGCAGGCCGGACATTCTTTGGGCGCCTCTGCCCCTTCAAAGACATAGCCGCAGTTTATACAATGCCATTTGACAGCGGCCTTCTTTTTAAACACTTCACCGGCGGCAATATTGGCCGCGAGCTTGCGATAACGCTCTTCATGAAATTTTTCCACTTTGGCAATTTGCTCGAAGGAACGCGCAACTTCTGGAAACCCCTCTTCTTTGGCTACTTTAGCACCTTCGGCATACAACACCGTCCATTCCATGTTCTCCCCTGCCGCCGCAGCTTCAAGATTGGCCTTTGTGTCACCGATAATTCCTGCGGGATAAGAGGCCTGTATCTCCAGATCCCCCCCTTCCAGGTATTTGAAAAACACCTTGGCATGTTCCTTTTCGTTTTCTGCGGTTTCAAGGAATAAATGTGCTATCTGCTCATAACCCTCTTTCCTGGCTACGCTTGCATAAAATGTATAGCGGTTTCTCGCCTGCGACTCGCCCGCAAAAGCCGCCAGCAGATTTTTTTCCGTCCTGGTTCCCTTGATTGATTTTGTCATCATTTTGTCTCCTTTCCGTCATGAATTTTTGATGGGTATTATTATGATGATGATCCGCCATCGTTACTTCACACGGCCTGCGGATACAACAGCCATTTTTAACTGTTGTCCTACACCAGAATAAACATCTTGTCCATGTTTACCGTTAAAACGATAAAAATCTGTTAATTTTTTCCTGATATTGTAGTATGAAAGAACATATATTCACGATTCCCAGGCCATCCGGGAATGATTGATATCACGAGGAGGAAAAACCATGTCGACAATTATGCCAGATTCTGAAAATGTTCAAAAAGCCATTAAATGGATTTCCGCAAGCCTGGAAGACGATGCCTCGCAGTCAAAGCTGAAGCTCATTGAAAGCGCCGCGTCAAGATTTGACCTCTCCCCGAAAGATACGGAATTCCTGATGGGTTTTTTCCGCGACCAAAAAAAATAACTGCGACCGTGTGTCTTTGGGAATTTTGTTTGCACTAAAGAGGCGCCCGGCGCAATTGAATCATGGTGAAAGGTGAATAATCACACCGTGCGCGTCAGGTATTGAATTATCTCCAAATGAGAACGGACAAGAACCGTCGGTATGTTTCGGCGCGCCCGGTTTGGTAAAGACCGTACAGATAGACCGGGAGATGTTTTGAAATAAAATGCATCTGCAGCGCCCACACCACACCCGATCCGTTTCTTCCTTTTGTGAATAATTCAATATTTTTTGAGATGTCCGAAAGCGCCGTCTTTTGTGTTTTCGCGAGATGCGGCACCACCTGACATTACCATCTTCCAGGATATCTGGTTTTTCTTGCCTGTTTTGTGCTCATCCAGCAAATGCAACCCCTTATCCTCCCATTACCAGTCTGGCTGAATATTTCTTGACAAGTTCTGTTGCTTTGATTTAGGAGTGTCAAGTTTTCGGCCCTGCCGGTCACAGCCGTCGCTGTGCGACATGTCAGTTCGGCGACCCAAGCTTTTTCGATTCATTACCGGTTAACCGGTAATCACTTATAAGAAGGAGATGATGCAATGAGAGAAGTGGTTGTTGTTTCAGCATGCAGAACGGCCATCGGAACTTTCGGCGGTTCCCTGAAGAATGTGATCGGAGCGCGCATTGCGGCCACGGTCATGAAAGAAGCGATCAAGCGGGCCAAAATAGACCCGGCAATCATCGATGATGTGCGCTTTGGCTGCTGTGTCGAGCACCCCAATACACTCAATACGGCGCGCGTCGGGGCACTTCTTGCCGGTATCCCCGAAACAGTGACCGCCGTGACGGTCAACCGGGTGTGCATCTCGGGCATGGAAGCAGTCCTTTCCGGCATGGCCATGATCCAGGCCGGCATGGCCGAAACGGTGCTCGCCGGCGGCGTAGAGCATATGTCGGGCGTGCCATACGTGAGTTTCGACGCCCGCTGGGGATGTCGTCTGCAGGACTCGGTTTTTGTGGATGCCATGATTCGTGCGCTCCATTGCGGCTCATACGTCATGCCCCTGTCCGACGACGGCCCGCTCAAATCCGGCCAGCCTTTTGAAAGCCTGAAGGGGAAACCATATATTATGGGGCATACCGCCGAGCTTATCGCCCAGCTTTTAAATATCAGCCGTGAAGAAATGGACGAAGTCGCCCTGCGCAGCCACAACAGTGCCGAACGGGCCACTAATAACGGAGATTTCAAGGCGGAAATAGTACCGGTGGAAATCCCTCAGAAGAAAGGTAAACCGCCTGTCATTTTTGACCGTGATGAACATTTCCGTCCCGGTTTGACAATGGATGACCTGAGGGCGCTCCCCCCCGCGTTTATTCCCAAAACCGGCAAGGTAACAGCCGGAAACTCATCGGGCCTCAACGACGGAGCCTCCGCCTTGATTATCATGTCGCTGGAAAAAGCCCGGGAACTGGGTCTTGAGCCGATTGCAAAAATACGCTCCTGCGGCCGTGGCGCCTGTCACCCCTCCGTGATGGGACTAAGTCCTGTCCCCGCCGTGAAAAACCTGCTCAAAAACGATCCAAAACTCAGTCTGGATGCATTTGAGCTTGTGGAACTCAATGAAGCTTTCGCCGGCCAATACCTGGGATGCGAAAAGGAGCTGGGCTTAAATCGTGAAATCACTAACATTAACGGCTCCGGTATCGGCCTGGGACACCCCGTCGGATCAACCGGCTCGCGCATTATGGTCACGCTGATTCACGCCATGCGTCAACATGGCAAAACACTGGGGATGGCCACTTTATGCGGCGGCGGCGGCGTGTCAATGGCCTGTGCAATTGAGATGCTCTAAAAGATTTACCTCAGAAGCAAAGAAGAGGCGCTTTGTTGGGCGCCTCTTCTTTTTGCTCTTACTTTTCAGGGGGGGGTGACTATGGCCGTAGTGAAAAACCGCGTACGCGGCAGCGGCCAAACTAAAAACGGAATTATCTGAATAATGCTTTCGCGGTCATTTCCACCGTCTGCCTGAGGCCGCAATCTCCACCTTTCTTTGTCGCAGCCCGAATGTCCCGGATAACCTTTTCATATATATCAAGAAGATGCTCCAGGTGAGGACTTCCTTCGATTATGTCGGCATAAAGTTGCGGGCTATCCGTTAGAACTTTCCTCACCATGTCCATTTTTGCCCTGAAAGCGGGCGTGGCAAACAGGTTTATCTCTTCGGGAGGTATCCCGCTTTGGGCAACCGCCATGCCCAGAGCAATAGTATTGAGATGATTGAGCGCCTGAACCACGGACATGATTCTGTCATGTTCATCGGGCGTTCTTTCCAGAACATCGTAACCGGCGCTTTTAAATATATCTTTCACCCAGTTAAACCAGCTTTCTCCCCGTCCCCGGCATAAAACAATCACATGGCCTGCCGGTTCGGAGACAACCGGGCCGAACAGGGGATGACATCCGACCACCTCTGCAGCACAATGAGCAAGCATCAGCTCCAGAGGCTCTTTTTTCAGAGAGGTCAGATCCATCAGAAGCTGTCCTTTTTTTAAAAGCGGCCCGATGCCGCTTATCACGCCGGCAGTTGCCGCAATGGGAACGGCCACGACCACAACATCGGAAATCCGGGCCGCCCGGGCAGCTGTCATCTCGGTTCTTCTGCCGGTGACATGAACCTTGTGACCAGCCGCCTCCAAAAGGCCGGCCAGCCAGCGCCCCATACCGTTGGTGCCTCCAATAATGCCCGCCGTAACTTTCTTCACAGGCGCACCGCCTTTTGCCGCAGCCAGTGGTCGGCAAGTACCAGACTCACCATCGCCTCGCAAACCGGCACAATTCTGGGAATGACACAGATGTCGTGTCTGCCCTGTATACTGATCGTCTGCAGGCGACCATTGGCATCCTGTGTTTGCTGCGGGCGCGCGATGGAAGGTATCGGCTTGCACCAGGCACGCATGATGATATCCTGACCGGTGGTGATGCCGGCCAGAATTCCGCCCGACGAATTTTTTGTAAACCCTCTCTCATCCATCTCGTCGTTGATTTCAGATCCCTTTTTCATTGCAACACCAATGCCTTCTCCTATTTCCACCGCCTTGACCGATCCGATACTGACAAGGGCGGAGGCCAGCGCCGCATCAATCTTTTCAAAGACCGGCTCTCCAAGGCCTGCCGGACAGCCGGTGACAATAATTTCCACCACACCGCCCAGCGTATCACCTTCGGCACGTGCGGCAGCTATTTTTTCCTCCATGGCGGCCGCGGCCGCTTCCTCGGGACAGTACAACCGATTTTGTCGAACTTTATCTATCCAGCTTTGTGTCGGCCTCACATCACTTGAACTGATTTCGATCCCGCCGATATTTTTTGTGTAGGCGACCACATTGATTCCGACTGTAGCAATCAACCTGGCGGCAACTGCACCGGCCGCCACGCGCGCAGCAGTTTCACGGCCGGACGCCCTTCCGCCGCCGCGCCAGTCACGAAAGCCATACTTGCTAAAGTAGGTGTAGTCGCCGTGGCCGGGACGGAAAAGATCTTTGAGCGCCTCATAGGAGGAAGACCGGGCATCCCGGTTACGAATCATAAGCGAGATGGGTGTACCGGTGGTCCTTCCTTCAAAAACACCGGAGAGAAGCTCCACTTCATCTTTTTCCTCACGCGTAGTAGAGGCGACCAAACCAGAGGGCCGGCGCCTGTCGAGCGCCCGCTGAATGTCTTCCACCTCAAGCGAAAGACCAGCCGGGCATCCGTCAATCACCGCCCCCAGCGCAGGTCCGTGTGACTCACCCCATGTTGTCACGCGAAATGCTCTTCCCGTAGTGTTTCCTGCCATACTTTCACCTTGACAATTTTTTCAATCTGTTTATTGCCTCGACCTCCCCCGTTTCCAGCAGATGCGCGTATATTTCTTCAACGACCTGAAGCGGGCCCTTAGCTTCTGTCCGGGCCGTGTAATCGGCCAGCGCTTCATAAAGGGGTATCCTTTGATGTAAGACCGCCAGAGTCTCCGCCTCGATCCCTGTGTCGGTGAAACGGGGACGAGTTCGTTTTTTTTGCTCGTCGTGCTTCAGCCTTTCGATAATGTCCTGAGGGCTTGCCTTCAGATATATCAGAATTCCTTCTTTTTTCAATACATCTGCATTGGCAGGTGACAGAACCGCCCCTCCTCCGGTCGCCACAACACAGACCCCTTTGTTACAAAGAGACTTTACTGCTTTTGCTTCCCTTTGCCTGAAGCCAGACCAGCCTTCGGCTTGAATGATCTCTCTGATGGGCATTCCGGCCTCGTCTTCAATAACTTTATCAGTATCAACAAACGGTATGCCGATTTTTTCCGCCAGCAGGCGGCCGACGGTAGTTTTGCCCGCAGCACGGTAACCAATGAGAATCAACTTCATATTTTTTCCAGTTCCCGCCAGAATTCCGGAAAAGACTTATCGACGCACTTTTTGTCGCGAATGGCGATACCGGGGGTAACCAGACCGGCCACGGCGAAGCTCATCGCTATTCTGTGGTCATTGTATGTCTCAATATCTGCACCGTGCGGTTTCCCTCCTTCGATGATCAGTCCGTCGGGCAGCTCGGACGCTTTTATCCCGATGCGGTTGAGCTGTGCGACCATGGCCGCCAAACGATTGCTTTCCTTTATTCTCAGGTGGGCAACATTGATAATTTTTGTCGTTCCTTCCCGAAACGCCGCCAGCACCCCGACAGTCGGCACCATATCCGGCATATCGCCCAGATCCAAAGTGAGTTCGCCGGCCGCCAGATCTCGGCCGGTCACTTCGAGATAGTTGGGGCCGCTCTCCACCCTGCAGCCGAGCTGCTCGATGATATCAAGCAGCCTGATGTCCCCCTGTGCACTGAAACGGCTGATGCCGTTTACGCGGATCGTTCTTTTCATCACAGCGGCGGCAAGAAAAAAATATGATGCGCTTGATGCATCACCTTCCACATAATAATCGCGCCCGGCGTATATTTGCTGTGTCCCCACCAGGTAATGATGGTTTCCCGTCCTGATAATTTTCGCACCGAAATCATTCATCACACTAATGGTGAGATCAATATAGGGAGTCGAAACGATATTTCCCTCCAGTGACAGCTCGATACCCTTGGCTGTATAAGGTGCGCATAAAAGCAACGTGGAAACATATTGTGAGCTTTCAATATTGGCCAGTGTCAGACGACCTCCTCTTAATCCATTTGCCGTAACCTCCACCGGCGGACAGTTATTATGGCATGAAATCGTCACCCCCATCTCACTAAGCGCCTGAACCAACGGCCCCACCGGCCTTTCACAAAGACGTTTTTCTCCCGTCAAGACATATTTGCCGCGCCCAAGACAGACCATCGCCGTTAAAAAGCGAATCGCCGTCCCGTTATTCCCCAGAAATATTTCGCGCCCGCCTGCCGCGATCGCCCCGCCCGTACCGGTTACGGAAAACCCTCCATCCACAGGCTCAATGATGGCTCCCAGCTCGCGAAGGGCGGACATCATATATCTGGTGTCCTCGGCGACAAGCGGGTGACGGATGAACGATCGTCCCTCCGCAAGCGCGGCCGCCATAAGAGCCCTTTGTGTCAGGCTTTTCGAGCCCGGAACCTCCACTTGCACAACCTTATTTTTTACTTTTATTACGTTTTTCACTGCTTGCCAACCTTTCATAGACGGTTTTTCTCATCAACTCCAGAGGTGCCTCTCTTCCGGTCCATAATTTCAGCTGCAGAGCACCCTGATGGATAAACATGTCCGCACCGGACACGATATCCGTCCCCATCGCCTCCGCATCTCGCAAAAGTTTTGTGTAGAATGGATTGTAGATCACATCCATCACCACGCGATAGTTTGCCAAAAGCTCCCGCTTCACCGGGGATTTCTCCAGCCCGGGATACATGCCCACGGGAGTGGTGTTCACCAGGCCCTCCGCCTTTATCCCGGGCAAAGATTCAAGGGGATAAAAGGGACATTCGAAGGCGGAGGCGAGCTCTTTTCCTCTTTCCACGGAGCGATTCACGACCACCGGCAGACCACCTTCTTTTTTTATACCGTAAACGGCGGCACGAGCTGTACCTCCCGCGCCGATGACGACAAAAGTTTTCCCCGCAATTCCAGTTTTTTTCTTGAGCGCCTGCGTCAGCCCCCACCAGTCCGTGTTATAGCCTGCCAGAAGCCCTCGTTCATTTACGATCGTGTTGATCGCCCCCACGGCAGCGGCATCCGTGTCAATCACATCGAGATATTCCATGACCGATGTTTTAAAAGGTATGGTTACGGAAGCACCGCGGATATTCATGCCCCTGATTGCTGCCACGGCCGCTGCCGGGTCCGTCACACAAAAGGCGCTGTAGTGGCCTTCTATTTTCATGGCTTCCAGCGCCCTGTTATGCATCAGCGGTGAAAGGCTCTGACGCACCGGATTCCCCACCAGAATAAAATTCATGGGACCCGGCGGCAAAAGCCACGACTGGGGGAAAGGCGCTTCACCGCTAAACAACTGTCGTAACTCCTTCATCGCTTTAACACTAAGTTGTCCCGGGGCTGATTTTTTTCCTCCCGGCAGAACGCCGAACGCCAGATAGCTTCCCCACAGAGGCGCGACCAGACGACTGGCCTGTCCCAGATCTCCCATGCACATAGTAATAATTTTCTTTTGCCTCGCAGCGGCGTAGCCGATCAGTTTCAAGACCTTGATATTGTCATCGAGCCGCGTGGCGTATGGTACAATCTTGACAATGTCCGCACCAGCTGCGGCACATGCATCAAATATTTCCTTCAATTCTTTAAAGGAAGGGGTTTTGTGTATATCATGCCAGGAAACGACAAGCCGCGTCCTGCTCTTCGTTTTCGCTAAATGATTTTTAAGCTCGTTGATCCGCTTCAGGCCTTCGGCAAGCTCAATGTCCACAAAATCCGCCCCCAGATCGATCGCCTGCTTTAACAGTCGCATTTTCTGTGTCTGCGATATATTTTTTCGCTTCCGGCGTTCATCTGCTGATGTCACGGGAGGAGCCTCTTCCCGGCGGCGGCAGGTGACAATTATTTTTGTTCGGCCGGATGCGCGCCGCGCCTGTGCGATGAGCAGTTTTAAGTCTCCATCGGCAATCAGATCCATACGCAGTTCGATTGCCTCCGCCGCCCGGGCCGCTCTATCTACCGACCGCAACGCCTCCTGGCCGGTTACGTCAGTAATGGGGATACAAATCATAGGACGTCCTTTGCCCTTGGATATGAACCAAGAATTTTCAAATAAATTGTTTTGTCCTTCAATTCTCTGATGCAGGCCTGAATCGCCCGGTCACGAATATGACCGGCGAAATCAACAAAAAAGAGATACTCCCATTTTCTGTCTTTTGCCGGGTGCGACTCGATTTTAGCTAAATTGATTTTCCGGCGCGAAAAAGAAGCCAGCGCCCGGTGCAGGGCTCCCGGCGAGTCCGGTGTTGAAAAAATAATTGACGTCTTGTCATTTCCGGTCGGTTCACCTTCGCCCCGGCCGATGACCAGAAACCGCGTCGTGTTGGAGGGATTATCTTCAATTCCATGAGCCAGTATGTTCAGTCCATAAACCTCAGCGGCCATTGCGCTGCCGATCGCCGCCGACGCCTTTTTTCCTCTCACCAGCCGTGCGGCGGCCGCGGTGCTTTCCATCTCTCCGGTCACGACATTGGGCAGATTGGCCCGCAGCCAGGCCTGGCATTGTGCCAATCCCTGCGGGTGTGAATAAACATTTTTAATCCCTTTAATAGTTTTTGACGGTGACATCAGGCACTGGCTGATGCGCAGATAAATTTCCGCCTGAATTTTAAGAGAGGTTAAAACCAGCTTATCGAGCGTGACATTCACGGATCCTTCCAGAGAATTATCTACCGGCACGACACCCCATTCAACCACTCCCTTTTCCACTTCATCGAACACCCGGGCAATACCGTGCTCAGGATGAAAACGAGCCGACGTCCCAAAATGATCAATTGCCGCCTGATGCGAAAATGAAGCTTCCGGCCCCAGAAAGGCAATGTCCATAGGCTTTTGCAGATCGCGGGAAGCGGAAATGATTTCCCGGAAAATCGCCGTCACCTGCCGGTCCGACAAAGGCCCTCCATTCAGTTCATGCAGATAATTCATCACACGGGATTCCTGGGCCGGATTGTATATTTCCATTCCGGCCTGCCCTTTTACCCTGCCGATTTTGACGGAGATCTCAGAGCGCTCATTCAGTAGACGGATAATTTCCTTATCTTTGACGCGCATCTGGTTTCTTAAATTATCCAAAGAATCTTTCATGCTCTCATCCCCTTCAGCACTTCAATGATCATACTTTCACCGACACTGCCCGTGACGAAAGGCATGCCGATTTTCTTCAACAGAACAAACCGCACGACATCTCCTTTCTTTTTCTTGTCCATTTTCAACCTGTCCGTCACAGCGGAAATATCAACCGAAGAATCGAGTCTTGTCGGCAGACCGGCTTTCGCTACCAGTTTTTCGATACGCTCGGCCGCCGATGCGTTCAGTTCACGCAACTTCACGGAAATCCTTGCCGCTGCGACCATCCCCAGACCGACTCCTTCCCCGTGAGAAAGGCTGTAGCCGGACACGGCCTCCAGCGCATGACCGACGGTGTGACCGAAATTTAGAATCCGTCGCAGCCCCTGCTCATGCTCGTCCATTTCCACAATATTTTTCTTGATCCGGCAGCAGGTCTCAATTGTCTTGATGAGCAGTTTGGCGTCTTTATTTTTGAGCTTATCCATACCTTCTTCGAGCAGTTTAAACAACTCCTCGTCTTCAATCGCCCCGTACTTGATCATTTCCGCCAGCCCATTGTTAAACTCTTTTTCCGGCAGCGTATCCAAAAACCGGATATCTGCAAACACTGCGCGTGGCTGATAAAAGGTACCCAGCAGATTCTTCCCCTGCGGTAAATCGACGGCAGTTTTACCGCCGATCGAGCTGTCCACCTGTCCGACAAGTGTGGTCGGTATCTGTACATAAGATATGGAGCGCATAAAAACCGAGGCGATAAAACCGGTGAGATCTCCGATGACACCACCGCCCAGGGCAATCAATAATGTTTCGCGATCCGCCCCCGCGGCCAGTAATCTGCCGACAACATCCATTACCGTCGAAATATTTTTTGACGACTCACCCGCAGGAATACCGACAAGTAACACATTCAACCCCGCCTGCCTCAGAGCCTCGCAAAAGGAATCACCATACAGGGCTTTGACATTATCGTCTGTCACCACTACGCAAAGCCCGGTAGAGAAATTTTTTGTGATGAGCAACGTTATGCGGTCGAGAATATCCGCACCGATACGGATTTCATACGATGTGGACCTTTTTTTATCCAGACTGACTTTGAATGTTTTCATGACAGACCCTCTTTGCGGGACCGCATGATGCCCGACAGTTCCCTCAGCTCGTCCATCATCTGGTAGAATTTTGCCGGTTTCAGCGACTGGGCGCCGTCGGAGACCGCTTTTTCCGGTTCCGGGTGTACCTCAACGATAATGCCGTCCGCCCCCACCGCCACCGCTGCACGCGACAGTGGAATGACGTATTTCCAGTTACCCGCCGCATGGCTGGGATCCACCACCACGGGCAGGTGGGTCAGGCTCTTGAGCACCGGCACAGCGCTGATATCCAGCGTGTTACGCGTGGCTGTTTCAAAGGTGCGGATGCCTCGTTCACACAAAATGACGTTGGGGTTCCCCGACGAGAGAATATATTCGGCTGACATGAGCAGTTCCTCAATGGTAGTCATCATCCCCCTTTTCAGGAGCACGGGTTTTTTCGCCTGCCCCACCCTCTTGAGCAGGGCAAAATTCTGCACATTGCGCGCGCCGATCTGCAGCATATCAGCATACGACTCCACCAGATCCACATCGGCCGGATTCACCACTTCCGTAACGGTAGGCAGATCCGTTTTCCGGCTCACATACTGCAGCACCTTCAGACCTTCTTCCTCCATCCCCTGAAAGCTGTAGGGAGATGTCCGCGGTTTGAAGGCTCCGCCCCTTAAAATCGCGCCGCCGCCTTTTTTCACAACATAGGCACTCTCAAGCAATTGCTCCTGGCTTTCGATGGCGCAGGGACCGGCCATGACAACGAACTTAGGCCCGCCGATCTGAATTTCACCGACCCTGACCACCGTATCGCCCTGCTGTGATTCGCGGCTCGCCAGTTTGTAGGGCTTAAGAATCGGCATGGTCTTTTCCACGCCGGGCAGGGATTCCGCATATTTGAGTATCGCTTTGTCGCGCTGATCACCCACTGCACCGATGATCGTGCGTTCCACACCCCTGGATGGGTGCGCCTTATAACCCACCGATTCAATCCATTGAATGACATCATCAATCTGTTTTTCCGTCGCCTGACTCTTCATTACAATAATCATAGATACCCCCTTAACAAAAAAGGCCATGGCTTTTGCCGCCATGGCCTTTTCATACTCTTTAAACCATGGGCAGCGTCGTTTCCGGTCTTCCCATGGCTGTGTTGGTTTATTGATTCCTTACCAAGTCCTCCCCAGCGACAGGCAGACCGACGCGTAATAGTAATAAAACCAGTAGCCAAAAAAGTTTCTGTTCGCGTGTGAATGCCTGTTCATTACATAAACCTGTTATTATTTTTGGCGCTTTATAATCAAGATGAAGCCCCTTGTCAAGAAAATATTTCACTCCCCTTGAAAATAAATCGCCTGCGTCAGACCAATTAGGGGCAGGAAACAAAACTTAAAACAACCATTGATTACACCTGTCAATGCTTATAAAACAAACACACCGGATGGATTTGCAAATATATTACGCCGGGCACGACAACGCTACGGTCACAGGTACATGACAAAGTGACAAACACAAGACAACAAATGATGGTGACACATGATTCCTTTGCTTTATTCAAGACATGTCGGGATCAGATCGCCGGAAACCAGACTTTATTTCAATTCCTGGAATACTTTTGTCCGGGCGGAAAATAACCACCATAGTCCTTGCGTGGTTTTTCCCTTTTGTTTTTTCGCCCAGTTAGTGTAATCATGGTAAATAATATGCGGTTAAAGGAGCTAAGGATACCGATGATTGAAAAAATCAATAAAGCGGCTGACCTGATCAGCAGGACAAACAAAGTCGTCGTGTTCACCGGCGCAGGCATCAGCACCGAATCAGGCATTCCGGATTTCCGCGGCCCCGGCGGGCTTTGGACGAGATATGACCCGGACGACTTCACCATCAGTAATTTTCTCCAATCAGACCGGACACGTAAAAAATTGTGGCAGGGAATGCTGGACGGAGGCCTGATGGACGAGGCCACCCCTAACGCCGCTCACCTGGCACTGGTAGAACTCGAGAAGATGGGAAAACTCGTCTCGTTGGTCACGCAAAACGTGGACAACCTGCATCAGAAGGCCGGCAACAACCCCGCGCTGATTCGCGAACTGCACGGCAACATGCAGATGCTCATCTGTCTGAATTGCAAGAGACGCTATCCTGTAAACATAATCAGAGATAAGTTTGCCGATTCCGAAAATGTTCCTGCCTGTGAATCCTGTATGGGTATTCTCAAACCGGATGTCGTTTTCTTCGGCGAGGCCCTGCCCCAGGATATCCTCTCGCAGGCTATGATGGAGGCAAACCAGTGCGAAGTAATGCTGGTGATCGGTTCTTCACTTGTGGTGTATCCAGCCGCTTATGTACCGGTCCAGGCAAAGCAGGCAGGCGCCAAACTGATTATCGTCAACAAAGGACCGACGGAGCAGGATCACCTGGCCGACATCCGTATCGATGCGCCGGCAGGCGAAGTGATGATAAAAATGATCAACGCAATAAAGGAACTCACCACAAAGCATTAAATATTTTCACTATGTGTTTGATACTATTTGCTTATAACATTCATCCCTCGTACCGCCTGATTCTGGCGGCCAACCGTGACGAGTTTTACGA
>Ga0255347_1003505_pt1 | contig 20244 bp, 28 predicted proteins | sample wastewater_treat_2_FD_192479 | JGI IMG/M metagenome (GOLD analysis project Ga0255347, IMG submission 192479) | Wastewater microbial communities from Lulu Island WWTP, Vancouver, Canada - plant24 | ecosystem: Engineered > WWTP > Wastewater > Unclassified | place: Canada: Vancouver, British...
CCGACCCAGATCCGATGCAGCCTGGTTATCCCGTCCAATGCCTTTGTCGGCCCCTATGGTGTCTGGGTCCGGATTCCCGGCGGCAACTGGATCGGCAAGGCCGGTGCTTTCACCGTCACCGGTCCCATCGTGACGGGCATCTCGCCGGCATCGGCCGCCCGCGGCACTACCCTGGCCACCGTCGACGTCTTCGGCACGAACTTTATGGCAGGGTCAGAGGTCGTTATTGACGGCGGTACGGGCGGGTACACGGTTGTCTTTGCAACCGGCGAGACCGTGTTGAGCCCGACCCAGATCCGGTGCACTCTCGCGATCCCGTCGACGGCCTACGCTGGCCCGTACGACGTCAACGTCGGGAGTCCCGACGGTACCTGGGTCTACAAGGCCGCCGCCTTCACCGTCACCACCGGGACACCGACGCCGACGCCGGGTGCCATCACAGTAACGGGAATCGCGCCGGCGTCGGCGGCCCGCGGCACGACCGTGACGGCGGACGTCACGGGCACCGGGTTCGTCGCCGGCGCCGAGGTCAGGATCCAGGGCGGCACGTACGGGACCACGACCGTCCTCGCGACGGGCGAGTCCACGGTCAGCGCGACCCAGGTCCGGTGCACCCTCGCGATTCCCCGGACGGCCTCCCGGGGCTCCTACGCGGTCTCCGTCCGGAACCCCGGCGGCACCTGGGTCGCGAAGGCGGCAGCCTTCACCGTGACCTGACGCCCCGCGACCGTCCCCCCGCGGGGCGGCCCGCGACCCGGACCCGGCGCGGGGATAGCTTCATCAGGTACCGCGCTCCGTGAGAGGCCTGATCGAACCATGAAGGAACAGACCGATACCAGGGCCGGCGCGGAGCGGCCGGCGGGCGGGCAGTCCGTGGTCACCTATCGTTTCGACGCGCCGCGCGAGCTCGTCTGGCGGGCGTGGACCGACACCGAGCGCCTGCGGCAGTGGTGGGGGCCCCGGGGGTTCACCTCCCCGGTGGCCACCACCGACCTTCGCGTGGGTGGCCGGTACCACTGGGGCATGCGCTCGCCCGAGGGGCAGGACGTCTTCAGCACCGGCGTCTTTCGCGAGGTCGTCGAGCCCGAGCGGCTCGTCATGACCGACTCGTTCGCCGACGCCGAAGGAAACGTCGTCCCGGCCTCCACGTACGGGCTGCCCGGCGACTGGACCGAAGAGAACGTCATCACGGTCACCCTCGAGGAGCGCGACGGCGGGACGATGGTGACCGTCCGCTCGGAGAACATCCCCGAGGAGATGCGGGTGCCGAGCGAAGAGGGGATGCGCGAGTCCCTCGAGAAGCTCGCCGAGTACCTCCAGACGCCCGGGGCGCGGGCGTAGAACCCGTCCCCACGGCCCTCCGGGGGATCCGGCGGAAAAGCGTTTCTATGTCCGCGTCCGCTGGTGGTGTACCGGGAGCGTGACAGCGATGCCGCCACACTGCGATACGCGCGACGGCCCGGTCGTCCAGGCCTGCCGGAGGGCGCTGGAGACCGGGAACGTGAACCATGCACTGATCTGGGTCCCGCCCGACGCGGAGCCCGAGCTCGCGGCCGCCTTCGAGCGGGCCCTGCGTGTCCGCGGGGCCGGCGGCGAGGCCCGGGACCTCGCCGACGACTGGTTCTTCGAGACCACGGTGCGCCTCCACCGCACCGGGGAGGGCGAGCCGTTCACCGGCCTGAAGCCCGCGGGGCTGGACGAGGGGCCGGTCGTCCCCCTGGCCGAGCGGGCGCTCGAGTCGGGCGACCCGTCGGCGGTGGTCGACTTCCTCCTCAGCGCCGTCGGCGACGACCTGCGCCGGCGGTCCGGGCAGGCCATGGAGGCGTGGGCGTTCGATCCCGACAACGTGGCGGCGGGCCGGGCCTGGGTCCAGGCCTTCCTGGACTTCGTCGTGTACGCCCATCACCTCCACGCAACCGTGACGGCCGGCGGGGGCCACGTGCACGGCGGGGCCGAACCGCACGCCCACCCGGGCTGACCGGGCGCGGACGGCCAGCGGAACCGCCGGCCCGCGCCGGTCGGTCACCAGCGCCAGGCGCGGTCGACCCAGTGGTCGTAGTCCGGGGGCCGCGCCCTCGATGACGTCGGCGAAGCGCTCCCGGTACCGCCGGTGGAACCCGTCGATCTCCGGGTACGGACGCTTCGTGGCGACGGCGTCCGCCAGGGTCCGCCCGAGCTCGCGCGCCCGCCCCTCGGCGGACGCTACCCCGGCGCCGTCCGGCCCCGCGGCCACGCCGAGCACGCCCACGGGCGTCGCGCCGAACATCTTGAGGACGTGCCCAAGGTACTGCGCGACGGCGTCTTCGGCGTGGTCCCCGGAGGTCGCGACCCCGCACCCGTACTTCCCCGCGAGCGCCTGGCACTGGATCGCGTCGGCCATGCGGTCGATCAGGAGCTTCATCTGGCCCGTGACCAGGTCGATATAGACCGGCGAGCCGAGCACGACCCCGTCCGCGGCCCGGATACGGCCATAGATCTCCGGAAAGTCGTCCTCGAACGCGCAGTCGCCGCCCGGAGTACAGGCGGTGCAGGCATTCCTGAACCGGAGGTCGTAGTCGACGAGGTTCAGGGCCTCGATTCCGGCCCCACGCTCCCGCGCCCCGTCGAGGACGGCGCGGACGAGGCGCATGGTCGCGCCGCGCTCGCCGCGCGGGCTGCCGTTGATCCCGAGTATCAGCATTCACTCTCCCTCGGCGAGCGGCCCATGCTCCCCCGGGGCATATATGCGTAGCGCTCCCCCGAGCGGCGAGCAGCCCGCTCTTCGGGGTGACCTTTTTTACCGGTGCGGCGTGAAGGACGGGCGAGGAGAGCGAACATTGGACATACGGCTGAAGCGCGCGTACGAGCCCGCCGCGGCGGAGGACGGGTACCGGGTACTGGTCGAGCGGCTCTGGCCGCGCGGGCTCTCGAAGGAGCGGGCGCGGGTGGACCGCTGGGTCAAAGAGGCCGGGGCGAGCACGGAGCTCCGGCGGTGGTTCGGCCACGACCCGGCGAGGTGGGAGGAGTTCCGCCGCCGGTACGCCGACGAGGTCCGCGCCCGGCCCGACGTCCTGGCAGAGCTCCGGGACGCGCTCCGTGAGCACGGGACGGTCACGTTCCTCTTCGCCGCCCACGACGGGGAGCACAACAACGCCGTGGCTCTCAAGGAGCTCCTCGAGCGGGATGCCTGACCGTGCCCTCCCGGTTCACGTCGTCACGAAGGCGCCGGTCATCATCTGCGGGTGCACGTCGCACCGGAAGAAGAACCGGCCCGCCTCCGGCGGCGCGGTGAACGAGTAGGTCACGGTCCCCGGCCCCTCGATCACCCGGCCCTTGAAGAGCGTCTCGGTCGCCGACGCGTCCCGGTAGAGGGCGAAGTTGTGCGGGATCCCCGCGTCGCGGTTCTCGAAGGTCATCTCCACGGGGGACCCGGCCGGGACGGAGATCTCGTCCCGGTCGAAGGCCATCCCCTCGGCTGTCAGCCTGAGTGCCACCATCGCTGCACCTCTCCGGTCGTCCGCGACCCCGCACAGTCCCGGCCGGATCGGTCCCTCCTGCACCGGAAAAGACGATATACTTTCTGCAACGGGGCCCCGGCCACGGACCTGGGGGTCAGTCGGCGAGGGCGAACCCCTCCTCCACGGCGCGGAGGAGCTCCCCCTCGAGCGGGTACTCCCCCGAGGCGGGGGCCGCGGCCGCGGCCTCGCGGACCAGGGGGCCGACGCGGCGGTTTCCGAGCGCGGCGGGGTCGATCGGGATCCGGAGGTCGTACCGGCCGTCGTTTGAGCGGATCAGGAGCAGGAGGGTCGGGTCGCCGTTCCAGACCGAGAGGACGATCGTGGCGTCCCCGGGCCCGACGGCGCCCGGGGGGAAGGTGAGGGGGACGAGGATCTCGCCCTTCTCGAGGTAGATGGTGCCGTGGCACTGGGGGCAGGTCGTCCGGTACGTCGCGCGGCCCATCCACGGCCACGTGTACGTGCAGTGGGGGCACCTGAGGAGTTTGGGCACGATTGATCGTAGGTCTGCGTTCGGAGGGATAAAGGGAGATGGCCGGGGGCTAGGCGGCCCCGGGCCGGGCCTCCCCCGCACCCGGCTCTCCCCGGCCGTTCCGGCGGCGCTCGTCCTCGCGCTGGGCGGCCCGGAACTCGACCAGGTCGGCCTGCCGGACGGTGAGCGGGGCCCGCTCCAGGCCCGCGTGCATCAGGCGCTCGAAGCCCCCCAGCGGCATGGTGAGGACGAACTCGAACGGGACCGTCCGGTGCGCGACCCCGAAGGTGCAGGCCCGCCGGGACCGGTCGAGCGCCGCCGTCCCGACCCGGCCCCGGTCGGCGGAGACCACGGGAACCTCCCTGCCGTCCCGGAGCGCCTGGGCGTCGTCGACCCGGTACAGGCCGTCGATGGCGGGGAGCCCCGTCACGCGGAGGGTGATGGTGTTCACGGCCCGGACGGCGTAGCCGACCCGACGGAACGGGGGGGAGAGCGGGCGCCGCCAGGTCATGCGAACTCCCGGATCATGGACCGCGCGGCACGGGCGGTGAGGTACGCGGCAAGCCCGACGAGGCCCAGCCCGACGGCCACGGTGACCGAGGTCAGGACCAGGCTCGCCAGCCCGATCACGACGGGGCCCCCTCGCCGTGCCACCGGATCGGCGTGACGTTCGAACCGGTCAGGTCGTAGACGGCGTGGGCGGCCTCGAGTTTCCTGCAGGCGTCCCGGACCGCCTTCCTGCGGCTCCCGGACCGGCCCGAGTAGGAGAAGCCGCACTCTCCGCTGTCCGCGCGGCCGACGTGCCACTCGGTGCCGTCGACGGTCGCGACGTACCGGTGGCCGGCGAGGGTGAACGAGCCCACGAGGGCGTGGTCGCGGCTCACGCCCCGCCCCCCCGGCGCCGGGTCCATCCGCGGAGGGCGAGGGCCTCGATGCTGCCCAGGAGCGGCCGGTCGGCCCGCCCCGGCCGGTTCAGGGCGGCCGTGCGGCCATCCGGGGACCGCCGGCCGGGAAGGTCCCCGCCGGTGATCGGCCCGTATCCACGCGACGGCCTCGGGCCATGGCGGTCCGCGCCCGCGTTCGGTGCTGCCTGGATGAACGCTCTTCTGGATGTCATTGCTGTATCTCCTGATTACATACATACGTAGGACTGCAGTACCATAAGCCTTGCGAGGATACCGGGAGACGCGAGGAGACATCCGCTCGCGGTGAGAACGAGGGGGCGAGTGCGGCCTCCGGGCCGGGGCGTCAGCAGCGTCAGGGAGAGCGTGGACCGGCAGCCCCCGGCGGTTCAGCACCGTCGTCGAGCCGCGGAGCGCTGGTCCGACCAGGTATCCAGGGTGGCGCTCGCCCGCGACGCGCTCGCGCTGATCGGCCGCCCCTGTTCCCTCGGCGCGCTGACCTGCTCCTCGCGGAGCGATCTGCATGAGCGATAGGCCGCCGCTGCTCGACACGAACGTCCTGGTCTCCCGCTTCGACGCGGACGCTCCTGGGAAGCGGGCGGCCTCGCGCCGGATCGTCGAGGCCTGCTTTCTCGGCGAGGCGGAGTACTCGGTCCCGGTCCAGAACCTCGCCGAGTTCGCGGTCGTGGTCACCGGGAAGGTCGAGCACCCGATGCCGACGGACGAGGTCAGGCAGTTCGTCAAGGCAGTCGCCGGCTTCGATGGGTATCACGGTGCCGGCTACGGCGCGATGAGCGTGGACCGCGCTCTCGAGGTCCGCGAACGAGACCGTTTCCGCTTCCGGGACGCCCTCCTTGACTCGACGATGCTCGAGCACGGGATAGGGACGGTCTTCTCGGAGGACGCGCACCTCTCGTGCGTGCCGGGCATCGCCGTGGTGGATCCGTTCTCGAGCGAGCGCCCGGGGGGCCTGGATACGATCAGGGACGGGCGGAGGGCAGCTGGACCGGCAGGGCAGGCGATATGCCTGCCTGCAAGGTCGTCCGACCACGGGGGAGAATACGCCGTTCAGGGCCGGCACACCGGTCCATGAGCGATACGCGGATCAGCTGGCGTCGCGATCGAGGGACGGCGGGTCGGCCGGACCGGCAGCCGATCCGTGCCCCGGCATCCCGCCGGTGTACCCGAGCGCGGCGGCGCGGGCGTGCGCGACGCGGCAGAAGTAGTCGACCCGGCGGTCCATGGCGCCGCACTCGAGGTGGGCGTGGGCCGGGCACCAGAGGCAGAGGTTGATGATGGGGCACGTCCGGCAGGTCTCGAGGAATGCGGGGTCGCGGGAGCGCATGTCACGGACGCGGGGGACGAGCTGCTCCCAGGCCTCTTTCAGCGTGCCGTTCCGGAGGTCGTAGGTGGTCCCGGGCGCCCAGAGCGAGGAGCAGAGCCGGAAGGTGCCGTCGTAGCCGACCGAGAAGGAGCCGTTGCCGGCGCCGCAGTGGAAGAGGTGGTCGCATGCGGGGCCGCAGTCGCCTTCGAAGATCAGGTCACCGCAGCCCTTCTCCAGCGCGCCGAACCGCTCGGCGTCGGCCCGCTCGACCGCGACGATCTCCTCGGGCGAGAGGCGCTCGGCCCGGATCTCGGCGTTCCGCGTCTTGTCGCCGTCGAACCGGCAGTGGAGCAGCGGGTCGAAGCGGTAGTAGTCCTTGGTGTGCGCGCGACAGAACTTCGACATCGCAGGGAGCTCGTGGACGTTCGACCGCAGGGCCATGGCCTTGAGCCGGACGCGGACGCCGCCGTCCTCGAGGAGGGAGACGCCTCGTCGGAAGGCCTCCCACGAGCCGGGCCGGCGGGTGACGCGCTCGTACGTCTCCTTCGTCGCGCCGTAGACCGAGACCTCGAGGTCGCGCGGGGGGTACTTCCGGAAGAGCTCGACGTGCTCGGGTTTGATTAATGTCGCATTGGTGAAGACGGAGACGAGGAGGCCTTTCCGCTTTAGGAGCAGGTAGACCTCGGCGAAGTCCACGCGGAGGAGGGGCTCGCCGCCGGAGATCAGGACCCAGAGCGCGCCGAGTTCGATCGCCTCATCGGCGATCCGGGCGATCTCGTCGAGAGTGAGCTCCTTCTCCTTCGCCGCACGGTGGTCGGCGGGGAGGTTGATGTAGCAGTGGGCGCAGTCGTTGTTGCAGCGGGCGGTCACCTCGAGGTCGAAGGAGAAGACCTTTCGTGCGTCCTCCATCTTATTCCAGAGAGAGAAATCCTGTATTTCCGTAGAATCGCCGACATATTTCGTCATGATTTCCTCACCACGATGGACCTGAGAACTCTGGCCATGTGTATGCCACGGAGGAGCCATCGCCGCCGCGACAGCGCTGCGATGAAGACCCGCTCGGGGCCGAGGCCGAACCGGACATCCTTCCCCGCACGTTCAACCCGCGCCACTCTCCCGATGATGGCACTGTAAGGAAGCGCATCGTCCTCTTCAGGATTATTGTCTCCCTGGATGTGGCAGCAACCCTTCTGGACCGATACAATCCGGTGCACAACCATTCGTTCGCTCTGCGGCCTGACGAACGCGACGACATCACCAAGAGCGCAGGCGGCGCCATCGAATGGTTTGAGAGTCACCACATCGCCGTCCTGGATGAACGGGCTCATGCTCCATCCCGGCGCTCGAAATCGAAAGGAATGTCCCCGGGCGAGGACCTCTCGAGCAACCACGGCCAGGGACGTGCCTGTGAGCGAATGAACGCCGCCTGCCTGCGCATACGGTGTCTCCCACCTCCCCTTCGAGGACATGCCCCCTATCTCACTCCTGCATCCGGTGCACCATCGTGATGCGCCGTTTGCCCGTCGTCCTCGCCTCTTCCTCGAGCAGCTCCTCCAGTCCCACGACAGCTGCCCGCTCGAACCCTAGCTTGCGGTAGAGAGCGATGGCCGGGCCGTTGGCCTCGCCGACGACGAGCCAGAGTTCCCGTGCCCCCTCGCGGCGGGCACACCCGACCACGTGACGGGCCAGGGCCTCCCCGATGCCAAGGCCCCGGCACCACGGGTCCAGGACATTAAGGCTGAAGAGCCAGTGCCCGATGTACGGAGCATGCTCAGGAGGGTGGCGGACGAGTTCGACAAACCCGGTCACCCTTCTGCTCCGCATCGCAACGAACCTGGTTACCAGATTGCTCGAGGGAGCGGGTTCGTATGGGATTCCAGGGCTCAACCTTGAATGGACGTAGGCAAGATCGGCGGGAGAAGCCATGGTGATGCTGATCTCACCGGCAACCCTCTTGCCGACTGCTCGATAGATGCCCTGGGACTGCGCGGAGCGGAGGGCGGAGCCCACTCCCCTCCTCACTGCCCCCGACACCGTGGTTATCCCCGACAGACCAGGATCTTACGCCGTGCCAGTTCGGCGGCGAACCCGAGTACATCATCCCTGATCTTCTCAAGCGGGCCATCGAACTCCTCGGCGATATCCCCGGCGATTTCGGCCAAGGTTCGTCGCCCATCAAGTCGCTGCCAGATCGCCCTTCCGGTATCGTTGAGGGTGTAGAGTTCGTCCTCGAGGTCACCGATGCCGGAGGCGATCGGGACGATGAGGAGTTCCCCCTCGATCTCTCGGGAGACGACATCATCGGAGTATGCGCAGACGGATTCGAGCGTGATCGATTCGATGGGATTCATATGACATAACCTATCCTGAAGTTGTAAAACGAGAAGGGGTACAGTCCACTGGCCGGATTATCGAGCGTGCCATGGGAGTGGTACCCACACCTCCGGTTATTCCGAAGTGAATCTGTCGATCCGGATCTATCCTATGATTCGTATTGTGTAGCGCAGGCGTCGTTTCCGTTTATCTGGCAGCGACCATTCTTCCCCACACCAGATACTGATGCACTCTTGCATCCCGTTAACACGGCTTCTTCCGGCCTGCTCCGAACCAGCACGATCAGCTCGGGCTTCTCCCAAGTCGCTCCACTCAGATCACTCATATTAAGAAATCACCTTTACTATATATAAAATGTTGTCGCTCTCGTTGCGGTCCCCCCGGTTATGGGAAATGGTTAACGGCTGAAAAAGATCTTACGAAGCATGATATTGACATTTCACGATGAATGTTTGGCCCCGTATAAATATTGTCTCCCCGATATCATAAAAAAACGTCAAAACTTGAAAAAGGAGGATCATGCTTCGAACAAGCTCGGATCCGCAGACAAAAATTTCGCTATCCGCTCCTTCCCGTCCGTGATCTCCCATGTCCGTTCATGTTCGCCGATAATGCCGAGGTGCCGAGCGCGCGCATGTCCGATTTTGCAGAGATACTCAACCGGCGTATCCAAGGTGCCATGCTCCATCCATGATTTTGCTGGGCATTGATCGCAAAGCCCCTTGATAAAGCAAGAAGCGCACTGTCGGAGATATTCCTGGTTCTCTCCTCGCGCTTCACGGAATTTTGGAAAGTATTCGGTCATTACCTGTTTGATGGAGGCATCCCGGAGGTTCACGACGGTATCGGGATGTCGGAGCAGGAAACACATCTGTGCAAATCCGTAACTATCAATACAAAGCTCCCGACCGGCTCCGCAGGTGAACAGCTGGTCGGTGGCGGGACACAGGAACGAGCCGCAAAACTGCCTCATCTCCTTCAGATACCCCGGATGCTGGAAATCATGCGCAACGACCTCTTCGGGGTCCAGGCGCAATTCGCATATGCGCCGATTCTTCTCAGCGTCGTCACGACGGGCACGACAATCTAATTGTGTCGTGATGCTCGGCTGGCCATCCATTCCAGGAATATCAGAGGTCCAAACCATGAACTCGGCCAATTCCTCCCGAAAAATCGGGAGGAGCACGCTCTTGACAATGAAAGGAATCCTATACTCGAACAATAGCTCTATGCCCCGTCGAAATTCTTCGTATGCGCCTCGTACTCCAGTGACGGAATCATATGAATTGGGACGCATCCCATACACAGAGACCTCAATCGGCAGCCCAGGCGGGACCCTGGAGAAATGATCAGCGATCTCCGGCGTGATCCGGCGGGCGTTCGTGAAGATGAGTACCCGCATCCCCAATCTGCGAGCAGCCAGATAGATTTCCACGAAGTCATCTCGAAGCAGCGGCTCCCCACCGGTAAACCTGACCGAGAGGCAACCGAGATTCGCTGCCTGTGTGAGAAGATCGATCACGAACTCCGTGTCCATCTCGCGAGCCGCCGCTTCCGGATCATCCTCGGGGAGATTGATATAACAGTGGATACAGCGATTGTTGCATCGTTCCGTCAACTCGATGTCGAGCTCTCGAAGGATTGGAGACTTCCCCCTCAGCGGATCAAAGGTCGCGTCCGAGACCTTCCGAACGAACCCGTTCCCGGTCATAGGTTCTTCAGCGCTCCGACGATATCTCCGCTTTTATTGAACTCCATTCTGTAGCACGGGACCTCGTGCGTCATCGCCTCGACAAGACGCAGAGTCTTCTCCCACCAATCAACTGTCACAAACGGACGGATCACCGTCGCGAGCAATCGATGAGCAATCTCGCGCCGATCCTTGATCGGAGTAATTCGATTCTCGTTGGCCTGTTCCAGGAATAAGATGGCATGCAAGGGCGCAGACCTGGAGGAGACGTCCGGGAGATCTCCATGGCTCCAGGTCCCGTACACCTTCCATCCATCCTCATGATGTCGGACGATGTTGCGATCGTCGCATAGGATTTCCGCATACGGCATGATCATCCGGGCGGTTGTTGTCTTCCCTGCCTCCGAGTGGCCGACAAACAATAATCCCTTGCCGTTCATCACCGCACCGCAGGAATGGAGGAAACACCCTTGCCGATCGGCTAATAAACGTGCGATCAAGATCTGATCTGTCGGAAACATTGTAAGTGCTCCAAGATTACCATGGAGAAAAATTTGATTCTGACGATTGTATATTTCTCCGACAGCATGATCTTCGGAAAATATCGCGTATTGATAAACGACTGATTCCGTATCGTTCAATGGAATCGCCGTGTAGACCCATGAGTGCTCCTTTCGATAGATAGCCCATGGCGGCTTTCTGTAGTATTCTTTCCCTCGCTCTTTGACATCGGTTTTTGGGAGAGAGAAATGGTGATGTATCCGGACCGTATCAGGGCCAGGCCCATCCACCTGAAAACTGGCGAATTTATGATTGAAGGTGCTCTCGTTGAAAGGTAGATCTGAATCGACTTGGATCGTTATACCGCCAATCCTGAAGAATCGACGATGGTTCTTTTCCCAGATCTCGTTATCGGATTCGGCCACTCAAAGAACCCCCAAGTTGCAGTATTTGATCTTATCGATAATTATATTCGAATTATCAGGGTATGGATAACCAATGCCACTGACCTGTATATTCCGAATATAGAATTCGATCTTCCCCTTTTTTTGCATCGGTTCGCCACCCGAGATCGCCCACTCGCGGCAACCCATCGCCCTGGCCTGGTCGACGATGTCAAAGATCTCCTCCTTCGTCAGCTCGCCCTCGCCCTTATCGGTCCAGACCCAGCAGTGCCGGCACCGGTTGTTGCACCGGTAGGTGAGGTCGATGCTCCCTTTCAGCGGGATCCGGGGAAGATCCGCGAGGGTCCGCGTGGAGGTATAGGCGTCGCGCATAGCCCTGATTCAACGTTGGGGATAGGGTCATAAAAAGATGGCAGCAGTGCATCCAATGGCATGTATACCACCTCGAGGGTCACGAACGCCCTTCCTGAACTGATTCGTACGAAGAGAAGCGGATTCAGCGAGTGAAAGAGGGGCGCTTTCCGGAGCCCCTCAACCCATCGACCACGGCGCGCCGGCAGCCCGCTCCCAAGGCCGCCGGCGTTCGCCACCGGGCCCGATCAGGCCAGCGCCGGCACGGTGTCGGCCCAGGCCTCGACGGCCGCGAGGATCGCGTCGTCGGCGTACGACGAGACCGAGACCGTCTCGCGGCCGACCGTCACGGTGAAGAGCTCGCCGTTCGCGGCGTGGCACTTGACCACGGCCGAGAAGGTGTCGTTGTCGGTCTCGTGGACGGCCGTGCCGCCCATGGCCGTCGCGATGGCCGTGTTCGCGAGCACGGTCGCGGTGTTGGCCGTGTACGCGGCCGACGTCGGGCACTTCACGGTGACCTGGCCGACGGTCGCGGCCTCGCCGTCCTCGTAGATGATCCGCGCGGTATAGGCCTCGCGCGTCTTCTCCACAGCCGGCATCGCCTGGCCGCCGTACTCGTACGGCGTGCAGCCGAACGGGTTCGCGTCCACGATGTCGTCCACAACCTCCTCGAACGCCGCCAGCGACGGGATCGGCGTGGCCAGGACCCTGGTCGCCGACTTGGTGACGGACTTCTGAACAAAGTCTCCCATTATTCCTCCTGGTGCTCAGCGCACCATTATTTTATTATTATTAGTAATATTTGAAGGTTTCCCATGATTGTCAGTAATCGAATATCCGTTTGGGTAATATCATCCTGCCAGTGGAGGCCGCGCGCCGACGGTCACCCGACCCCGTCCGGCAGCGGCCGCGGCGGGCACCGCCCGACCGTCACGCCCGAGAGGTCGACCGCGCCGCGCGAGGGCGGGTGGACCTCGACCAGGTCCCCGGGGCGGTCGGTCGCGATGGTAACCCGGTTGTTCCGCATCGCGTACCCCCGGGCCCGGTACCGCGCGAGGTCGGCCGCGTGGCCCGGGGCGTCCACGAACTCGAGCCGCTCGGTGGCCCCGAGCAGCACGGGCCGGCCCGCGCCGGCGAACTCCAGGACCGCCACCTCGACCGCCGCGCCGTTCCCGACCATCTGCAGGGCCCGGCGCGTGGCGCCCCGGGAGACGAACCCCTCGACCCGGGCCTGCGCCCCGCCGTACTCGATGACCAGCCCGTAGCCCGACCCCGTGTCCGAGCAGCGCTCGAGGACGAGCCCGCCGGCTTCCTGGTTCTTGCAGAGAAAGCCGGCCTTGCGGCAGCCCTCCGTGTGGCAGTCCACGAGGGTCGCCGACTGGACGTAGAACCCCGACTGGTAGAGCTCCGCCGGCACGACGCCCGAGCGCTGGCCGCAGGCGACGGCCCGGCACCGCTCGAAGCGGACCTCCCGCGCCCGCTGCCGGTGGCCAGCGCACGAGCCGTCCAGGTGAAAGCCGTCCTGCCAGGCGTCCACGGCCACGCAGTCCCGGACGGTCATCCGCTCGACGTCGCCGGCGTCGGGGATGTCGAAGCCGCAGGACCAGTCCCGCCGGCCGCCGCCCTCGAGCCCCGAGCCGCACGAGAGGGCCTCGCACCGATCGAAGAGGACGTCGGCAAAGCCCCCGCCCTCGCTCGCGCCGGCGAGGTTCATGGAGAAGCCGTGGTGGTAGCTCATGGAGGCCGTGCAGCGCCGGAAGGCCAGGTGCCGGAGGGTCCGGCCCCGCCGGCCCCAGGCCATGAACGCGGCCGTGCAGCCGCCCTTCCGCCCGAAGTCCAGGTAGGTCCGGCCGTCGAGCGAGTGGGCGATCGCGACCTCCTCGGCCGCGAAGCGGTCGGCGTGGACCTCGAGACCGACGTACCCGGCGGCCCCCAGGCACGCCACCGTCGCGCCGGGCGCATCGGCCACGAGCCGGCACGGCTCCCGCGCCGCGACGAGCCGGGTCAGCCCGGGCCCAGCCCCGCGGACCGTCGTGCCGGCCCCGATGCGGAGCCGGCGGCTCCCGTCGGGCGCGCGGCCGGCGTTCAGGTCGTACGTGCCCGCGCAGAGGACGACCGTCCGCTCGGGCGCGGCGAGGGCGACGGCGAGCACCGCCGCGTCGTTCCGCCCCGTGCAGGCCCGGTCCGCGCGCGCCCGGTCCGCGGGGCTCGAGTCGGCCGCGGCGACGACGGTCATGGCGGCCCCTCGCCCGCGCAGGCCAGCTCCCCGAGGGCCTCGAGGTCGGCGACGAACCGGCCCACGGCCCCGGCGAGCTCGTGCGCCTCCTCGTCCGTGATCTCGCCGTCGGCGGCGAGGCGGTGGTACACGGCGACCTCGGCCAGGAACGACCGGACCACCGCGAGCACGGCCCCGGCGCGCCGGCCGTAGAGCCAGGCCCCCAGCCGGAACGCTACGACCAGCCCCGCGGCGACTCCGGCCGCCGGCGCCCAGGAGTCGACCCGGACCGTGACCTCCCCCGAGGCCGTCCCGATGATCCCCGCGATGACGCCCGCGATCGAGGTCCATGCCAGCGGGCCGGGCGGGAGCGGCAGGGGGACGACGGGGATCATCGCGCCTCCCCCGTCTCCACCGCGGCGGCGACCCGCCGGCGGAGCCCGGCGACCACCTCGGCAGGGTCGGCGGCACCCCCGCAGCGGCGGGCGACCAGGGCCACCAGCTCGTCGAGGGCGTCGGCGCTGTCGCCGTGGGGGTCGTTCTCGGGCAGCATCCGCCGGTACCGCTCCCCCGGGCCGTCGCCGAGGAGGGCGTCGAGCACGCTCGCGATGCACCCGGCACGCGCGGCCCGGTCGGCCTCCTCCCGCGACCGCCGGTCCCGGGCCGCGACGACCCGGGCGCGTTCGAGGTCCAGCTCCTGCCGCAGTCCCGGGACGAGCCGGTCGTCTGCGAGCTCGACCGAGAGGGAGGCGATCTCCCCCTCGAGCGCCTCGGTCGTCTGCTCGAGACGCCTGAGCCTGGTGGCGCGGCGCACGCCCCCCTCCAGGCAGGGCTCGAGGTCGTACTTGCGCGCGAGGGAGTTGTTGAGGAAGAGGCTGAAGTTCTCCCCGTGCCGCTCGGCCTCGGCGTGGATGTCCGGCCGGAGGTAGACCGAGAGGCGTCGCCAGAGCCTTTTCGGCGCGTGGTTCCAGGCCGCGTCGGCAGCCATCAGGACCACCCCCCCGGACAGCCGTGGATCCGTGTCGATAGCGCCAGTAGCTCTCGAGCTCGTAGCTCTCCTGACACGGATCCAGGGTCCAGTACGTACTCAGGTACGGAAAAGAGAAAGAGAAAGAGAGAAGATAGTCTCATCTCACCCCTCCAGCACGGCCTGCTCGACCGCGATCCCGTCCTCGTCGACGCGCAGGAGGCCGCAGCGGAGCCTCTCTCGCCGGCAGTACCGCGCGAACCGGTCCCGCTCGCCCGGGCTGGCGACGAGCTGAAGGTCCCGGCCGCTCGCAAGGTCGACGAACTTCCACCTCACGGCTCCCGCCTCCAGAGGAGCGAGCCCGGCGGGATCGCCGAGAGGAGCATCGGCGGGACCGAGCGGTCGTCCGCGACGCAGACGAGGCCGCGGGGGCCCGGCTCGAGGGCCACCAGCCGCTCGAAGGCGCCGTCGGGGGTGCAGGCCCAGTAGGTCCCGGGCTCGTGCGGGCGCTCGTCCGAGAAGCCGTCGGCGTCGATCACGCCCACCACCCCGCGGCCTCGAGGAGGTCGGCCGCGTTCCGCCCGTCGACCTCGGCCACGAGCAGGGCGTACCGGTCCCCGGCACGGTTGCGGAGGCGGAGCGCGGCCCAGCGCGTGACGGCCGCGAGGACCGAGCGCCAGGGCTCCCCGGCGGTGCCGGCCTCCTCGACCGCCCGCCGCCAGCAGGCCGGGCAGGGGCAGGCGCTCATGCGCCCTCCCCCGGCCCGCACACGGGCCGGCACATCGCCGTGACGTCCTGCAGTCCCCCGGCCAGGACCGGGACAGGGCCGTCGTCCCGCTCGTAGTGGGCGCGGAGGTGGAGGCGCGGGACCAGGAACGTCGCCCTCCTCGTCGGGAGGCCTCCCCGCCGCGCGGGGACCCGGCCGTGCCAGAACGCCCCGACGAGCAGGCGGAGGCTCCGCGAGGGGGCGACCACGCCAACGGGGACGCCGTCGACCCGCAGGGCCGCGGGCGCGCGGCCGGCGAGGAGGTCGGCGACCTCCCCGGCCTCGACCGAGTAGCAGCCGCGCCGCGGGCCGGCCACGAGCCGGAAGGCGATGCCGTCGCCGTCGCGGACGGCGTACCCGACCGCGATCATGCCCCCTCCCCGGCCCGCGCCAGGCACTTTCTGCACCGGCGGTAGGGCGCGAGTTCCGCGGGCGGCGGGGGCAGCTCCTCGCAGGTCCCGCCGGGGCCGAGGCGCGAGCCACAGAGCGGCACGTCGAGGCAGGAGTCCACGGCGTAGGCGTGGGCCACGGCCCGGCTCTTCCGCCGCCGGCGCCAGGCGACGCGCGGAGCGGCCGCGGTGGCCGGCGGCGCGACGGCGACGTCCGGCGGCGCGGTCGCGGCCTGCACCAGGACCAGAACGTCAGCCTCATGTGGGATGAGGACGCAGATATCCGTGGCAGTCGTTCCCCTCTCGAACGTGATGGTTGTGGGCGGGGCGCTGCCGTTCATTCTGTCTCCTCCTCGATCTGCCAGAGCCGTCGCCGTACGGCGGGGACGGCGTTCTGCTCGCGGGCGACCCGCCGTACGCCGGCGCGGCGCGCCGGGACCGGGATCCTGCAATTGCACTTCATTATTCATCTCCTCCGATTCGCAGGGCCGGGAGCTCCGGCACGACCGGTTCCCGGGACTGCAGTGTCCGCCGTTGCGGCGCGCAACGGCCGATTAACGGCCGCTGGAGCACCTCCTGGCGGACGCGTGGTTCTGGATCGAATCTGTTGGTCATGGTGACCACACGACTAATAGGCGCTGTCGTGCTGATCTATCTTTCGGTGAAATAAGCGACACTTTTAATAAGTAGTGCAAAGATACTGCACTACCATGCCTCCAGGCCAGATCACCTTTCGAACGGACCCGCGCATCAAGGACCGCATCCTCGAGCTTGTGGACGCGGGGGAGTACAGGAACCTGAGCGAGTTCCTCAACCACGCGATCCTGGTGACGTTCCAGCTCGAGCGGATCGAGGTCGAGGGCCACCCAGTCGGCCCGGACCCGGTTTCCGCCTTCTTCGACTCGGTCAAGGGGCGGGAGATCCTCCGCGAGGTGATCTTCGCGGCGCGCGAGCCCTAACGGGGCGGCCGGTGCGGGGACCGACCGGCATGGCCGGCCGGGCCTCGCGGGCGCCCGTAATCCCTCCGTTTTTCCACACAGCGTTCCCGTCAGCGGTTGCACGGAGACAGGACGGGCACTTTCACGCCGCGATCGTCCCCCCTCATATATTCTGACGACGAGATCCTAGGTGTCCCGCCCTGGCGGCCGATGGGGCGGGGCCACATCAGAGTGGTAAGCATGAAGAAGCACGAACGTAATCCCTCTACCCATCCCCGGTACCAGCCAGAAGGACTCCGCCCCCCGCGAGGCAGAGGCGGTGGCCGCTGAAGGGGATCTCTTTCGGCCCCTGGACCCTGCCGTCACGGCCCGGGTCCAGCAGGCCCTGCACGACTGGGCGACCAGCCCCGGGGGCCGGCGCACCCTCGGAGAGGTCGTCCGGCTGATCGAACAAGACAAACGCCGGGCCCGGCGATAGCGCTCTTTTCGGGCCCGCCACCGGCTGCACGTGGCGGAGACGGGCTCCCTCGCGGAAGGAGGGTGGGCCCGGCCGGGCCAGGCCCCCGGACGGCGAAGGCCGGCTTCAGTTCCACTTCGTCGCGTCGTACTGCTGCCCGCTGTCGATGGTCGCGCAGGGCTTTCCCCCGGGGGCCGACGCGAGCGGGACGTTTACGAGTACCCTGCCCGTGCCCGCCTTCGACCGGTATACCGCCAGGTCGCGACCCCGTTCACGCCGGCCGCCGCGCCGTCACCGGTACGGCTCGGCCTGCGCGAGGAACATCCGGGCGTACAGGCCGCCGCGGGCCACGAGCTCCGCGTGGCTCCCCGCCTCGACGATCCGGCCGCGCTCGAAGACGTAGATCCGGTCTGCGAGCATCACGGTCGAGAAGCGGTGGCTGACCAGCACCGCTGTCCTCCCCCGGACGAGCGCGCGGAACCGGTCGAAGATCTCGGCCTCGGCCAGGGCGTCGAGGGAGCTCGCGGGCTCGTCGAGGACCACGATCCCGGCGTCGCGAAAGAAGGTCCGGGCGAGCGCGACCTTCTGCCACTCGCCCGTGGAGAGGTCGTGGCCGTCCTCGAACATCTTCCCCAGCAGGGTGGCGTAGGCGTCGGGCAGCCGGCCGATCACGGCGTCCGCGGCCGCGAGCCGCGCGGCCTCCTCGACGCGCGGCGAGTCAGGGGAGGCGCCGGCGTCCCCGAGCCAGATATTCTCGCGCGCGGAGAGGTGGTACCGGACATAGTCCTGCGAGAGCACGGCCGCCTGCCGCCGCCACGCCCCGGGGTCGAGCGCCCGCAGGTCCTCGCCGTCGACGGTGATCCTGCCCGCCGTGGGGTCGTAGAGCCGCGTCAGCAGTTTGATGAAGGTCGATTTGCCCGCGCCGTTCTCGCCCACGAGCGCGACCACCTCGCCGCGCCGGATGGCGAGGTCGACGTTGCGGAGCGCGGGTCGGTCGGCGCCGGGGTACCTGAACGAGACACCCTCGAACCGGAGCTCGCGCGCGAACGGGGCCGGCGGACGCGCCGGTTCGGCCGGCGCCGCGACGGCCGGCTCGAGGTCGAGGAACGCGAAGAGGTTCCTGAGGAAGAGCTGGTCCTCGTAGAGGGCGTTGACCGACGAGAAGATCGACTGGGTGTAGCCGATGCAGAGCTGGAACCCGGCGAAGAAGGCCACGAGCTCGCCGACGGTGATCTCGCCCCGGACGGCCATGAGCGCGATCACCGCGAACGACCCGAAGACGGCGGCGGTGACGAGGCCCTGGGTCAGGACGACCCAGGCCGCCCGGGAGCGCGAGACGGCGAGGGTGGCCTCGCGGAGGGCCAGGCGGAGTGCGCGGTACCGCTCGCGAAAGAGCGGCCCGAGGTCGAAGTGCCGGACCTCGGCGGCGTGCTCGGCGCCGGTGATCATCAGGTGGTAGTACCAGGCCTTCCGCTCGGCCCCGGTCTGGGCGAGGCGGAGCTCGTAGAGCCGGCGGGAAAACCAGATCTGGGCGAGGGCGGCCGGGACCCCCGCGCCGACCAGGACGAGGCCCACGACGGGCGAGAACGAGACGATGAAGGCCCCGATGGCCGTGAGCGAGAGGCCGTTCTGGCCGACCTGGACCAGGTCGTCGACGATCCGGCCGACGCGGTACGGCCCCTCGGCCTGGGCGCGGTGGAGGCTGTCCCAGTAGGCGGGGTCCTCGTAGTAGGCGAGGTCGAGCTCGACCGAGTGGGCGTGGACCTGGTCGGTGACGATATCGGTCAGCTCGAGGGACTGGCGCTCGGCCGTGTAGGTGGCGAGGGCGCGCGCGACGGCGACCAGGACGGCGATGGCGGCGGCGGCGGCCACGAGGACCATGACGGCGGCGATCACCGGCTCCGGGTCCGGGGCCGAGGCGCCGGCCGTGACCGTGTCGATCGTGAGCTTCATCACCCAGAGGGCGGCGAGGGGGAGGAGGCCCTGGAGGACGACGAGCCCGACGTTGACGGCCGTGAGGCCGGGGACGTGCTCGAGGACGAGCCGGACGGCGCGGGCGACGGCCGTCCGGGTCTCGCCGAGCTCACGCCGGAGCGTCTGCCGGGATGGGACGGGCCTCACGGTTCTCCTCCACAACCGTTTCTATCGGCGACGGCATGAAGGGGACGGTCGGAGGCCGGGTCGGCGCGAGCGGGGGCGCACCAGGACGGCCCGGACACGGGGGACGGCCGGGCCCGGTCCCGTCGCCACAGTGCGCCCGCCCGGGGAACCGGCTGGCGGCCGGGCCCGGTCCCGTACGGACGACACCCCGCACGGAGCGGTCACGGGGTCGGGCGGGGGGAGGACGGACAGGAACGGACCAGAGAGCGACAATATCGACACTTTCCCCGGAAATGTGTCGGAAACAGATCGCAAGGTATACCTAATAGAAGGATGAATAAATCTCCACGTTAAACGGATCAGCAGGGCCGTGGTGCGGCTTCGTGGCGATACCGGAGAACGTCGGTGGTAACGATGAAACAATCACATTCATATTCTCTCTGGACGGGGCTCCTCCTGGCCTGCCTCCTCTGTGCCGGCGCGAGCGCGGCGTCGGTCTCATTCGACAAGACCGGGATCGCATCGAACGAGGTGATCACGGCCACGGTCACCGGACTCGAGGACGGGACGCACTACTCGCAGAAGACGACGGTTTACCAGTACCTCCAGCCCGGCATGCCGAGCGCGTTCGGGACCGACGACATCGACTGGCCGTTCGTCCACGAGCAGGACGTCTTCGTGATGATCAACGAAAACACCACGAAGAACCAGGTCTACATCGGCCACTGGTGGCCCGAGGACCGGGGTGGCGGGTACGAGGACGGGCTCTGGACGGGCACCTCCAAGAAGGGCGCCTGGAAAGAGTCGGTCCAGTACGCGGACGAACAGACCGGTAAATATCACACGACCTGGTACAGCGAGCCCGAGAAGGGCGCGACGATCGTGACGAGCACGTACTGGATCAACGGGACGAAGCTCTCCGGGTCCGAGGACTTCGAGC
>Ga0255347_1003507_pt1 | contig 20236 bp, 18 predicted proteins | sample wastewater_treat_2_FD_192479 | JGI IMG/M metagenome (GOLD analysis project Ga0255347, IMG submission 192479) | Wastewater microbial communities from Lulu Island WWTP, Vancouver, Canada - plant24 | ecosystem: Engineered > WWTP > Wastewater > Unclassified | place: Canada: Vancouver, British...
TTATGGCGCCATAACCAAGCGGTAAGGTAGAGGTCTGCAAAACCTTCATTCTCCGGTTCAAATCCGGATGGCGCCTCCAGATTACGGTAGACGGACACAAGAGTGTGTTCGTCTTTTTTATTTACATCATGTAGCTAATACATCTTTCAGCATTACTTGCCTGGCAGTTGATTAATCTAAACCGTATAAAAAACCCATCTTTCCAAAATAGTGTCTTTGGTCTTATTCGGTATACGAAGCTTTATCAAATCCACATCTTCCGTTTCCGTTTTCTCAAAAAAGGTGTGAACTTCAAGTTTAACTGTTATAAGCAGGTAATTTGCTATATTATCATGATTTGCAGGTAAAAACCAATAATCTGCATGTAATCAGGCAATAATGATGCAGAATACTTGCATTACTTATTGATAATCTGCACTAAATCTGATAAAATACATGCAGATTGTCTGTTAAGGAGGCAAATCATGAAACGTTACGATTATTCTTTCCTTAAATCTTTGTGCGTGCCGGTACAGTTTATGACATTCACGAATACTATTTATGCCTTACAGAATGAGGAAAAAGAAAAGAAACAATTATACCCGGAGATATTCACTGCTCTGCAGAAACTCGCAATAGTTCAATCAGTCAAGGGCAGTAACGCCATAGAAGGTATTGTGACGACAGATAAACGTATCGAGGAAATTGTCAATCAGAGTTCTGCTCCGCTCAATCATAACGAGCGAGAAATCGCCGGATACAGAGATGCTCTCAATTTGATTCACATCAGAAATGATGAGATGTCACTGAATGAAGAACTGGTACTGAATCTGCATCGCATTCTTCTTGCGCAGACAGGGCTGCCATATGGCGGTCAGTACAAAACCGAGGATAATGTGATACGTGAAACCTATGCAGACGGAACCGGCCGTGTCAGATGGAAACCGGTTTCCGCAAAGGATACCCCCCGTGATATGCAGCAGCTTTTCCTCGCCTATACGGACGCCCGCGATGATACCGGAATTGATCAACTGTTGCTCATTCCCTGCGTGATTCTCGACTTTCTCTGTATCCACCCCTTCCGCGACGGAAACGGTAGAATGTCAAGACTTATATCCTTACTGCTACTCTACAAAAGCGGATTTGATATTTCAAAGTATATTTCTTTTGAAGAACAGATTAACACTATAAAGGGCAGTTATTATGAAGCGCTGAAGCAATCTTCGAGCGGGTGGCACGAAAATACAAACGACTATATTCCGTTCATTGAAAACTTCCTGTACACTCTCTATCTTTGCTACAAAGAACTGGATAAGCGATTTCTGACGCTCGGCACGAAGAAAGTCAGCAAAAAAAAGCGAGTCGAGCAAACTGTTTTGAACGCATTCCTTCCTATCAGTAAAAAAGAAATCCTTGATTTGCTTCCGGATGTTTCCGTAACTACGGTTGAGGAAGTATTAGCCGCAATGATGAAAGACGGAAAAATACGAAAAATCGGATCGACCAGAAGTGCCAAATATATTAAAAACAGTTAATCCTGCATATACAAGACTTCCCTTTTTTCATAAATACTTGCATATCCGGCACCGAATATTACACTACATTCGGTGCAGTATTTATTTGGTATAACGGCTTCTGTTTATCGGTCGGAAAAACTTTCCGCTGTCTTCCGAATATGATTCTCAAATGCGGTTTCTTCTATAAGGTAACGGTTTTTCATTATATTCCATAATTGATCCGCTCCGTTTCCGGCTCGGACTTTCAATGTCTCTATGCAGGAAAGTGCCACCTCTTCACTTATTACTTTCCTCTTCGATGAGGCTTCCATTTTTCTTTTAATATACTCCTTTGATACATGTGAAAAGATATCAGATGCATCTTCTTTTGTCACTCCTATTGCACCTGCAAGGCTTACGGCAGACGGAATATCCGAGAAAAAATCGTTTACAAGATAATATCCGTCAATGTTCTCGCACAGCAAATCCTTGGGATAACAAATCCAACAATCGGCATATTTGTATGTCTCTCTCACGTCATCTTTGTCGTCAGCCGTGACATAGCAGAACAAAAGATAGCGTGCTCCTTCCGTTATTACGGGAAGTTCTTCGTTGTATGTACTCATAGTGTAACCTACACCTACTGTAATGCAATCCCGGTCGGGATACAAATCCGATGTACAGGATAAAACTTTGTCTACCTTAATATCGAACAGTGTGGCTTTGTCGGAAACATTCGTATCCATGAATTCATAGTCTACGGTAGTATATCGCACATTTGAAACTTCACCGGTCAATATTACCGTGTTTTTTGTATAAGCATCTTCTTTCTTAAGAACAACCCAGTTATAATCAACAAAGACAACTGTTTGCGTATCTTCAACGGACCGGATCTCTGTATTGTCCGATGCTTCCGGTTGTTTTTCTTTGTTAATCTGACAGGCAACTAAAATTGAGATAAATACTATACAGCAAACAATGTATAATAACTTTGTTTTCTTCATTATGGTACCTCCCGATTTTTATGCTTTTATTTCACCTTACACAGTACCACATAACCCTCAACATTTGAAGCTATGCGCGAATACTGTACTGTTTCCATTACATTTTCATCTATGTATATGTTATCATTTTTTGCGTATATATATCTGTATGTTTCATTATCGTATGTAAAATCTATGAGCTTTTCGGTCAACAGTTTTTGATAAAACTCCTCCATGCATAAGTTCTCATTGTAAAGGTAAAATGCGGTGAGTAATCCTACATACCGTAAGTGCCAGGGCTCATATAGAGTAATCTTTGTATACTGCTCCTTGCCTTCTTCATATCTTACGGTAAATCCGTATTTATAACTGTTGTTTTTAAGCCAGATTGCATATGGAGCACCTTTTGACGATTCATCCATCATGTAGCCGTAACCTACCACATCCAATGTCAGTCCGTTATGATGCTCACTGCAGCCGGGTATTGCTACACGTCCCGCTGTGTATTCATAGGCCTGTGCATATGTCATATTTTCCTGAGTCACCCTTCTGTTGACCCAGTAATCAAAACTCTGTTTTTGAGAGTCATATGTTCTATATGCACTTGCAACATGCATTTTAAGACTTGCATCTTGCTTATCGGCAGCTGCTAATAGTTCTTCCAATGCCTGTTTAACATGAGGCAGAATGAAAAGGTCATCTCTGTTGTCTAAAACATAGTTTTTATCCTTAAGCTGTATAAGTCCCGTTGTATCGTTTGCTTCGGCTTGCGTTATAGGGTTATCCCTGTTTATGATTCTCAGGGAAACATCATGTTTCATTGTACTCTTTTTTATTTCATCCATATAGATTGTACCGTCTCTGTCGGCCAAAAGATAACCCGACTTTATTATGCTGTCCGAAACAATCGTAACCGTGGCTATATAGTTATGTTTTTCATGAAATATTCCGGTATTCAGATTGAATTTGTCATTCTCATAACACGCAATGGAGCTATCGGGGAAAGATATATAAACTGTGGCATCATTATCAACGATACTGTTAAACATATCATTTATTACCTTAATCTTATCAGCTGTAAGTGTTACGTTTTGGGGATTGTTTTTACGGGGAAGATATCGGTTTAACCCTTCAATCGGAGTATACTGCCGTGTATATGTAGGGGAAGATAAGTCGGAGGATTCCGTTACCTGCCCTGTCGGGTTTTCGGGTATATTTATTATAACATCCCCTTTACGGAAAAGGAAAATAAGTATGGCTATAGCGACACAAAACAGTATTACCGCTGCTATAACTCCCGTTATTCTCTTTACTTTTTCTTTGTTCTTCACATTGTCCTCTGCTTATTCGATTATCTTAAAGTATATCCTTACTGTGATAATGATAATGAGAGTTGCAATACGGACAAACTGCTTCTATTGTTGACTGCTGCTTAGCCACTTCGTTCAGTTGTTCTTTGTCTATGGTCAGCAGTTTGTCCAATATCTTCTCTTTACTGCAGCTGCATTTGAATGCAATGCCGTGTGTGCCGGTTATCTCGGGGTTGCGATCGGAAAAAAGGAAATTAAGGAGATTCTCCGGCGTTTCAAGATCATATATGAGTTTGGATATGTTGCCTGTCAGTGATACCCTTTGTTCAATCTCGTTCAGAATCCTGTCTTCGGTACCGGGTAAGACCTGTATTATATATCCTCCGGCAGATAACAATTTTCCTTTGTCATCGAAGTATGTTCCCAATGCACAGGCTGTGGGTGTCTGTTCACTGTCCATGTAGTATCGGGCTATATCCTCGGCAATCTCACCGGTTATGAGACGGGTTATGCCGGTATAAGGTTCTTTTAAACCGAAATCTCTGGATATCATAAGTTTTCCGGGCATAAGAAGCTGTCCCAGCGAAGTAATGTTTTCACCGTATGTTGTATAGTCATTGTTTGTGACATAACCTTTGACCTTGCCTTTTTCATCGGATATTGCCAATACCCCTTTCATAGGACCTTCCGATGACACCTGTACCGCAATGCTCTCGCTTTGCGTCATGTAAGACATTATCGCGGTTACGGTGAGCAATCTTCCCAATGCCATCGCCGACATCAGATTGAGCCTGTGTAAACGTATAGCCTCATTGACGGTATTTGTACTAAGTGCAATAAATACCCTTACCTTTTTATCATATGCCAAAGCCGTTACTATTCTGTCCATAAAACACCTATTTCTTTTTTAATATTATAAATTTCCTTGTGCTGTTCTTCTTAGGTTTATCAAAAGATAAATCGTCCAGCATATCCGCCAATTCAAAACCGCTTCTATTTGCCATATCAATAATCTCTTTGTCGGAATATGCCCTTTCAATATTGCATGTATCGTATCGTTTATAGCACCCTTGTTGATTCTTTATAAAATACGTAATCTCCATTCTGCATAATCCGGTCTTTTTGTTATATTTATTCATCCATGTATAGGAGACATCAGCCGAAAGATCGAAATATGTGTTTTTTGCAAGAACGGTCTCAAACTTATATACCGTATTCAAATCGAATATGAACAAGCCTTCGCTTTCCAGAAAAAGTGACACTCTGTCAAATGCTTTTTGCAGCCGTTTTCCGTCGGTTATATGATTTATGCAGTCCAATAAACTGACAGCTGTCTGAACGGTACCGAACAGATTAAGATGCTCCATTGCCTGATTGATATACTGTATATTTGTTGTGTCCTTTGCACACGCAACATTCAGCATATTCCGTGAAGGATCGGTACCTATCATCGAATATCCTTTATCACGCAAAGCACATGTAAGGCTGCCCGTACCGCAGCCCACATCCAATATTATTTCGCTCTTTTTTGTCTGATATCTTGCTATTATCTCATCTATATAATCCGCATATGCCGCATAGTTCACATCTTTCATGAGAATGTCATAGACATCAGCTATGCAATCATACATCATTTACTCTCCAGTATCTCTATGGCTTTTTGAAGCTGTGCATCATGCTCCAATTCCAAAGAGTCTACATAGGCATCTTCATAGCCCTCAAACGGTAATACTTCCACATCGGGTGTAATGCCTATACCGTCAATACAGGTGTCGTCAGGCAGCAGGAACTGGTAGCTGGTAACCCGCAATTGCGATCCGTCATCCAAGTCATATATACTCTGTGCTACACCTTTGCCGAATGTTTGGGTGCCCACTATGGTTGCAAGACCGTAATGTTTCATGGCTCCGCTGAACAACTCCGATGCCGATGCGGAATTTTCGTTGACAAGAATAACCGTAGGAATGCTTACGGCATAGCTGTCCGATGTGTATTCCTCTTCATATCCGGTACCGTCTGCAAGTGTTGTTATTACACCCTCTTCTATGAAAGCATCGGCAAGGCTGACCGCAGCATAGAAATCTCCGCCGGGGTTATCTCTTAAATCCAATACCAGCTTTTTCATTCCCTGTTTAAGAACCAGGTCATTGAATATATCCACAAATTCATCCAGCATATCGGCACTGAAACTGCTTATATATACATGGCCGATATCGGTACCTTCAATCATCTTGCCGGTTACTTCTATCGTATTTATGAGCATCCTCATAATGTTGAATTGTATTTCCTTTTCCTCCGAAGGTCTCCATATTGTTATATTCACATATGTGCCTTCCTCACCTTTTACCATGGAAGCAATGTATTCCAAAGACATGCTCTTTGTGAGTTCCATATCCTCTACTTTTATTATTATGTCACCGGGTTTGACTCCCTTGACATATGCATCACCCGTGGGATTGACCGAAACGACTTCCGCTCCTATACCGTCCTCCGGAGTAACGATGGTTACGCCTATCCCTTTATATTCCCCGCTGGAAGATTCTCTTATGGACTGTGCATGCTCTTCCGGAACATACATGGTATATGCATCAAATACCGATGACATGCCCGCTATAATGGCTTCCATCATCTTTTCATGGTCTATATCATAAATGGACATTTTCAAAAGAAGGTTATATACTTCATTGAATTTTTCCAGCTGTTCTTCGGTAAACTCTCCCTCAAGTTTAACATTCTGAGGCGATGCCTCGGGTAAAGTCACCGTTGTTATCCTGCGGGCTATCGCTCTGTCAATAGGCGTAAGCTCCTTGATAAGTGAGCACCCCGTCAGCAGAGAAAATGATGTTACCGCTAACATTATTAATATGGTTATTGTCTTTTTGATAAGTGTTTTTTTCAATTTGTTCACCTTTCTATAATCTATCTCGAAGGATCTATATACAGGAGCGGGTCCACTCTTTTTCCGCCTATTATCACTTCAAAATGCAAGTGCGGTCCGGTTGCCCATCCTGTAGCTCCTATCAAAGCTATTACCTGTCCTTTCTTAACCGATTGTCCTGCACTGACCAAGAGTTTGGAACAGTGAGCATACAGTGTGGTTACGCCTCCGCCGTGGTCTATCGCCGTATAATATCCGTACCCTTCTCCCCATGATGCTATGGATATAACTCCGTCATTGGCCGCAACTATATTTTTCCCCATGACTCCTCCGAGATCCACTCCGTAATGCATTCTCCATTCGAAAAATATGGGGTGAAGTCTCCAGCCGAACAGGCCGCCGCCTGTTGGAAGGTGTTTCCAGGAAGGTAGAGGCCAAGTCATCTGTCCTCCGATATAGTCAATCTCTCTTTGCAGCTTCAATATGAGATTAAGCATTTCCGCTTCTTCGGCTTCCAATGCATCCTCTTTTGCTTTGAGAACCTTTATGGTACTGCCGGTCACATTGATTGTTTCTAAAGCGTCACTCTGCATGGACTGCATGTTGCTGAGCACTATCTGTGCCTGCTCGCTTAGAGTTATATATGAAGCTTTGAGCATCTCCATGGTTTCTCTTTTTGCCGTTATGTCCTTCATCATTACTTTCATTTCTTCAATAAGCAGATTATCGTGTTTGGTGATAAGCTTATTAAGTTCAATATAGTCGTAATATTCTTTTAAAGATGAGGACTGCATCAGCACATCCAGCATGGAAAGATTGCTGTTTATATAGGCATTGACAACTCTGTCTTTCAACACCTTTATTCTTTCGGCATAATCTTGCTCCGCCTGCTCGATTGTTTCGGTCAGACTGTCTATCTTACCGGTAACCTCCACTATATACTCGTTATATGTAGCAAGCTGTATCTCTTGAGAACTGATGCTGTTTTTCATATTCTTGGCAAGGCTCTCGTAATATGATTTTATGCTCTGCTTTTGTTTAATCTCATTTTCAATCTTTTTAAGCTGGTCCTGTATGTTCCCGAGATTATCTTTGGCTTCATTAATGTCCCCTACACAAAATGTTGCCTGAGTAAAAGAAAGCAACAGCACAAAGACCAGTATAATCGCACATTTTCTTAACTTTTCAGTACCCTTTATCATTTGCATACTCCTCTTTTAAGCTTTCAGATACTTGCGTATCGCAAAAAAGCTTCCCAATATACCAAGAACAATGCCGTACAATAAAAATACACCCAATAATACAAGAAGCATCTGAGGAACGGGAACCAGTTCCAGCACACCCATATATTCGCTCAAGTCTCCCTCTAATCTTGTATACATATAATTATATCCGAAACCGGCTATAATAAAAGAAATTATTGCGCCTAAGAACCCTATAAATCCTCCCTGCAGATAGAACGGAGCTTTTATTCTCGATTCCGAGGCCCCTATATATCTCATAATGGTAACTTCCTCTTTGCTGGCCGATACAGTTATCTTTATGGTGTTGGATATAAGGAACAGCGATAGAATTCCCAACAGTGCAGTAAGCACCCCGCAGACATATCTTATCGTGTAGGATATGGCGCCGGCTCTTTCATATGCTTCGGAACTGTATTTGACTTCATAGATGTTGGACATCGCTTTCATATTGCGCACGAATATATGCGCATATGTTACGTCATCAAGTTTTACAATAAAGGATGCGGGAAGAAATTCATGCCCCAGTTCCGCCATAACTTCCTCACCTACAAGTTCTATTCCCGCCTGATAGGCATCCATCTGTGAGACATATTTAATTTCCGTCACATGCGCATCGGCTACTAAAACATCCTGAATATCGTTAAGAGTTTTTTCATCTGCTTCCGGTATGACATACACCGTTATATTAAGCATTTCCTCCATCATGGTATCGGAGTTATAGGATACATTCATAAGAAGTATTCCCACAACACCCATCAGCAGTATCGTCACACACACCGTAAAGATAGAGGTTATAAACAACACCTTGTTCCGGACAATGTTGTTAAAGGACTCTATTAAAATGTATTTAATACTCACAGGCTTCATTTTCGTAAATACTTCCTTCCGTATCGCTGACTATTTCTCCGTCCTGCAGACGTATTACTCTTTGTTGTAATCTGTCCACTATACGAGTATCATGAGTAACCACCACTACCGTAGTACCCAATCGGTTTACTTTATACAAAAGATCCACTATTTCCACGCTTGTTTTGGGATCCAGATTTCCCGTAGGTTCATCGGCAATCAGAATGTCGGGAGCATTTGCAATTGCTCTTGCCAGAGCTACTCTTGCCTGTTCCCCGCCCGCAAGCTCATCGGGAAAAGATTTTTCCTTACCTTCCAAATCCACCAGATGCAGAAGTCTCGGAACCACCTGTTTAATGGTTCTGTTGGACTCACCTACAATTTCCATAGCAAACTCCACATTCTGATAAACGGTCTTGTTCATTAACAGCCTGCAGTCCTGAAAAACCACTCCCAGTCTTCTGCGGTAATGAGGAAGATCATACCTTGATAAACTCAATAAGTCATATCCGTTTACGAATATATCGCCGGATGTGGGTTTTTCCTCTCTCATCAGAAGTTTTATTATTGTGGACTTTCCCGAACCGGACTTACCGGTAATAAATACAAACTCGCCCGGATCAATATGAAAGGTTACTCCGTGTAACGCTTCGGTACCGCTTTTATATATCATTGATACATTATCGAAATCTATCATATTAATCCCTTCCCATGTTTCGCAAAAAACATTTTATCTGGCATATTGTATAGAACAGCACTGCGGATTCGAATTTCTGAACATCCAGACCGGTCAACTTGTTGAACTTTTCTATTCTGTAAACCAAAGTATTTCTATGCAGATACATTTTCCGGGCGGTCTCGCTTATATTCAAGTTATTCTCGAAAAATGCCTGCATGGTCTTTATTGTCTCATCATCTATCCTGTCATATACTTCGGAGGTAATTGTTTCTTCTATGAAGTGCTCCAACTGCTCTATCGGTATATCATGAAAGAATCTGGCAATGCCTATGTTGTTATAATTATAGACCGAATAACCTTCACTGTACAGAGAACCTATATCAAAAGCTTTTACCGATGTTATATAGGAGTTTCTGGCATCCTGCAACAGTGTGAAATACTTTCCTATGGATGCCTTTACCGGAACCATAAGCTGCTCTTCCAATGTGGATACCGCAGATAGCAACACCTGCTCGATGTCTTCCTTTGCCGCAAGAATCACAACGGTGTCATCATTATCCAAAGTAGTGATAACGGTGTTTTTGGTGTCGCGGAAAAGATTCTTCAACACTTCGCTCACAGGGTATTCCGGGACATTTCCCGTTCTTACGGTCACTACCGTCTTCTTTGCTCCGGTATCCAAACGGAACACTTTATTGCGTTTATTCAATTCATTGCCGGATATATCGTTTTGCAGTATCTGTTTGAAAAAGAATTCCTTATCGGTCTTCTCTATATTATTGGTAAGATAATCTTTTACATAGAGGGCTAAAAGATTCAACACAAAATCGGTGTTGTCTCCCATCTGTTCAACAAACACATAATACTGTACATTTCTGATAGCTTTTATCTTTGTAAAGATTAGCCCATCTACAGCCGGTTTATCATTAGTGTCTTTTACGAGCTTGTCGAATTGGTCAAAATCCTTTCCTTCCTGGGAACTATCAGAACACAATAAAATTGTCCCCTTCGTACTGATAACTCCAAAAAGGCATCCTAGTTGCTCATTCAACAGCTCTCTCAATTCTCTTAGCAAGTCAGAGATCCGCCTTTCGTATCCTATATTACCACAATATATGATAAAGTGTAAACAAAATATATTATACAGGCAATATTCGGCACTATCCAATATTAGAGAAACAACCCGGGAATAGGGAAGATTATAGCGAATCAGATGAACTGTTTATTGTTCAGTGGCTAATGATATACAGTATTCTACATATTCCCATAAATTTGAGCTTTTACATTTTTTTAAAGACTCACAAAAATCTCTGGCCGTCAAAAGATCCAAGTCTCCGTGATTTGTTGGAAATACTTTAATGTAGTCCCTTTTCCTATCAACAGAAATACCTGCATCGCTCATCGTATTCTCCAAATTAGGATTGTTGTATATAGGTACTATGTAATCAAACAACCAGTGCTTTTTAAACATTTCTTTACTCTTAAATTTTTCTTGCATTTCCTTATTACAATCATCGAGGTCCATGATTATAAAAAGATTAAAATCAATCAGTTTGCTCTTCTTATGTTCAATATCAGGATAATACCTAATGAAACTATTGTAACTTTTAAATATCTCATTCTTTAAAACATTCATAAGTCCGTTAATCTGAATACTTTTTTCACCTTTTTTTTCTGCATAAATTTCATGTTTGATTCTTAAGTTGGATTTAATTGAACGACAAATAATGTATTCGGATTTACCGTGAGCAATGGTCATGACTCTTGTCTTTTTGGGAGATATACTCATAATATTACCTCTCCTCAAAGAACTCTTCGTCATTTTTGATGTATGCATCTACCTCCTCCACCATCTCGGAAAAATCCAAATATCCGGTAATGGGAACTCCTGCATAATCTCCGTTAAGATACTTAGATTGTATACTGTGTGTTTTTTGCGTTCTGAAATCATATTTATCCACAGAGAATATATTTTTATTACCGTCAACATCTATACTCAAAATATATACATCATCGTTTGCCAATTGTTTCATAATCCGGGTATTGTGTGTTGTAGCAATTAATTGTCCGGTTTGTGAAGCATCAAGAGCATCACCTAATGACTCAATTACTTCGCACATCAATAAATCATGAATTCCGCCATCAATTTCGTCAATAAAAACTGTTTTGCCTGAAACGGCTGACAAAATATAAGGCAATATACTCAGCAACTTCCGTGTTCCTGTGGACTCCAATTCAAAAGGAATATCCAAGATACTTCCGTTTAACAATTTTTTAAGATATAACTTATATTGCAATCTGCCTTCTTTTGTTTCAAATTTGTAATAGACCTTTTTCACATCGGAATACAGAGAAGTAAAGTAATTGTTCAATAACTTTTCTAAAGCAAAAAGTTCCTTGTCATCCCCGATTCTGACATATCCGCTCTCTAAATCCCTAAAAAGAGAAAAAGGAGTGCCGGGCTTTATCTTTTCCAAATGAGCTTCCCTACATGATACCGAATATCCTTGGAACCATTTAAGAATATCCAGCATGTTTTTATGAACTCTTAACTCAATAAATTTATTGTTTTTTGTAGCCGTTTCATTATCTAATATGCTCATAAAAGTATGCATACCCCAATATTTTTCAATATTTTGTTTTAATTCTTTGCTGTATGTGTCATCAAAAAATATTGCTTTGCTCATTCTTATATTGCCTTCGGATAATTGGAAAACGGTACCTGTACGTTCATTCAACTTATACCTCAATTCCTCCCGCACAACCCTTGCATCATCAAAGGATAAAGAATATGTACCGTCAACACCGCCAAGAAAAAAACCTACTTCAATTTCAATCCCGCCTTTGCTGTTTATTGTTTTATATTCTTTTATCAAATTCTCCGAAGTATATAGTGTATTTTTAATTAAATCTTCCAAAATTCCTCTTCTTTCATTTAATATTGTTGCCTTATCATATTCCTCGGAAAGATATACATCGGTAAATTTTTTTAAATCTGTTTGTCTCCTCATTGATTCTACGGTTTTCCTTAAAAAAAACAGTGAAGAGATAAGGTTGGATTTTCCGGAACCGTTTTCTCCGTAAACGAATACTTTCTTTTTGGGGATACCCCCTTTTCCTCGCAAATCGAACATAATGTCAGAAAACGACTTGAAGTTTCTTAATCTTATATATGAAAGCACACTAACACCTCCTTTTGGTATATAATATAACATAATATTCTCTTAATATCAAGTTTTTATTTGTCTAATGAAAAAAAACAATATCCTAACATAATATATTTACAGTCTTTAAAAAAACAGTTGTACAAGTCGTTTTTTAAAGATTGTTTTTTAAGTTTCTTAAGGCATCTTCAACATTCGTATAGCCTATCGTATCCGGGTTTTGAGAAATACTTTCAGACTCTAATAAAGCCAGAAGTGTTTCCTTATTCGGATCATCCGCCTTGATTTGCAAAAGATTACTCTCTTTTTTGTTTTTATCAGTTTCAACAGCGAAATCAGTTTTTTCATTCATAGCAGTTGTCTCCTCGAAACTTATTGTATATTTATTGTTATACGGAATCAACTATAATACATTTTATCGGCATTGATATTAAACCGATCTCTATATTCTTTATTTGCTTTTACACATTTATTCTGATACCATAAAAACATTAAGATTACGGAGAATGTCATGAAATATCTAACCTGGTTTAAGGCGGTATATGCCGTTTTGAGAATCCCCTTTACAGTATATTATAAGTATTTTCACAACTATCACTACAAAAAGTACAAACCGAAAAACAAACCTTTTATTCTCCTTTCAAATCACAATTCCGACGGTGACCAATTTGCGGTAGGCGTTGCTATTAAGGGGCACATGTTTTATGTAGCGAGCGAACATATATTGAGAAGCGGACTGGGGGGAAAGCTTGTAAGATTGTTGGCCTACCCTGTGGTACGCAAAAAAGGCGCTGAAGCAAAAAGTACCGTAAAAGATATTCACAAGAGACTGGAGCAGGGTGCCAATGTCTGTATGTTTGTGGAAGGAAACAGATCCTTTAACGGACAGACCGGATGGATTTCACCGACAAACGGAGCACTGGTAAAGCACTCCGATGCCGCCCTTATAACTTTCCGACTGGACGGGGGATACTTCCGTACACCCAGATGGGCTAAATATGCAAGAAAAGGGCCGGAATTCGGCTATGTGGTCAACGAGTACCCAAAAGAGCAACTGCAATCCATGACCGAAGAAGAAATAACCGATATTATCCGAACCGATCTTTATACCAATGCATTTGACTGGCAGAGAAAGTATAAACAAAGATACAAAGGGAAGAATCTGGCCGAATATCTTGAGACGGTATTATTCGTATGCCCCAAGTGTAAAGCCATAGACACCTTAAAAAGTGCAGGCGATATATTCAGCTGCACATGCGGATTAAGCGTAAAGTTAAATGAATACTGCTGCTTTGAAGTACAGTCGGATGATGAGTTTGATTTTGAAAATGTATATGACTGGGACATGTGGCAAAGAGAGTATCTTAAGAATAACCTTGATAAACTTAAAACCGAGCATATTGACAAACCCATATTCAGGCATCCCGGTCAGACTCTCAATAAGATAAATGTGGAAAAAGGTACGGATACTGTAAATACCGGAACTATGGAGCTGTATTCCGACAGACTTAAGATAACTTCCGACGATAATTCCAAACAGGATATTTTCCCTCTTTCCGATATAGCGGGATTCTCCGTTACAAAAATGATGAGAATACTGTTTTCCTTAAAAGACGGCAGCTATTATGAGGTAAGGTCGAATATACCGAGAACGGGAATGGGGTATATGATGCTTTACAGATATCTGACCGGCAGGGATTACATATAATTGAAATTCATACACTAAAATGGTATTATTCGAATAATGAGCGGTTTAGTTATAAGCCAGATGCGAAAAGCGATAATTGATTACGATATGATTCAGGATGAGGATACTATCGCAGTGGGACTGTCGGGAGGAAAAGACAGTCTTGCTCTGCTTTACGGATTAAGCAAAATCAGAGGGCATATAGAGCAATCGTTTGATATAAAAGCAATTACCTTAAAACTCAGCGAAGAAAATCCCGATACCGATTATCTTAAAACCTTCTGCGATAGCATCGATGTGGAATTGGTTGTAAAGCAGACCGATATAGAACAGATTGTTTTTGAAGAACGGAAAGAAAAAAGTCCCTGCTCTTTATGTGCCAATTTACGCAGAGGTATGTTGAATGATACGGCAAAAACATTAGGTTGTAATAAAGTGGCTCTCGGTCACAACAAAGACGATGCCATAGAAACTTTTCTGCTATGTTTACAATATGAAGGAAGACTGCATACTTTTGCTCCCGTTACCTATCTTTCAAGAAAAGATATAACGGTGATAAGACCGCTTATATATTCTTTTGAACAAGACATAATGGCTTTTAATGAAAGTGCGGGTATTACACCGGTTAAAACACTGTGCCCCGCAGCAGGCTTTACCCATCGTCAGAGAATAAAGGAATATATTGAAAACGAAAGTTCCATCAATCCCAACTTTAAATACAACCTTTTCCGGTCATTCACGCATGCCAATATTTCCGGATGGAAGGAGGTACTCTGATGGTTTTTTCCGGCCTTTTCTTTTTAACGGTTTTCCTGCCCGCATGCCTCATACTTTACTACATTTCCAAAAACCGAACATATAGAAATATCGTTCTTACCGTCATGTCTTTAGTATTTTATGCATGGGGAGAACCGGTATATATACTGCTTTTACTGCTGACTTCGGCTTTCGTATACATTGTAGCCCTCCTTATACAGCAAAAAGCCGGCACGCGTTCATCGAAAATCTACCTTATAACAGGTATAACGGTAATTATAGCGATACTGGTATTCTTCAAGTATTCGGGATTTATTGCGCAAAACTTATCGGCAATATTCAAATTTAAAAATCCTTTCAACGACATTGCCTTACCTTTGGGCTTGTCTTTCTATACTTTCACATGCATAAGTTATCTTGCGGATGTTTACAAAAAGAAAACCGAGGCCCAAAGAAACTTTTCGGACTTGCTTATGTACATATCGGTGTTTTTTACCGTGACATCGGGACCTATAAGAAGATATCCCGACTGGGTAGCGGATATAAGAAGCGACAGAGAAACTTGGGAAAAATTCAATTACGGAGTGCACAGATTTATTATAGGGTTGGCCAAGAAAGCAATCATAGCCAACACCGCAGGCACTTTGATATCTTCTTTCACAGGTACCGATTACTCCAGACTGTCGGTACAAGGCGCATGGATAGGAATACTTCTGTTCTCGTTACAGATATATTTTGATTTTTCCGGTTATTCCGATATGGCTATAGGATTGGCTTCCATGTTCGGCTTTTCGGTAAATGAGAACTTCAATTACCCGTATATATCTAAAAGCGCTACGGAGTTCTGGAGAAGATGGCATATAACACTGGGAGGTTTCTTTCGGGACTATGTATACATACCCCTTGGCGGTAACAGAAAATACAGAATAAGAAATCTTCTGGTAGTCTGGTTTCTGACCGGTCTTTGGCACGGAGCAAGCTGGAACTTTGTTATATGGGGACTGTATTTCTTTGTACTGCTTTTAATTGAAAAAGCTTTTCTTATCAAACTGTTTGAAAAGATTCCCAAGGTTTTTTCACACATATACTTCCTTCTTGTAATTCTTATAGGATGGGTGTTCTTCTACCATACAGACTTATCCCAAGCCGTACGCTACATATGCGTAATGTTCGGCATAAAAGCCGCATCATTTTCCGACCCCATATTAACCATTCTGTTCAACAACAATGTGCTGTTTATACTCACGGCTGTCATCTGCACCGTTCCGTTGGGGAAATTCTTGAAACAACAGGCGGAGAAATTGGAATACAGGCTTTCCAAAGGACGTACCGATATACTGAACAGAATAGTGATTCCGATGTTCAATGCGGCACTGCTTATTCTTTCAATAATATTCTTAGTAGGAGACACATATACACCTTTTCTGTATTTCAATTTCTGATATGAAAAAACTTTGCATAGGTTCACTGTTATTCATTATAGTTATTTTCGCAGCAGGCATAATAAACATTGTCAATCCGAATAAACCTTCGGTATCTTTGGCGGAGAACCGTAAACTTCAGGAGAAACCGGTTTTTCCGCAGCTTCTTTTTTTGATAAATCATATGTAAACAACTATTCCGCTTACTATTCCGACACTTTCATACTGAGAGACACCCTTATACAATACAGAAGAGCTGCGGATAAGTTTTTCGGATTTAAGAAGAATATGAAGATAGAAATAAGTAAACATGTAAATACTCCTTCACCTTCCTCACTTCCTGTAAATACTGTCACTTATTCACCTTTTCCATCTCCTGCAAACACCTGCACTCCCACCATATCACAAACCGAAGCTCCTCCCTCTCCTACAGCGTCCGTGTTACCTGCCCCCTCACCGACACCGAAACCTGAGTACCGGGCAGCTTCTACAATTGAAGTGTTGAAGAGCCCTTTTTTCCTTGTGGACAATAATGTTGTGGCTGCAATCTGGGCAAAAGATGAAAGCTTAAAGAAGTACGCAATGTTCATTAATGAACTTAAAGATTCCATGGGAGAGCATGTGAATGTCTATTCCATGGTAATACCGACCGCTATGGAATATTTCAATCTCTCGGACATGCAATATATAACCGGATCACAGAAGCAAATGGTGGAAGATATCGCACAATATACAAACGGCTCGGTGATAGATGTGGATGCATACAATGCTCTTTTTCATCACTGTAAAGAGTACATATATTACAAAACCGATCACCACTGGACACATTTAGGTGCATACTATGCCTACACCGTACTTATGCAAGCAATGGGAAAACAGGAAGATATAGTACCTCTTGAGAGTTATGTTGATAAGGAAGTAATTGAAGGATTCATAGGCAGTGCATACCGAAAAACCAATCAGGACGAAAGAGTGCTGAATAACCCCGATACGCTTATAGCATATTATCCCTTAGTCGAATACAAATACATTATGCATAAGAAAACAGGACCGGTAGAAAAAAGACTTAACGACTTAGCCTACGTCAATCCGAATAATCAATACTACAACATGTTCATGAGCGGAGGAAACGGCGTATATCACGAGTTCACAACGGAAAACAAAAACGACAGAACAATACTTGTCATATGCGATTCCTACGGTGCCTCTTTTGTACACTTCCTTCTGCCGCATTATGAGAAAGTATACATAATGGATACAAGGTTTTATGACCGGGAATATCTTAACAACATGACAATAGATGCGTTTGCAAAAAGTATATATGCAGACGACATTACCACTCTTTTATACATGGACAGCGTAGCATATACTTTCAATACCGATGCTCTGTACGGGTTATTGAAATAATTCTATTATTTCTTTTTTGCTTCTTTAAATTTATATATTTTATTCGTCTGTTATTCCGATTAAAACAGAGCATCAATCACAGCTTCTTTGATATATCCTTAAGATAAGCTTTAAGGTTGTCTTTCAGATCGTCTCTTCTTAAAGCATATTCTATCGTAGCCTGTACAAACCCCAGTTTGTCTCCCAGATCATATCTTATGCCGTCAAACTCATATGAGTATATATCCTGTATAGTTAAAAGAGTCCTTAGTGCATCGGTAAGCTGTATTTCCCCGTTCTTACCCGGTTTCTGATGCTCCAATATATCGAAAATTTCCGGCTCCAGTATATATCTTCCCAAAATAGCGACATTGGAAGGTGCCGCTGCTTTGTCGGGCTTTTCCACCATATCTTTTACTTTCATAACTTTGGGTGCTATTTTTATACCGTCAATTATTCCGTACAGACTTACTTTATCTTTATCGACAGACTGCACACCCACTATGGATGCCTGATACTGTTCATATGCCTTTACAAGTTGGCTTAAACAGGGTTTTTCCGAGTATACAAGGTCATCACCCAAAAGTACCGCAAACGGTTCATTACCTATGAATGTCTTGGCGCAATGTATTGCATGCCCCAGTCCTTTGGCCTCTTTTTGTCTCACATAGTATATGTTTGCCATGTCGGATATACTTTTAATGTCTTCCAGCTCGGCTATCTTGTTATGCTTAAGCAGAACATCTTCCAGTTCGTAGGATTTATCGAAATGATCTTCTATAGCCCTTTTGCCTCTGCCGGAGATTATAACTATGTCTTGGATTCCCGATTGCGCCGCTTCTTCCACTATGTACTGTATTGCCGGCGTGTCCACAACCGGAAGCATTTCTTTAGGTGTTGCTTTAGTGGCAGGCAGAAATCTGGTTCCCAGTCCCGCTGCCGGAATAATGGCTTTTCTTATCTTTTTCATTGCGCTCTCCTAATCGAATAACGAAATCTGTTTTCTTTTTTTATCCTTGTCGGATAATGTCTTTCCCACTGCGGGAACATTGGCAGGTCTGTATCTGTCCGCATCCTTTAAACGTGCCGTTTCCAAAGGAAGCATCTCCGTTACTTTTGTTCCGCTTTTAAGTTTAATCAGCGTTATTCCCTGCGTATCCCGCTTTTCTTTTACCGATATATCGGCGGCACTGAATATCAATGCTCTTTGGTCGGATGTTATCGCCACATATGACGATTGGTCTTTTTCATCAATAAGAGCAAGATAAAGAAGCTTGCTTCCCATATAGTATGCATTGAGCATCTTTTTTCTGTTCTGCTTTGTGCGGAATGTTTCAATCGGCACTCTGGCACCTTTGCCGTTTTCAAACAGATAAATCATATGGCCTTTGAAATCGGCGGTTGCGACAACATATATTATGCGCTCATCTTTTTCCATCTCGCAGATATTGGGAAGGTATTCTCCCAAATCCGACATCTTGCAGTCATCAATCCGATGCAACATTGACTTATATACATTACCCTGATTGGAAAACATTATAAGTTCGGCACTGTTATTAGAGGAAAACTCCTGCAACAGAACATCATCACTCTTGAACTTGTTTTCAACATCCGTCTTGAAGTCTACCTCACGTATCTTCTTCAGGTAGTTGTCTTTGGTGAAGAATATTTTTACGGGATAATCCTCAAATTCCGGCTCTTCGAATTCTTCTACTATCTGTTCTTCGTATATAATCTCGGTTTTTCTCGGTTGACCGTATTTTTCTTTTATTTCCGTAAGCTGTTTGGAAATGATATTCTCTATTCTGGTCCTGCTCTTCAGTGTTTCTTCCGCTTCTTTTATTTCCTTATTCAAATCTTTAATGTCATCCAGTCTCTTTAATATGTACTCCCTGTTGAGATGACGCAACTTTATCTCCGCTATAAACTCCGCCTGAAGGTTATCTATTCTGAATGCTTCCATCAAATTGGGAACAACCTCGCTTTCCATTTCGGTATTACGTATTATACGGATGGCTTCGTCAATATCCAGCAACACCCTTTCCAGTCCCAGTAAAAGATGCAACCGCTCTCTGTCCTTGGCTAAATCATATCGCAACTGTCTTCTGATGCATTCCACACGGAACATTATCCAGTAATCTATAATATCCCTTATTCCTAAAAGCAGCGGTTTGCCTTCGATAAGCACATTATTATTACAGGAAAAACCGTCTTCCAAAGGTGTTTTGGCATACAGTATTGCCATCAACCTGTCTATATCCGTTCCTTTTTTTACATCAATGGTTATCTTAAGCCCCGATATGTCGGTCTCGTCACGGACATCGGTAATCTCTTTAATTTTACTGCTCTTAACCAGTGCTATTATACTTTCAATAATGGCTTCCGCCGATGTTGTATAGGGTATTTC
>Ga0255347_1003511_pt1 | contig 20230 bp, 15 predicted proteins | sample wastewater_treat_2_FD_192479 | JGI IMG/M metagenome (GOLD analysis project Ga0255347, IMG submission 192479) | Wastewater microbial communities from Lulu Island WWTP, Vancouver, Canada - plant24 | ecosystem: Engineered > WWTP > Wastewater > Unclassified | place: Canada: Vancouver, British...
AGGAGAGGATTCTCCCTCCCGGCCCTGCCGGAGGCGACGAGGCTGCGACTGGCGCAGGAGCTCCTCCCCCAGGCCTCTACCGGCAACCCGCTCGACCTGGTTGCCACGGCGAGGCCGGAGCACTACCTGGCCGCGGCCAGGGCCGTCGCCAAGAGCGGGGGCTACGACGCAATCGCGGTGGTTGTAGTCCCTCCCGCCGGGGTGGACACGGGGGCCGCTGCGGAGGCGATGATCCCCGCCCTGAAGAGCTCCGGGCTGCCGGTGGTCACCTGCTTCTTCGGCCCGACGATGGGGGATGGCGGCAGGTCGGTCATGCAGCGCGAGGGGTTCCCCTCCTTTCCCTTCCCGGAGCAGACGGCCTCGGTCCTGTCGCTCATGCGGGGAGGCGCGGCGGGTCGCGCCGCATCGCCGTTCATCCCCCGCGCCACGAGCCTTGAGAGAAGAGCCGAGCTAAGGAGAAAGGTCGCGGCGCTGCCCGCCGGATTCCTGCCGCCGAACCTGTGCGAGGAGATACTGCTGTCGTACGGCTTCCCCCTCCCGCATTCCTTCTTCATGACCTCCCCCGACGACGCGGCTCCGCCCGAGGCGCGCTACCCGATGGTCGCGAAGATAGACCACCCGGAGGTGCTGCACAAGTCGGACGCCGGAGGGGTCGTGCTGGGCATTCTGGACCGTGAGTCGCTCGGCGAGAGGGTGCACGATCTACTGTCGCGCTTTCCGGGGGCCTGCGGCGTGCTGGTCCAGGAGCAGGTGCCCGGCGGCTTCGAGCTCATCCTGGGCGCGGACAGCGACCCGCTGCTGGGGCATGCGGTCCTGGTCGGGCGGGGCGGGACCGACGTGGAGGTATATTCCGACGTCGCCCTCGGACACGTCCCGTTCTCTCGGGACGACGGACTTCGCCTGCTCGAACGCCTGAAGTGCCTCCCCATACTAAGGGGGCACAGGGGCAGGCCCGGAGTCGACCTGGAGCAGCTCTCCGCGCTGATGGAAAAGCTCCAGCGGCTGCTGCTGGACCTCCCGGAGATAGAGGAGATGGACCTCAACCCGCTTATCTGGGACGGCGTCCGCTTCACGGCCGCGGACTACAGGATAAAGACGAGGGGTTGAGGGCTGAGAGACGGAGTATGTTCGCCGCACGATTCGGTGATAAACGGGCGGCATGTCGGCCTTGAACGGCTAAATATTATTTTAACGGGAGAGGAGCATAATAATGGCGTACTTGGAGAATGGGAAGTGGTGGGTGTCGCCCGCGAACTACGAGGAAGAGGTTACCAGGGGCTACTCCTTCGCCCCGAAGATCGAGATACTGGACACAACCCTGCGCGACGGGGAGCAGCAGCCTGGGATCATCTTCACCAGGGACGACAAGGTGGAGATAGCGAAGAAGCTGGACGAGACTGGCGTGCACAGGATCGAGGCGGGTACCCCCGCTGCCTCGCAGGAGGATGCGGACGCTATAAAGGCGATATGCGAGCAGGGCCTCGACGCCAGGGTATTCGCCTTCTGCCGAGCGATGCCGAAGGACATGGAGCTCGCGAAGTCGCTCGGCGTCGACGGGGTGCTGTGCGAGATGATCGGCAGCGAGCAGATGCTCCGCTACGGCAAGCGCTGGACCCCGGAACAGGCGATCGAGGCATGCGTCGAGGCCACCAGGGCCGCCCACGAGCTCGGCATGTACGTCACATTCTTCCCGGCCGACGGATCCCGGGCGGAGACGAACTACCTTCTCGACTTCGTCCAGGCGGTAGCAGAGGGAGGGCACATCGACTCCCTGGCGCTGGTGGACACGTTCGGCACCTTCTCCCCGGAGGGTGCCGTCTACATGATCAGGAGGCTGAAGGAGCGCTTCTCCTTCCCCATAGAGGCGCACTTCCACAGCGATTTCGACCTAGGTGTGGCCACCACGATCGCGGCGCTGAAGGAGGGTGCCTCGGTGGCTCACGTGACCGTGAACGGCCTCGGAGAGCGCGCCGGGAGCTGCCCGCTCGAGCCTCTCGCCCTGTCCCTGGAGGCCCTGTACGGACGGCGCACCGGGATAGTCCTGAACAAGCTCACGGAGCTGTCGAAGCTGGTGGAGAGGCTGTCGCGCTTCCCGGTGCCCCCGACCAAGCCCGTGGTCGGCGACAAACTGTTCGGCTGGGAGACCGGCCTTCCGTCGAGCCTTTGGGTGAACGCCAAGGAGGAGAACCCCCTGATAATGCTCCCCTACCACTACTCCCTGACCGGCCGCGACGAGCCGGTGCTGTACGTCGGAAAGAAGAGCGGGAAGGACAACATTAAATACTGGCTTGCAAAAACCGGGCTTTCGTTGGATGATGAGGGCGAGAGAAAGCTCCTGGGGCTGGTCAAGGATCTGTCGATCTCCCTGAAGCGTGATCTCAATCAGGACGAGTTCCGGGGGCTGGTCTCCCGGGTGAAGGAGGAGAACTAATGCAGCCGGTGAAGATAGCGCAGCGTTTCAAGGACATCCAGCCGTCACCGATGACGAAGATATTCCAGGCGGCGGAGGGAGTGGAGGGGCTGATCAACCTCAGCATCGGCGAGCCGGACTTCCACACCGAGCACGAGATTGTGGACGCGGCCGCGGCCGCGGCGAAGAGCGGCGTCACCCACTACCCGCCGCTTGCCGGCTTCCCCGACCTCAAGAGGGAGATATGCTCCTACTGGAAGAGACACCACTCCGTCGACTACTCCCCCGAGGAGGTGCTGGTGACCGTCGGAGGCATCCAGGCCACCCACCTATGCTTCAAGGCCATGCTCGACCCGGGGGATGAGGTCCTGGTGACGGACCCCTGCTTCTCCGCCTACCTGATGCAGCTGAAGCTCAACGGTGCCACGGCCGTCCAGGTGCCGGCCCGCGCCGAGAACGGCTTCTTTCCCACCGCCGAGGACTTCGACAGGGCGGTGACCCCCCGGACCAAGATTCTGCTGATAAACTCGCCATGCAACCCGACCGGCGGAGTGCTCACCCCCGAGCAGGCGAACGCGATCGCCGACGTAGCCGGGAGGCGCGACCTCCTCGTGATATCCGACGAGATCTACGAGAACTTCGTCTACTCCGGCAAGCACATTCCGATATCGTCGCTCCCCGGCATGAGGGAAAGGACGGTCACGGTGGGAGGCATGTCGAAGAGCCACTGCATGACAGGCTGGCGCCTCGGCTACGTCATCGCCCCGCCGGAGCTGCTCAAGGTGATGCTGCTTCTCTCGGTGAACGAGACCTACGGCGTCAACGTCCTCGCCCAGAGCGGGTCCATCGAGGCCCTGAGATCGCAGGACGACAAGATGCGCGCTCGGGCGAAGGAGTACGAGAGGAGGGTCCGCTACGGGGCCGAGCGCCTGAACGCGATGCCCGGAGTCACCTGTCCGGAGCCGAGGGGTGCGTTCTACCTGTTCCCCGACATCTACGGGACCGGGTTCGACGATATGGACTTCGCCTGGTGGCTGCTGGAGCACGCGAAGGTCGCGACCATTCCAGGCTCGGCCTTCGGGAAGTGCGGGGCAGGCCACATAAGGATAGCATGCACCCTGTCGATGGATGATCTCGAGAAGGGCTTCGACAGGATGGAGGATGCCCTCAAAAAACGCAAGATTTAGAGGACACCGTGATATAATGCCGACCAGAAGCGCAATTTAGGATAAGGACGGTGTTCAGGATAATGCGGTCGAGAAGACTTGTCTCGGTTCTTTTTATTTTTTGCGCCCTTGTGGCCTGCTACGCCTTCACCGCCGGGGCGGAACAGGCGGTTAACGTATACCCCGCGGCCGACGGCGACGTGATAATCTACGAACTGGTAGGCAACGCAGTTTTACCGGTCTACTCCGCGCTCATGGGAGTGGGCGAGGAGAGGGTGTTCCTGGGGGGAGTCGTCTCGGGCGATGTAGCCGTGCCCGCGAATTTAAGCTGGACTATGAACAGATGGGAGGTAGCCAGGATCGCAGGCCAGGCCGCGGAGGGCGACATCATAAGCGGAAGCCGCGTGACAGTCGAGGCCTGGGGCGAGGGTGACGCGACCCTGAAGGCCGAGCTTGGCGGCAAAGAACCCGTTGAGTGCAAGATCTACGTCCAGAACTCGCCCGTACCGGTGGAGGAGGTAAGGATCAACAAGGAGGAGATCTCCATCCTTGACGGCTACACGGACGTGCTGACCGCCAGCGTGATGCCTCCCCACGCGGACTTCCGACATCTCACCTGGTACTCGTCGAACCCCGAGATAGTCGGCATAGACCCGACCACCAGGACTGGAAACCGCGTCCGCCTGCTGACCGCAGGGCTGCAACCGGGAACCGCCTACATCTCCGCCCTGTCGAACTACAGCGGGGGTCGAGGCGGAGAACGTAAATCCGCCGTCTGCACGGTACATCACACCGTGGAGGGTCCGCGTTCGGTCGAGGGGGGCTGCAACGCGGGCGGATCGTTCGCTGTGGCCGGACTGCTGCTGGCCGTGCCCCTTCTTTTCTTCCTGAGGAGATAGAGGAAAGAATCGGCCCCCCATTTTAGGGGGGCCTTTTTTACTCCCTGGTCATCTGCTCGCGCAGCTTTCGCTTCAGAACCTTCCCGACAGCCGACATGGGCAGCTCTGATACGAATCTCACCTTGCGGGGCACCTTGAAGTGGGCCATCCTCTCCTTGCATGTGGCGATGACCGTATGCGCATCCAGCTCCGACCCTTCGTCCCTTATGACGAAGGCCACCGGCACCTCTCCGCTGACGGGGTTGGACGCCCCGACCACCACCGCCTCCCTCACACCGGGGATCTCCTTTATCACCGCCTCCACCTCCTGGGGGAAGACGTTGAAGCCCCCGACGATGATCATGTCCGACACCCTGTCCAGGATGGTGATATAACCGTCCGAGTCGACCGTCACCATGTCCCCCGTGTCGATCCACCCGTCGTGGAAGCGCTCCGCGCTCTGCTCCGGATCGTTGAAATACCCTCTGGCCACCGACGGCCCCTTCAGCCACAGCACCCCCTCCTCCCCCGCCGGGAGCACACGCCCGCCGTCCCCCCTTACCTCGACCGTGTAGCTCGGCAGGGCAGGGCCTACCGTGCCGGTCTTGCGCAGGGCGTCGCTAGGGTTGCACGACACGACAGGGGAGCACTCTGTGAGGCCGTACCCCTCGTAGATGACCACTCCCAGCTGGTCGCGGAAGCGCTTCTCCAACTGGGGATCGAGCTTCCCTCCGCCGGTAAGGATATAGCGCAGCTCCTCCGGAAGCGTCTCCCCCTTGGACACGGCGCCAAGTATGAAGGGGAGCATCGTCGGGACCGCGATAAGTATGCCGGTTCCCGACTCGCGGAGTCCGTCGAACAGGTTCTTCAGGGGCAAAAAGGCCGGGAGCAGGGCCTCGGGAAGCCCCCAGACCAGCGGAAGAACCCCGCAGACCGTGTAGCCGAAGGAGTGGAAGTTAGGGAGGATGTTCATGAGCACCCTTCCCCGCTCGAACCCCTCTATGGTCCGGTGCACCCCCATTGTGTTGTCGTATAGGTTCTCGTGGGTGAGGGGGACGGCCTTCGGCGCCCCGGTGGTCCCCGAGGTGGCGAAGATGACCGCCACTTCAGGGTCCTGCGCGGTCCTGTCCCTTCTTCCAGTAAAAGGGCGCGGAAGTCCGTCGACCGGGGCTGTCGAGACGGGCGCCCCAATGGAGCGAATGGGTTCCGCAAGGGCCTCCGAGCCCTCCCCGAGGATTACCGCGAAGGGGTCGAGATGCTCCAGGATGCGAAGAATCCACTCCTCCCCTCCGCGTGGATTGAGCGGCACGAAGGTGCCGCCCAGTCGCCATGCGGCCACCGACAGCAGCAGCACCAGGGGGCTGTTGGGGAGAAAGGCGGCGAGCCTGCTACCCGGCTGGAACCCAGCCTCCCTCAGCAGCGTCTCGCATTCGGCCGTCCTGCGGTCGAACTCACCCCCGCTCCACCAGGACCCCCCCCACCAGACCATCCTCTGCGACGGATCCTCCGCGATGCGCCCTGCTATCGCCTCTTCAAGTCTCACTGACACGTCCGGTTCTCTCCCTTCTTCGATGAAAAACCACTACCGGCTACTTCTTTTTCTGCCCGGCCGGCGCCTTAGACGGCATCGACGCGGGCGGGCGGATGACGATGGTGTCGTCCGTCCTGACGTAGGCCGCGAACTTCTTGTGGACCTTGTCGAAGTCCTTGAGGATCTCCGTGGTCATCATGTCGAAAGGCACGACCACGTACCTGCCGAGGACCGACCTCCTCGGGTTGTACAGCAGGGTTCCGGCCACGTTTTCGAAGCCGACCGAGGCCCCGTTGTCCGCCCTCCTCACGACCACGTCCAGGGATACCATGAGCCCTATCAGCTTGAACATCTCCTTCTGGGCCGAGATGAAGTTGCCCAGCGAGTAGATGACCAGCGTGTCGTCGATCATCTGGACGGGCTGCACAACGTGCGAATGGTGTCCGATGACGAGGTTGACTCCTAGCCCTGCAAGATGCTTGGCTATCGACTTCTGCTGGTCGCCGGGGGTGAAGGTGTACTCCGCCCCCCAGTGCATGGAGACGATGACCACGTCGGCGCCGGCCTCCCTGGCCCTTTCCACGTCCAGGGCCGCCCTCTCCGCGCTGTACAGGGCCACGTAGTACTCCTTGCCCTTGGGAGCGCGGAGGCCGTTGGTCATGGTCGTGTACGCCAGAAACGCGCAGGATATCCCGTTGACCTCGAACAGCCGGGGAGTGTCCATCTCCTCCTGCGAGGCGAAGCTCCCCGAGGTGGTCACGCCGTCCTTGGCACCCCAGTATTCGAGCGAGGCCAGGACGCCCTTCTCCCCCCTGTCCAGCGTGTGATTGTTCGCCAGGGAGACGAGGTTGAACCCGGCGTCGAGCATGGCGTCCCCCACCTCGTGCGGAGAGTTGAAGCAGGGGTAGGTCGACAGACCGAGGTCGACGCCGCCCAGGATCGTCTCCTGGTTGTAGAAGGCCACGTCGTAGGAGAGGATCCTATCCCTCAGCAGTCGGATGTTCGGCCGGAAGTCGAACTCCCTCTTGCCCTTTCTGGCGGCCTCGTACACCCCCTTGTGGATGAGGGCGTCCCCGACCGCCACGAGCGAGAAGCGCGACTCGACTTCGGAGAACAGCGGCGTTGGCGCAAGCAGCACGGCCATCAGCAGCACGACGACCATAAGCCCGCTGCGAGGCCGGCGTCCCAGCGGCGGGCGCGAGAGCAACGAACCGAAATATGACAAACAGATCACCTCCGGCGGAGATACCGCTTCTTTTTTATTATACCCTCGCGGGCCTCGATATTCTCATCGAGCCGCCATCGTTGACCGCGAGCCGGGCACGGGCGTATCATGGGGCCCAAACGATGCGACGGGGTGAGGGGATGACCGAGAGCAGCTCGAAGATCTGTACGAACGTAGAAAATCGCGGGGAGGCCGGCACGATGGAACGCCTGGTCGGCCTTCTCGGGGACCCCGTGGCCCATACCCTCTCCCCGGCCATGCACAACGCCGCGTTCGCGGCCCTGGGGATCCGCTTCCGGTACATCGCATTCAGGGTGGAGGGAGCTAGGTTCGAGAGGGCTATGGAGGGGCTGGAGGCACTGGGATCTGCGGGGACCAACATCACCATCCCGCACAAGGAGAGGGCCTTCCGGTGGGTCCGCAACCTGGATCCCTCCGCCGCCCGGACCGGAGCGGTGAACACCGTGGTCTTCGACGAGAACGGATCGACCGGGTACAACACTGACCTAGCCGGGGCGCGCGCAGCAATAGGGAAGCTGGCCCCCCGGACCGGGACGGCCCTCGTGCTGGGCGCTGGAGGGGCTGCAAGGGCGGTGGTATGCGCCCTGCTGGACGAGGGGTTCGAGCGGGTGATGCTGTCGAACCGCTCGTCCGAAAGGGCGGCCAGGCTCCTCGAGGACGTAGCCTCGGCGGACCCTGGGTTTGGCTCGGCGTCCCTGGAGGCGATCCCGTGGGGCGAGGAGCCGCCCGTCCCGCTCGACCTGCTGGTGAACGCCACGTCACTCGGCCTGGGGGGCTCCCCCTGGCCGGACGGAACCCTAGACAGGGTCCTTCCACTAGCAAGGGAAGGCGCCATCCTGGACCTCGTCTACTCGGGCGACGGGGACACCCCCCTTTGCGCCGCGGCGAAGAGTCTGGGCATCCCGTCGGCCTCCGGCCTTGAGATGCTGCTACAGCAGGGTGCCGCCGCCTTCACCCTGTTCACGGGCATGCCTGCGCCTGTCGGCGCGATGCGGGCGGCGTTGGACACTACCCCGGGACCAGGAAGGACAGTCGCCGGGCCAGCAGCTTGGTGAACACCGCGTAGAGAGGGACCTGAATCAGCTGAGTCTGGAGTCTGACGAACACCGTGGCCGCGAAGGGCACCCCGAACAGCATGTCCAGGAAGTAGGGAGTAAGCAGCACGGACGTAATCAACTGGCCCGCGCCTATGGCCACCAGGAGCTCTGGAAGCGAGTGCTCTCCGACCCGCTCCCGCCTGCCGAACAGCCTGAGGACGAGCGGCGGGATGGCCCCGGCAAGGGCCGCCGACAGGGTGAAGTGCGGCATGAACACCCCTCCGGCCGGGCTCATTATGAACCCGGCGACATCGCCGAGCGCCCCGACCACGGCGCCGGCGCGCACCCCGAAGTACAGGCCCGCGAAGATGACCGGCATCGCGCCGAAGCCGATCCTCAACGACTCCACTCCGCCTATTGGTATGCGAATGCTGGCGACTCGCGACAGGACCACGTTCAGGCTCACCAGCAGGGAGAGCATAACCATGTCGCGCACTGAAAAACGGGACTTTCCGTTCATGAAAAACGACCTCCTTTTGACATACCGGCACGACCGCCACATCAAAAGAGGTCGATCTGTTGATGTGACAGCGAACGCGACTTCCCCACCGCAAATCGCAGGCGATTTTTCGTCCCGGGGCAACGTTCCATCCCAGGGCACTTCACGCGGGGAAACCTACTCTGCCCTCAATTTTTCTTCTATTCTATTATACCATATTTCCGTTCAAACAGACCTCGTCAGAACGATTTTCCATCAGCTACCCTTGCGTATCTGCCCCGTAATGCGCTCGAACTCCTTGAGTATCTCGCGGTCGTACACCGCGGAGAGGTCGGGGAGCACGAAGCTGTAGACGCTCTCCAGGGTCCTCATCGAGGTGTTTATCAGCGAGATCAGGTCCCCTCCGGTCTTCACGGTCTGATAGGTGTTGCGCGCGACCGACAGGTCGTTCTTTAGCTTCTCGGCGGAGGACCTCAGCTTGTTCTGCTGGGCGCGAAGGTAGTCCCTGTACAGGGCAGCGGTGCGCACTGTCCGCTCGTTGGCCCTCACGTTGGTCTCCAGCACCTCCCGGCTTGCGTCCCCGGCAGGCGTGGAGGCGAGCATCGACTCCGCCTGCTTCTTCAGCAGCAGGGCGGAGCTTGAGATCTCGTCCAGGCGGGGGGAGTACTCCCCGGCGATCTTGTTCAGCACCAGTTCATGAGCGTGGAGGTAGATGTCGACCAGCACCATGTGGATACCGGTGTACTTGCGGGCTATGTTGAAGTTCCCCTCCCCCTTGCTCAGAAGCTCGACTATCTGGAGGTTGATCCTCTTGATGCTGTCCGCCGCCAGCATCAGCCCCATCACGTCGTCCCCGCTCACGCTGGCGAGCAAGACGTCCAGCCTCTCCGGCTCGACGTAGAGTCCCATCGCGTTGAGCGCGACGGACATCGACTTCCGGATGGCGTCCCTCTCCTCCCTGAAGCGGGCGATGTCGGACTGAAGCTCGTCCAGCTGCTTGTCGATCTTCGACCTGGTCTGCCGGAACGGGATCCAGCTCTCCTCCGGAGCCGATATGCGGTCCTTTCTCAACTCGGCCATCTTGAGGCCGGCTTTCTCGATCTCGTCCTCGAGCAGCCTGTACTCCCCTCTCGAAGAGTTGAACTCCGAGTCGAGGAGTATGTCGAACACCTCGTTCAGCAGCTTCTCGTACTTTTGGCTGTTCGACTTTTTGTCCTCTCCGAACACCCTCGACTCCGGCAGGGTCTCGCCCTTTTCAAACAGCTCCAGCGCCTGTTCCAGCTTGGGCATCGCCTTGCTCCACATCCTGGCGAAAAAGGAGTCGCCGGATTCATCCGCCCAGCACGCCCCGACAGAAAATACCGCCGCAAATACCAGCAACGCCCTTACCATTCTCATGCTCATCACCTCGCGTGAGTAATCTACCACAAACCGGGCCGAATTGCTCGGCGTCCCGCGCGGAAACAACATTTTGGGCCTGGCCTACGCCCGGCGATGATATACTCATGGGACTATACACGGCACGACGAAAGGGGAGTGGCAAATGAAAGCCGTGACAAGCTTCATGGACGAGGGTATCTGCCGCATCGAGCTCAACAGGCCGGAGGCCATGAACACCTTCAACACAGAACTGGCGCTTCAGCTCGACTCCGCCCTGCGGGAGGCGGAGGCCGACGGCGGGGTGCGAGTTGTCGTCGTCTCAGGCGCGGGGAAGCACTTCTCCACCGGGATCGACCTCCGCGAGCTGTCCTCGAAGGAGAGACACGAGATCCCGGCTTTTCTCGAGCTGATGGACCTGCACAATTACAGGCTGGCCTCCATGACAAAGCCAGTGATCGCGTCCGTGCACGGATACGCCCTGGCCAACGGGACCGGCCTCGCGCTGTCGTGCGACTTCGTGGTGGCATCCGAGGACGCGGTCTTCGGCACGACCGCCGTGAACGTGGGGCTGATCTGCATTGAGCCGGGGCTCCAGCTCGCGAGGTGGATCGGGGGAAAAAGAGCCCTCCAGTACGCGCTAACCGGCGACCTCATCCCCGCCGCCAAGGGAGTCGAGCTCGGTTTCGTTTACGCTACCGCCGAGAGGGAGAAGCTCGAAGAAAAGACGATGGAGCTGGCTACGAAGCTGGCAGCGAAGAGCGCCCTCTCACTCGCCGCCGGCAAAAGAGGCTTCGCCATAGGCGAAGGGCTGCCGCTCGAGCGCGCCATCAGGGCGGGAGGGGACGTATTCGCGGCCCTGGCCATGTCGGAGGACGGGCGGGAAGGAGTCGAGGCCTTCCTCGCCAAGCGTCCTCCGGTCTACAGGGGCCGTTGACCCGGCGGGGGGGCGGCTAGGCGTCGTCCCTCCAGAGGGGCATGGTGGTGCAGCGGGGGCCGCCGCCCCCCTTCACCATCTCGTCGGCGATCAGCGGGATGACCTTGATGCCTCCCTTCTCCAGCGCCCTGATGGTGGCGGTGTTCCTGTCCGAGATGCACACGCACCCCGGCTCGAGCGTGACGGTGTTCCCGCCCGAGCCGGAGCGCTGCTCGGTGAACGCCACGGTCTCGCTCTCCTCTCCGCCGACGTTGATGATGCGCACCGAGTCGAGTTTCATCACCCTCTTGATCGCGCCGAACAGCGAGTCCTCCCTGCGGATGCTCAGCCTGTCGCCCCTGCCCCTGGCTATGTGCAGCACAGTGAGCCTCTTCTCGATGTAGGGGAAGAACAGGAACGCGTCATGGTCGATCATGTTCAGGAACATGTCCACGTGGACCGACAGGCCTATCGAGTCCGCCGGGCCTATTCGCGGGTTGTCGAAGCGCAGGGCGAGGACGTCGGTGATGTCCCCCTGCTCCATCGTCCTGCGGGCGATCTTCTCTATGGAATCGGGGTGCGTCCTCTCGTTGACGCCGATTATGAATACGTTCCTGCTGTAGCAGTGGACGTTTCCCCCCTCCGCCGGGGTCAGGTCGCCCAGGTCCTCTCCGTACCACGCCGGTATGTCCAGGCCCGCGAACTCCGGGTGGTGGCGGAAGACCGCCCTGACGCAGGCCGGCTCCTTCATCCTGTCCCGGTTGAACATCTTCCCGAAGACGATCCCCTCCCCCAGCACCGCTGCGGGGTCGCGCGAGTACAGGACGTTGGTCATCGGGAACAGGCACCACTGGTTGGACACGTCCACCAGGTCCCGCAGGGACATCTCGTCCGACACGTCCAGGAGCTCGTCCTTGGTCATGCCTAGGAAGAGCCGATCCACCAGCTCCTTCGGGGAAAGCCCCGCAAGGTGCTCGCGCAGGATCTCCACGGTCTGCTCCGCCAGGTGGGACCTCTCCGTGTCGAGGACGGAGTCCACAACTTCTGCCTTTGCAGCCGGAAGTGCCAGCACGTCGCGAAGCAGGTCCTCGAGCAGGTAGACCTTAGCGCCGAACTCCCTCACGATGGCGACCCACTTCCTGTGCTCCTCGGCCGCCTTGTGAACGCTGGGCACGTAGTCCCAGGCGAGCTCTCCCACGTTCAGCGGCGTGCACCGCTCGATCCCCCTGCCGGGCGGCTGCATAATCACCGCTCTAAGCTTGCCGATCTCGGAATTGACGCTTATCCTCACAGGTCTCCCCCCAACTCGTCAGACATTATTCCCCGGCGCTTCCCAGTCATGACCGGCCAAGACGCTGAAGGGCCACGTCGAGCAGCACCTTCGCCCCCTGCACCAGTTGCTCCGAGGGCGTGAACTCGGCCGGGTTGTGGCTCACTCCCTCCCTGCTGGGGACGAAGATCATGGCGGTCCTGCACACCCGCGCCAGCATCTGCGCGTCGTGCCCCGCGCCGGAGGTCATGCGCAGGGTGGAAAGGCCGCGCCCCTTCGCGACCGCCTCTATCGCGTCCGCCAGCCCTCGGTCGAAGCGCACCGGCTGAAAACGCGCCAGGGTCTCGACCGAGACGTTCACGCCCTCCTCGCCCTCCAGCCGGTCCAGGAAGTCCATGAACCCCTTCTCCCCCCGCGAAAGCCTGTCCTCGTCCGGGTCGCGCATGTCCACCGTGAACTCCGCCCTCGACGGGATGACGTTGATCGCGCCGGGAGAGAAGAAGACCGTGCCAACCGTGGTCCTCGTGCCTCCCGAGTCCCTGGCCAGCTCCCTCAGGAAGACGATGCCCCTGGCGGCGGCGAAGCCGGCGTCGTGCCGCATCGAGATCGGGGTTGTCCCGGCGTGGTTCGCCGTCCCCTCGATGACGATCCTCTTCCAGGAGATGCCCTGCAGATCCTCGACGACGCCGATGTCGATCCCCTCCGAGTCCAGCACCGGCCCCTGCTCCACGTGAAGCTCCAGGTACTCTGCGGGGCGCAGAGCGGCCGGGTCGGCGTCGCCCGCGTAGCCTATCCGGCGCAGTTCGTCGCCCAGCGCGGCGCCGTCCGTGCCCCTCGCCGCACGGGCCTCTTCCAGCCCTATCCCCCCCGCGAAGAAGAGGGACCCCATCATGTCCGGGTGAAAGCGAACCCCCTCCTCGTTGGTGAAGGCGCCGACCATAAGGGTGCGCCGAGGCCGCAACCCGGCGAGCCTGATCGTCCGAGCCACGGCCAGCCCCGACAGCACGCCGTACGCTCCGTCCAGCGGCCCGGCCTCTATGACCGTGTCGATATGAGAGCCGATCATCAGCGCGTTCGAGCACGAGGCATCCTCCCCTGCGAGAATGCCGAATATGTTCCCCATCGGGTCTACCCGGACCTCGAGCTCAAGCTCCTTCATCCACGATACGAGCCTATCGCGCGCCAACCTGTCCTGGTCCGACAAGGCCAGCCGCGTCCTCCCGGCTTCGGGGCGGGAGTGGTCGACTCCTATTCCCGCGAGAACCTCGATCTGCTCCAACAGCGCGGTCCCGTCCAACTCCGGCCGCACACCGTCCGCAATATCAACAGTCATGCAAGACCCCCCTCGCATAGGCGTTTTGTAACACAGGAGACACAACCCGTCGACGAGGACAGTATACTAGAAAAAACCGGAAACACTCTGTTGAGTCAGGACAAATCCGCACTCTCGCGGGCGACGTTGGTTTCTCCGGCCTTCGTGAAGGGCACAGACAAACACCGTGTCGCCCGGGGGAGCGGCGCACGTCTTTAGGTAGAGCTCGACAAATACTTGCCAATAAGGAAACTAGTTTATATATTTTTATTGATATCGCTATCTGTCAATAAACAATCAAAAAAGAGGTTGCGGTTATTTTCATACAGCATATAATGAGCCGAGGAAGCCCCGAACGAGTGCGTTCCCCACGTCGCAGACCCTGTCGGCACAAAGTGTCTCGGTGGATTGAACGGCTTGTTCAGAGGTTCCCGAGGCTATCCTATATCGAAGGAGTGTGTCTGTCCATGACAATTCGTAGAAAAGAGCGACCTTCCGGTTGGATTTCTTTTGCCATCCTATGTCTGATCTTATCGGTCTTCCTTGCGGGAGGATGCGGCGGTGGGGACGAGGACCCGGCGGTCGAAGGGCCCGCCATCAGAAAGGCCTATTACATAGGCAACGTCAGAGAGGGGCTGGCCCCCTATCTGCAGAGGCGCTGCATAAGCTTCCTCCCCTACGACGGGGAGTCGACCGACGGACCACTCTTCGTGTCCTACCGCACGGGCTTCACCCCGGACGACGGCGATATCGTGTCGATGAACAGGGTCTACGACGCCGGTCGCTTCATAGTGCTGGTGCACGCGACGATCGACCAGGTCAACGAGTTTCTAGGACACATCGGCCTGCCTCCTCACTTCGACATCGAGGATGGGAACGGGGAGCGAAAGCTAGTCGAGATATTCGCGATGAACAGGCGGCTGCGCGATGACGGGGGTTCGGATATTTTCACCTGGGTGACCCCGAAGTTCACCGCGCCGACAGTCTCGGATAGGGCGGAGAGGATGGACAGCGACGACCTGCTGGCGGAGCCCCCTCTGCCGGAGAACGATTTCGACCTCGAGGAGTTCAACGAGACGAGGAGCAGGAACTTCGTCCAGTACGTCGCGGACGAAGAGAAACGCCTCGAGGAGATCGAGAGTGGCAGGGAGTCCGCGAAGGCCGCCGTTGCCTCTGCCACCAACGACCTCACCCAGATAGCCCAGGCGCAGCTCGAGACTTTCGACGTGTCCAAGCCCAAGCAGCACCTCCGGCTCAACTACAACATCTATGCGTGTCACTCCTACAACACGGCCGACGGAGTAGACTACGACTGGTTCGTCGTCCAGCAGAGGGCGACTCTGAACCCGGAGAACAACTACAAAAATAATGTCCACACAGATAAATACCTCGCCCAGATCTACGGCTACATGGTGTACTACGACTTCGAAAACTGGCTGGAACACAGCAACTCGGACACAATGGTACAGCTGATGAACTCCTCCCCCGCATCGACGTCCGGAAGCACTTCCACCACGAGCGGTTTTACGTGGAACCTTGGAGGCAATGTCGGATTGAACGCGGCAGGGCCGTCAATTGGACTCTCCGGCGGTGTCAGCTTTTCGTCGTCCGAGATGGTCGCGGTTGCGGACTGCACGGTAACGAACAGATCCGGCCCCTCCGATAAAAAGACCGCCACTCGCTGGAACTACGCATTCCCGAGGCCTTCCATTCTGCCGACCGGAGGGAATCCGTTTGACATTGGCGATTTCAGGGACGCGGCCAGGCTGTCGCGCAGCAACTTCGAGCCCTTCAACCAGTGGCTGTGGAAGATACCGCCGCATGCGCGAGACCAGATCAAGGGTTTCAAGTCCACATTCTCCTGGGTGAACGGCAACTCCTACGGGAACCAGCTCGTCTGGTGGGTAGAAGCAATAAAAGTCAGGCATGAAGACTGGCAGTCCGACACGAGAACCTTTACCATCCCTTTCATCTACGCGCCGCTGATCGCCGGGAACGGAGTAGACTTCTCCGCTAAGGGTGATCACAAGCGGCTCGAGTTCGGCACGGCCAGGTCGTGGACGGCGGAGAGCGACCAGGATTGGTGCGACCTGTCTCATTACAACGGTGGGCCGAACGATACCGGAAACGTCTTCGTAACGGTGGACCCTAACGACACAGGCGAGGACAGGTGGGCCAACATCACTCTCAGGACAACCGACGGGAAGGGCGAATACACGGTGAAGGTCTTCCAGTCCAGGTATTAGACGTCCGGGAGTCAAGATAGCACGCCAAGCTCAGGGGGGGTCGCGAGTCCGCGACCCCCTCCGTTTTCGCCGGCACCGGAGGCGACGGGCATGAGTATTCGGCGCATTTTTCTGATATTTTATCTAATATATTCCTTGACACTCGATGAAAACGATGCTACTATCCCCCGCAACTCAAAAGGGCGCGTCAAGGCTGAAAGGAGGCCGATAGACTCGAATCGCAACTTTGATGCCCAGTCTTATGAAGCGAGGTGGTAGGGAGAATGAAAAATCGCAACGCGAGGAGGTATTTCGGCGGGGTTTTCACGGCGGTGATGTTCCTGGCCCTCTCCGTCTTCTTTACCGGAGGATGCGGCGGGGGGAGCGACGACCATGCGGTGATCGCCAGAGCCTACTATATTGGCGAGGGCTGGGAAGGACTGGCTCTCTACCTGAAGAGATACTGCATAGACTTTCTTCCCTATGACGGAGAGTCGACGGACGGATTGCTTTTCGTATCCTACGGCGACGACTTCGTCCCGAGCGACGGAGACATCAAGTCGATAAAGAGAGCCTACGAGGCAGGCTGTTTCGTCGTGCTGGTGCATGCGACGATGGACCGGGCGAACGAGTTTCTTGGGCACATCGGCCTGCCGCCCCACTTCGACATCGAGGGTGATGGCGGGGAGCAAAAGCTGGTCGAGATACTCGCTGTATACAGGCAGCAGCGCGACGACGGGGGCACGGACATATTCACCTGGGTGACCCCGGAATACACGGCACCCGTCAAGTCGGAGAGTGCGAGCGACGACGATCCGGCTAAGAAGCCCCCCCTGCCGGAGGACGATTTCGACCCGGATGAGTTCAACGAGGCCAGGACCAGACATTTCGTCCAGTACGTTGTGGACGAGGAGAAGCGCCTCGAGGACGCGGAGAGAGCCAGGGAGTTCGCGAAGGCCGCTGTATCCTCGGCCACCGACGACCTAACCAGGATCGCCCAAGCGCAGATCATAACTCGGGACGCCTCCAAGTACAAGCAGCACTTCATGATCAACTACTACATCTACTCATGCCACTCCTATAATGCAGCAGACGGCGTCGACTACGACTGGTTCGTCGTTCAGCAGAGGGCGATGCTGAACCCGCAGAACAACTATGCCAAGAAGGACGCCCATGATGAATACCTTGCCAAGGTCACCGGCTACATGGTTCACTACGACTTCGAAAACACGTTGGACGATATCAATGGTGTCCAGCTGGTGAATACATCCCCAGCCTCGACGTCCGGCAGCACCTCCGTTACGAGCGGCTTCTCGTGGAGCCTCGGGGGCGATGTCGGAGTGAGCGGCTCCAGCCCATCAATGAATCTCTCCGGCAGTGTCACCTACTCGTCCTCCGAGACTGTTGAGATCGCGGACTGCACCGTGACGAACAGCTCCGCCCCCTCCGAAGCCAAGACGAAAGCCGAGTGGCGCTATGAATTCTCGAGGCCTGGAATCGAAAAACGCGGAGCACCGTTCTACTATGGCAATTTCCACGACGCGGCCAGGCTGTCGCGCAGCAACTTCGAGCCCTTCAACCAGTGGCTGTGGAAGATACCGCCAGGCGCGCGAGACCGGACCAAGGGCTTTAAATCCAAGTTCACATGGGTGAACGGTTACTCATTCGGAAATCAGGTCGCGGCATGGATAGAAATAATAGGAGTCGAACACCACGATTGGGTTTCCAGCACCGAGACCTATTCCATCCCGTTCATATACGCGCCGCTGATCGCCGGGAACGGGCTGGACTTCGGCGTTGAGGGTGGCTACCAGCCGCTCAAGTTCGGCACGGCCAGACCATGGATGGCCGAGAGCGACCAGGAGTGGTGCGAACTCTCCCAGTACAAAGGGGAGGCGAACGAGACCGACGGCATCTACGTCACGGTGGCCCAGAACGAGACAGGCGCGAACAGGTGGGCGAACATCACGCTCAGGACCGCCGACGGAAAGGGAGAGTGCACGGTGAAGGTCTTCCAGTCCAGTTCTAAAAAGTCCGGGAGTCGATAGCACAGCAGGTTCAAGGGGGTCGCGAGTCCGCGACCCCCTTTTCGCGCCGCAGGGTTCTCGCTTGCTCATACCGAAGGCTTGTACGATAATGCGGTGGTAAAAAAACCGCACCGGGGGGACCTCATGGAAATAGCGATAGACCTGATCATAGTAGTCACGGCCGGGCTGATCGGTGGCATAGTCACCAGAAAGCTGAACCAGCCGCTGATCTTCGGATACATAATCGCGGGGATCATCATCGGCCCGTACACGGGAGGCGTCTCCATCTCCGACCCGGACCAGATCGCGGGCCTCGCGGAAATAGGCGCGGCGCTTCTGCTCTTCTCGCTGGGGCTTGAGTTCTCTATGAAGAGCATCGCATCCATCCAGGGCGTCACTGTCGGAGGCGGCGCGATACAGGTGTTCATCACCCTCTTCATAGGCTACGGGCTGGCGCGCTGGGTCACGGGATGGAGCGCGGCGCCCTCCATGTGGTACGCTGTCTCCATCGTGTCCTCAAGCACGTCGGTCATCATGAAGACACTGGCGTCCAGGGGGCAGCTCGGCACCCTGTCGAGCCGCGTGATGCTCGGCATGTCCATAGTGCAGGACATTCTGGTGCTGCCTCTCATGGTGCTGCTGATCGGCCTTCAGGGAACGGAGCTGACCGTGCTCGGCGTGCTGTCGCCCGTGTTCAAGGTCGTCGCCTTCACCTCGGTGATGGTCTTTGCAGGTTCGCGCGTCATCCCGCAGGTGCTGAAGTACGTGGCCGGATGGGAGTCGCAGGAACTGTTCATACTCTCCGTGACCGCTCTAGGACTCTGCATAGGCTACATAACCTACGCCTTCGGGCTGTCGTTCGCGTTCGGCGCGTTCATGGCGGGGCTCGTGCTGAGCGAGTCCGACTACAGCAAGAGGACCTTGAGCGACATCTCGTCTTTGCGCGACGTATTCGCGCTGCTCTTCTTCGTGTCGATCGGCATGCTGCTGGACCCTACCGTTCTGGCCTCGCACCCTCTCGCGACCGCGCTGCTGATGCTGGGGACGACTCTCGGGCGCGGGGCGATCCTCTCGGCCCTGACCTACATCTTCGGCTTCCGCAACGTGATCCCGCTGGCCGCCTTCCTGACTATGACCCCGATCTCGGAGATCGCTTTCATAGTGCTGCAGGCCGCAGTCACGACGGGCGCGATGGGCAAGACCGAGTACTCAGTCGCCCTCAACGCGGTCGTGCTCTCCATGATCTTCGGGCCTGTGGTTTCCGGTCTGGTCTCCCCCATATACGCCCTGGTGAAGAAGAGAGGATCGCCGGCTAAGGTCCGGAGCATCAACCTGCCCAAGAGCCACCTGAGGGATCACGTAGTGCTCGCCGGAGGGATGAGCCTGGCCCGCTATCTGGGGGTGCTGCTGGCGCGCTTCGAGATACCTTACGTCATCATAGAGCCGAACCACGCGGAGTTCCTCAAGGGAAAGGAGCAGGGGCTGACGATGCTACTGGGCGATCCGGCGCAGAGCGTGGTGCTGGAGGCGGCGGAGCTGGCCGACGCGAAGCTTGCGGTGATAACCACGTCGGCAGGGATGGGGACGGTCGAGGTCATCAGGGCGATCCGCGGGCAGAACCCCGACGTACAGATGCTGGCGTGGGCCGCCGACGAGGAGGACATAGACATACTGAAGGACCACGGCGTCAACCACTTTGTGGAGCCTGATTTCGAGGCGTCGATCGAGATGGCGCGCCAGACGCTGGCTCTGTTCGGAGTCAAGGCCACTGCCGCCCACAGGGAGCTTGAGTCGCTTCGCTGCTCGATGTACGGCCCGCTGTTCGAGCAGTTCCCCGAGTACGGGGACATGAACGGGCTACAATCATCAACCAACAGGCTTGCACTCGAATGGGTCTACGTCCACCCCGGCAACCCGGCGGAGGGCAGACGGCTGGACGAGTCCAGGCTGAGGGAGGCGCTAGGTATATCAATTATCGCGGTGCGCAGGGGTGGAGAGCTTGTCTCCAACCCAGGAGGGGACTTCGTACTGCGCAGTGGCGACTACCTGGGAGTCGTGGGCACCCCGGACGAGAATCGCAGGCTGGTGGAGTTTTTCAAAAAACCGTGAGACGCCAGGGCGGGATCCATCCTTATGTCATCTCGAGCGCAGCGAGGGATCCTGCTCGGGGACGACCTCCGATTGAGCGGCGGCACATCGCTAGGTCCCTCCTCGCTTCGCTCGTTCGGGACGACAGTGAGCGAGCCCGTCCGGTCGCCTGCATGGCGGCCAGAAGCATGCCGCCTAAGCGATCGACGGCGCGAAGCCTCCGGCACACTAGTGCCGGACGGCTCGCT
>Ga0255347_1003525_pt1 | contig 20197 bp, 18 predicted proteins | sample wastewater_treat_2_FD_192479 | JGI IMG/M metagenome (GOLD analysis project Ga0255347, IMG submission 192479) | Wastewater microbial communities from Lulu Island WWTP, Vancouver, Canada - plant24 | ecosystem: Engineered > WWTP > Wastewater > Unclassified | place: Canada: Vancouver, British...
CATACCAATCTTAGGTCCTACTCCTGATACTTGGATTAATTGTTCAAAAAAATTCCTTTCATTTTCATTAGTAAAACCATACAATGCTTGGGTGTCTTCTCTTACATGAAAGTGAGTAAAAAGTGAGTACTCTTCTCCTATTGCAGGTATTATATATGAACTTGGTACTGATATTCTGTATCCTACTCCACCATTTGTTAATATGTCTACATATGTATCCTTAGATACAACTATTTTCTGAATAGTTCCTGTTATGTATGATATCATACCTACATTATACTATATTCTTTAAGAGGATGTACTATTAGCTATCTTCTTCTCCCTAGACACCAACACCTCTGTTGCAATTGCAATAGCTATAGCATCTGCAGCATCATCTGGCTTAGGTAACTCATCCATACCACATAACATCTTAACAGCTTCTTGTACTTGCTTTTTATCAGCCTTACCATATCCTGTTACAGTACTCTTTACTTGTAATGGTGTCATTTCAGAAAGAGGTAAGTTAGATTGTTCTAAAGCTAAAAGAACTACACCTCTAGCCTCACCTACCGATATCGCTGTTTTTTGATTATTGTAAAAAAGAAGTGTTTCCATACCAGCATACTCTGGTTTATACTTCCTAACTAACTCTAATACATCTTGATATATCTCACATAGTCTTTCTGATACAGTAAGACCCTTTTTAGTAGTAATACAACCATAATCTAAAACATGAGGTTTTGAATCATTATCAAACTCTACAACAGACCAACCTGTTGTAGCTAATCCTGGATCTATACCTATTATTCTAATCATACTTTATTTTACCATAAGACAACCCTCAAAACAGACCTGGTCTATCGATTTTATCTCTTCTAGAAAGCCTTTGAAGGTATTTTTCACCACTTTTTAATCTTACTACAGGTAATAAATTCAAACAAAAGAAGATTTCTCCTAACAATATTTTATTGAAAACTGTATTACTAAGAGACTTAACAGCACCCCTATAGTAAGATTAAAAAACTGTAAAAAGACAAAGAAAACATAGTTGGAGAACGGTAAAACTTATAGACCCGGTCTGTGTTGTACCCTATTCTAAATCACTCCAAACATTTTGTACATCATCATGATCTTCTAACTTCTCAATAGCAGAATTAACTTTCTCTAATTCATCACCACTTAATTTCTTCAAAACATTAGCTTCTTTAATAAGTTCTGCCTCTTTCATAACATAACCTAATTTATTAATACTATCTCTAACAGAACCAAAACTATCATACTTAGTATATATAGCTAAACCTTTCTTACCATCTTCTTCATATTCATGAATATCTAAAACACCTGGTAGATCCATAATATTAAGTTCTACCTCCTCTGGGTTATCTTCTACATATTTATCTTCTTCACCATACTTCTCTGTCTCTTCCATATGTCCACACAATATTTCAAAGTATCCCTTAGTCTCAAAATTCCATGATACAGAACCTACATCACCCATCTTTCCCCCTATCTCATCAAAAAGCTGTCTTAGATCAGCCACTGTTCTATTCTTGTTATCCGTAAGTACATCAACAACTAACTGTACATCATATGGACCAAATCCTTCATATGTAATCTCTTCAATGATAACTCCATCACTACCCTCCCCTGTACCTTTCTTAATTGCTTTTTCAATACTATCATTAGAAAAACCAACAGCCTTAGCTTTATCAATATACAATCTTAATGTTGGATTCATAGTTGGATCACCACCACCCTGTTTAGCTGCATGAGTTATCTGTACAGATACTTTAGAGAAAGATTTACCCTTCTTAGCATCATTAATAGCTTTTTTATGTTTAATTGTATCCCATTTAGAATGTCCTGACATATACTAGAAATGTTATATTACTAACATTATTCTAACACAAAGGATATGGTTTGAAAAGAACGAACAATACCTACATACTAAGATAACAGATATCTATTTATATTATATCTCACTATGGGGTTGTAATCAATTCTTCTAAATCAGATTAACATCGTTATTATCTTCTAACTCCTTTTTAGGAACGAGAAGCATATTCCCTATTGTTATCATATTATTAATAGCACCATCCCAAGGAGAATCATCAAACTTCTCTATACAAGATATTCCATCTCTCTTAAAATGAAATGATTTTAAATGTTCAGAATTATCAAGAATATCTTGTTTATCGAAAATATCTTTTAATTGCTCATTCCCAATAAAATTACCTTGACTATCAATGACAAACAGATAAACACCATTCACAAAGCCTATCTCTCGATAATCATTAACTAGTTTTACACCTCCCTTACAAATAGCATCCATCATTGTATTAGATAAAGGAAAATGATATCCTGCAATCTTTAATATCGCTTGTTCTGTATCACCTACCCAATCTACTTCACATGAAGGTGTTATCATATATTTATTACAGTTATATTTCGCTAAGTTAAACTTCTTCTTATACAACAGCCACCTCAATTATAGCTCCCACTTCTTCAAAGGCATTATCCCAAGAAGAATTTGATTTCTTATCAACGAAAATTCCACTCCCAGATTCTAGAGAGACTCTCTCTAAATGTTCAAAATTATTAAAAATACCTAATAACGGATGTCTTTTTCCACTCTCACTTACAATATATCCAGCTTGAGAATCATCATCCCATTTACAAACAATTATTCTATGTCCATCAACTAACTTTATGGGTTGTATACAATTTGCTGCATCCTCAGAATAAGGGTATATGTAAAATTTATGTCCTAAAACCTCTGCTTCTTGCATTCCCATAAAGGACTCTGTTTCGGCAGTATTCCAAGACTCTACCATTTATTTAAAAGTTATAACTTAGCTAAATTATTCTCTAGCCGCATTATACTATACTATGGGGCAGCAATCAATGTTTTACTCACTCTTCTTGGGTCTACCTACTCTCTTTTTAACTTTAGGTTTCAAATCTTCAACCTCCTCCTTCGCTTTGGGTTTCTCAACAGACTCCTCTTTCTTCATACTACTCCTATTCCCCTTCTCACTATATGTCTGTGTACTCCACTTCATAATCTTCTCCTCTATCTCCTCTCTTGGCATACCATATGTCTCTCTAGAATGTAATACAATCTCATCTCTAAGATTGTACTTCTCAAACCTAACAGGCAAAGACTTAGCACTAAATGGTACAGAAGTCATACCATCAATACAAAGCTTAATATACATAGCATATGCATCCAAAGAAACAAGATCATCAGAAGAAACAACAGGAGCAAACTCCTTCTCTAAAATACTAGCATCCGCCTGACTTACAACAAAAGAACCAAGAGTACCAACATTACCAAAAATAGCCTGTCTAACAGTAATAGGTAGTTGATCAATATACTGATTTGTCATAGTTAGATTAAGCTTGTATTTCCTAGCTTCTGAAAGAATCTTTGCAAAAGACTCTGTAGCAAAGTTCTGGAACTCATCAACATACAAGTAAAAGTCTGTCCTTTGTTCCTCAGGAATATCTACCCTCTCCATAGCTGTAGCTTGAAGCCTTGTAATTATCATACCCCCAAGGAGAGATGCTGTCTCCTCACCTAGTCTTCCTTGTGCAAGATTAACAAGAAGAATCTTCTTGTTGTCCATAATCTCTCTTAAATCAATTGTGGATTTAACCTGGCCAATTATATTTCTTGTAACAGCAGAAGAGATAAATCTACCAACCTTGTTCTGTATTGGAGATATAGCCTCTGCAAGCAACCTATTATTCTCAGCCATCTGTGCAAATTCCTCATTCCAGAATTTGTAAAGAATTGGATCATTAACCTGCTTTAATATGAATTTTCTATAATTTTTGTCTGTTAACATTCTAATAACGGCAAGAAGAGTTGTACCCTGAGCCTCCATAACAGTAGCTACAGTATTAGTAAGAATATATTGCAATCTAGGCCCCCAAGAATCACCAAACTGCTTCTTAAACACCTCTACTACTCCATCAGCAATCAAATCTCTCTGTGACTTATCCTTAAGCTCTAAAAGATTAAATCCAACAGGATGATCAACATCTGTAGGATTAAAGTAAACCACATCTTGTACTCTGTTTGGTGGAATATATGAAAGAAGCTCCTCTACTGTATCACCATGAGGATCAACAAAACAAGCACCATCTCCAGCCAAAACATCAGAGATAAACATATTCTTAAACAGTGTAGACTTACCAGTACCTGTCTTACCCAAAAGATAGAAATGTCTCACCCTATCTCTTCTCTTTATCCCAAACTCCACTTTAACATCTCTATAATCAGTAGTACCAAAAACTGTAACGCCATCATCAGTACCTCTTGGTAAATTCATAGGGGGTTCTAACTTCCTAGACCTACTCCATGCGATATTAGGAGTCTCAACAGATATATTCGGTAAGTGATACAACGAAGCTAACTCCTCGATATTTACAATATCCCTCTGATCTCCAATATCTCTTTTGATATAGCTGTCATAAATCTCTTTTCCTGTACTTGTAGGCTCAGCATACACTAAGTTATTAAGATGAGCAGTAGTAAATTGTTTAAAACTAGCAACAACATCTCTCAATAACTGTTCTGATCTAAACTGATTTTCCGCTTTAGTGATTACTCTAATCTTAAATTCAAACCCAACTTTCAACATCTTGTTTGAAATCTCACTCAACTCCTCCTCCTGCCCTGGTAGAAGCTTCACTATCTCTTTAGCTGCTGGTTTAACATCCGGATCAGTATTAAGTGCATCCCCAATACCTTTAGCCAACTTTGATACTAATTCAGCAAAAGATGGTCCACTCAAACTCTTCCCCTCTTTAATTGCTGTAATATATTCTTTAGACTTCTCCTGCCATGTATTAGAGATTGGTCTAACAATTACCTGTAACCAAACTTTCTCATGATTATTCAATTCGGACATAGCTCCAGTTATTGCTGCAAGAGGGTCCACTTCAAAACTTCTAAATGTCTTAATTGGAAATATTGAATCTTTCTCCATCTCTATTTCACCTGCAGTAACAAAAACCTCCTGATCACTCTGTTCTTTTGTATAGTCTTGAACATACTCAATATCTGCATTTGGATATTGAGCATATATCTGACCTTCTATAAAGCGACAAAGATGCTGAGGAGCTACAACAAAGAATCTAATACCATCTGCATCTGTAGAGATAATTTCAAAACTAATTACATCCTCACCTCTTTTGTTTCCACCCAAAATACCATGAATTGATGCGAACATCTGTTCAGCTGCAAGAGACGCTTTCTCATTCTCTTTAGGAACAAGTATCTGCATAACCAAAGGATTTCTAACCTCGTTATATACCTCCTCCTCTTCAGGTTTCTGCCTAAAGAAGAGGAATATTACTCCTGCAAAAAGTAATGCCCCTATTATTATTAAAATTATCGCCCATTCCATACTTTTAAAATTTTAAAATAAACAGAACTATTAATCAAATATATACTAGAAACTATACATTGACTTAATGTCCTTTCCTAGAACAACAACAATATCCCCAGTTGTCATAAAGTCAGGTCGCCCTTCTACTGTCTCAAACTCTATTGGAATTACATCAGAAACCACTCTGTAAGTGTTAGAAAACTTCTCCATGTTGGAAACATACACCTTTGTTTTCTCCTCAGTATTAGGAGCATTCCCATACCTAACAACATCACAACAAGTATTAACAATTTTTCTTCCAAAACTAGATGCCACACCTGTAAGCTCACTCCCGTTATACACTTCTACCCTAACCCTTTCATTCTCCAACCCTCTATCAAGAACCTTTTCAAACAGATCACGGAAAACCTTATCATACTCAGCAGTATTTAAAACTTTAATCTTATCTCCTGTAACCAAACTTCCTTCCACTAAAAAGTCATCTTCACCTAGATTAATAATTTTTCTAATATATTTGCTCCTACCATAACCAGCATTTTGAATCTCTAGTTTAATATCATAGAAAGGAATATTAGAGTAAATCTTCTCATCTAAACTTCCTAATGAACTAGCATATCTAAGCATATGTAAGAAACCTAAATGGCTATTTAAATTCTTTATATTCTCAAAATTAGGACCATCATAATCAAAACTAATAGCTTCTAATGATTCAGAAGAGAAGTAAATATATTTATCACTCTTAAAACCTAACAACTGATTAATTTGCCATATTGCATACTCTACTCCTCTACCCTTCTCTAAGAAATCTCCTGCATATCTAAAAGAAGCAACAGCTATCTCATTACCAAATTTCTCTTCTAATCCTGTATAGTAAATATGAGCAGGAAGATATATAACTATCTCAAATTGTTTGTCTGGATTAGTCAAATATACATATACATCAGTTATTCTTCTGTTCTCTCCACTTCCTTTTTCTAGAATAATTAAAGTCTTTTTCAAAGAATCTACTCTCTCAGATAATATATATCCACTTGAGGAAAACTCTGTTGTAATATCCTTAGTTTTTACAGAGAAAACTATAACAAGAGAATATATTAAGTAAAGGATTCCCAATGTTAAAACAATGTAAAAAAGAATTTTCAAAAATGAAATTTTCTTTTTTGTACTACTAGATTTTTCTTTTACTCTTCGTCTTCTGGGCATTTTTATAAAGATTAAAAGTTTCTCTCTCTCCTCTCATATTTTCAAAGGAGAGAAGAACTGAAGTTAATTCTATACTATCAGGAACTCCTCCCTTACCTTTCTTTGTAGAGTATAGTGTATCACCAACAATGTTAATTCCCAAGTATTCAAGTGTTGCTCTAATTTGGTGCATTCTTCCAGTTTCAATTTTAATTAACAACTCATTTTCATTAATTGGTTTTACATATGTAAGAGCATATTTCCCTCCATTATTAAATTTCTGTGGTGTAAATCTCATCTTCATTCTATTAATATTATTCCTCTGAACATACCCTTCTAATTTTTCCCAACTATCATCAACAATGAAACCTTTTGATTCCAAATCTTTGATTACAGAGGAGACATCCACTCCTTTTTCTATTTTCTCCTTTAGTTTTGCTGGAAAATTCTTACTTTCTACTCTTGTATGATAAAGTTTAACCACTTTGTGTTCTTCAAATTGCTTTTGATAATATATTTGTGATTCTAATGTTTTAGCAAAAAGTATCAATCCTGAAACCCCTTTATCTAACCTGTGAACAATACCTCCTCTTTTCACTCTTTCATCATACTCCCCTTTTGATTGTAAATATCCAACAACATAGTTAGCAAGTGTATTATCACTATTTCCAGCTCCTGGATGAACAACAACCCCTGAGACTTTATTTAATATTAAGATTTCACTATTTTCAAATACAATATCCAAATCTCCTTTCTGAGGAACTATTTTTAATCCAGAAGTATCTTCTTTTATCTTCTGCTCTAAAAGAGAAATATCTATATATACAACATCCCCCTCTTTTAACTTCAATGATAGTTTAGCAGCCTTTTCATTTACCAAAACTAGGTTATCCCAATATTTTTTGAGAAAAGATCTGGTTACCAACTTGAAAGAAGTTTCTTTAAGAATATTTAATACAAAAACATCTACTCTCTCTCCAACTGCATCGTTAGAAACTCTTTCTTCCATATATTATCTTGGTAATCTAATCGGTTTAGTAACCTCTGGTATTGAGACCTGTCTAACAGAAGACACACTCTCAATGGTTACATTGTTAACTTTCTTGGAGTCTATTGTATTCATGATAATACCAGCTATATACCAAACAAGAAGTATTACAATACCCACTATGGTTACAATCTGAGGAGATGAAGAGAAATATACATAGCTAATAATTGCAACAGCAACTAAAGCAAAGATGTTGTGTAAAATCATTCTTACAACTTCCTTTCTTTTATCTTTATACATATTCACAAGAATACCTTGTAAAAGGAGAAAAAGAACAAAGGGAATAAGTATCCATATACCATGTTTTATCCATATATCATTCTTACCCTGTACTCCTACAAAAAGATATGTTAGAGCTATCATAACCCAATTTGAAAGATACATAGCAGAAAACATCTCACTCCACCTCCATTTCTTTCTAAAAACAACTATGAGAGTTTGAGAAAGTAGTACACCTAAGAAAGTATACAGAATATCTATCTGACCATCCCAGAACTGAAAAAATCTCCATGGTAGTAATCTAAAGAGATATATCTGATCTCCATATCTTTCATATGGTAGCCAATACCAAATATATGATGAGAAATCAGACCAGTTGAGAATGATGTACACAACTCTTCCTATAAATACACCCACTATTATGGAAACAATGAAAGCATCAAAGACAGAAGAATTATTCTTTCTACTCCTTACAGCTTCTTTCCAAAAGATATACAGACCTATGAAAAACATGATAAAAAGACCAATAAGTGGGTTAATACTACGGACAAAATTAATAATATTTGAAATAATCTCAGACACCGATGTTAGCTATACTTAATTAAGTACTATATGATAGCACAAATAGAACGCTATCTTCTCCTTTTCTTTTTCTTCTTTTTCTTACTAACTTGATTCTTTTCTTCAGAGTTTTCTCCCTGATTTTCTTTAATATCTTCTACTTTCTCTTTCTTCCCAAAAATTTTACTATGCAAATTTCTAACCATATCCCCTATTGCGACAGCTACTCCTTTTCTCTCTGTATATCGTACTCTTTTTGCTTCTACAACATCAGCAGCTTCCTCCTTGGATGCTTGAATCTGCTCTTCCATAACTTCCTTTGTAGGATGTTCTTCTTCCACTGGCTCTGTTCTACCTAACATTTGATTCCCACAAGATGGACAATATTTGTATTGTTTATCCATCTCTAATTCACAATTTGAACACTTCATCTTTAAAACATATCTACAATTCGGACAGAATGTAAAACCAGGATAGAGTTGTGTACCACACTTAGGGCAATCACCTAGTTCAGCTGTTTCATACTTAAGATACCTTCTCTCAAGATCTGCCCAATATATCTCCTCTATCGTCTGGCTTGGTCTAATTAGAAGATAGATAATTAAACCAACAACAAAAAGGAAAAGAACAAGAAAGACATACGCTATTCTCGTTGTTTTGTTCGTCGTTCTATCCCCCGAATCTAGCCAAACCCAATAAAGCACAACTATCCAGAAAGCTCCTAATGCTATACCAAAAAGGGTCCATACAAAACTAAAGTCAATCGTGGTTATTCTATCAAAGAAACCTAATACAACATCTTCCATAATTAATATCACTTAACTTAAAAATATGGTCGAGGAGGGAATCGAACCCTCATGCTATTGCTAGCACGGGATTTTGAGTCCCGCGTGTCTGCCAGTTCCACCACTCGACCTTAGCCGAATTATACTAAAGAACAAGACTTTAGGGAAGATTATTCTTAATCTAACCTATATGTACACTGAGTAATATCATAATTATTAAACCGTGTTGTGGTATCGTCAACAAGAATATTTCTCATTTCTGCTCGTCGCAAAGCCATCTCAGAGTATAATGCTTCCCTATTTGTTGCAGAACCACCTCTACCTCCATCTATCACAATCGCTGGCACCATCCCTCGATTTTTTGCTGTTTCTTTAACATAATCGGTTATAGCATCGTAGAAACCAGATGCCTCAATTGTATTAATATAGTTTTCTGTTGGATTTGTTCCTCTCAATACCAAGACTTTTTCACCAGTCGATGGAGAAAAAGTTTCGATTAATAATGCAGCTCCTACTATTCTCTCTGTTTTTTCACCTGGCCTAGCTCTCATTATCACTACCGACATGTTCGGCATAGACTCATTAATCGATAAGGATTTATCCGCCCAACAAGCATTAGCTATCTGTCCAGAGATTTCCAACATTAACCCTTTTGCAGGAATAAACTGCAATCGTGTTTTTCCTTCTAAAGAAGCATCTCTCCTTGCATTATCTAGACCAATACTTAAAGACTCTACACTAACGACTTTTTGAAATGCTTTAGCCAGCCTTTTATTATTAGAAAAATACTCCGAATACATATCTTCATCTGCTAAGTGATTCACAAACTCAACTAATGAAGAAAGACTTTCTACAGATGGAGACACTTCCAATCTCGACATATTCTCAACTTGTCCTGGGTATTTTCTCAGTACGCCAGCAAATATTAACTGACGCAAGGGACTCTCTAACTCTTTGTAACTACTCAATACATCCAAACCTTGGTGAAGAGACATTGGGGCAGAAACATTTAGATATGCTGATAACAATTCTCTCTTCTTTTCTAAGCTATTCCTAATAAAATTTGCTTTTGGATTACTTAAGTCTATCCCTACAATTTGCTTTTCGATAGTAGTATATATATCCGAAATTTTCTGTCGAGCATTTACCACTAGTTTCCCAATTCCATCCTTTTCATTAATTGCATCGAGAGCTCCCAACATATCATCCCTAAGAACCGCATATCTTGCAATAATATCTTCAGTAAAAGTGTATTCTTTATTAGCACCAAGCTTCCAAATTTCATCATAAACTTTGCTAGGATAATAACCCTCTGGAAGAGTAGGTAGTATTCCATCTTTATACGACCTATATACAGAATCTATTTTCTTTAGTAGATTAGCATCACTCCTGTTACCCCATCTCCCCTCCTTAAAACCAGATATGTTTGCCAACATTTCTCGAGCAAGACGAGATTGTTGTAAAATCACCAATTCTTTTGGATTAATCTCTGCATTGTTAAAAGACTCTAGTAGATGTTTAGCAACCTTTTGCAAAATCTCAATTCCTTCCTTCCCTGTTTTATCTATTCCTAACATTCGCAGTTCCTCACTTGGTTCCTTCCCTTCTAGTAAATCATGAACAACAATAAAACTATAAGCTGAAAAAGATTCTCCAAAAATCTCTTTAGATTCCACCACATTATGTGGCTGATTATCTTCCCTCATCTTAGAAGATAAGTCTAGAAGATGAGATATACTATCAACATTACCGAAATCACAATTGGAAGAAAAATAATCATACAAATCTTTTTCCTCATCGTAAGAAAAGCCGTAAGTGTGAAGAGGATTAAGAAAACGAACAAAATTAAAATTATTTGGCATTACTTGCAATACAGTTTCTTTGTCAAAATTTGCAAAAAGAGTACTATGATGCCACTCGTTAAGCAAAGAAAGATTATTCGCAACAGAATCTTTACCTCCCATAAACAATAACTCCTTAGCCTGTTCACTGCCTGCACCATTATTTCTATACATAGTACAGATTTCATTACCTAAGTGTTTTATGCGATTACACTTCTTAAAGTGAGCAACTATCTCTTCTTTTGTTAGATTATTAAAAACCTCTTTATGACGAAGGAGAGTATTAACATCTACTCCTGCTTCTATTAATCTAAGCCCCATATTCTTATCTAAATTCTCAAAACTCCCCAAAGAAGATGACATCTCTTTAAAGAGATTGTTCGATATAAAATATTCAGCTGTATCATTACCTAAACCTGTAAAACTCGCTAAAGAGGATTTGATGCTATTAGTTTGGTTTCTCGAGATATAATATTGAGCGAGATCATTATTTAAATTTTCAAACTGATCTAAAAACAGATAGACCTCTTCGGCACCACCTTTTTTAATAAGGTATCTGGCGACACTATTATTTAATTTTCCTGGAAAACCATAATGTTCAGGATATCGTATAAAATCAACCATTCCACTCTCATCCTCTTCTAACATCTTGGGAACTCCATACAACGACATCCTCAGAGCAGTTTTCGTATCCTCCACAATTTCCCTTATTCTTTCAACCAACCTCCCTCGTGTTTCTTCCTTCTCTACCATACTCGTTGTACTCTCAACACCCGACTCAGAAGGAACAACTGGAGAAGTAGTTGTTGCAAAATTACTAGCTTGTTCTAAAGAACCCTGTGGTATTTCTGTATTACTCACCGAAGTTGTAGATGAACCTTCTTGTTGAGTCTGAATATCTTCACTCGCAGTACCTCCTACACCCAACTCAGAAGGAATAACTGTAGAAGTAGAAAAATTCTCAATTTCTGGCAAAGAACTCTGTAACCCCCCTGTATCACCTAACACATTTGCAGCTTGAACTTCCTGCGGTTTTTGATTATCTTCACCTACTGTACTCCCCACTTTTAACTCTGGATGTGGCAAAGCATCCTGTGACACCTCAGTACTACCTGTAGTACTTGTTGACTGAACTTCCTGTTGATTATCAGTGCCTTCTTGCTCAGATGCAGTGTTTTCTGGTTGTTCTAATACATCAACTTCATCCTCCGATCCTCCAAAAGATCCTTCTGAAAAACCCATAAGTTATAAATAGACAGTTTAGATATAAGAAAGTATATAGACTTTTTAACATAAAGTACAATTCCTTACTTACCACCTTTATATAGGTTTCTAAAGCTGGCAATCTCTGGAATAAAGGCAAGACGAATATCCCCTGTAGGTCCATTCCTATGTTTTGCTACAATTAGGTCTCCAATACCCTTCTTCTCAGTATCAGGATTCCATATCTCTTCTCTGTCTATAAACATAACAACATCTGCATCCTGTTCAATAGAACCAGATTCCCTTAAGTCTGACAGTTGAGGTCTTCTACTCTGTCTCTGTTCAATAGCTCTAGATAACTGAGAGAGTGCTACTACAGGGACATCTAACTCTTTTGCAATATTCTTTAATCCTTGAGATATTTCTCCTACTTCTAATACCCTACTCTCTGTAGTATTTCCATGCATAAGCTGAAGATAGTCAACAAAGATAATATCAACACCACTTTCAACTGCTAACCTTCTTGCTTTTGTTCTTAGGGAATTAATATGTTGTCCTGCTTGATCATCAATAAATATATTTGCATCACCTAACTCACCCATTGTACTTGCCAACTTCATTAACTTCTTATCATCCAATCTCCCCGTTCTCATCTCCCAGAAAGGAATACCTGATTGCATACCTAAAAATCTCTCCATAATCTGAGTCTTAGACATCTCCAAGGAGAAGAATGCTACTGTCTTTTTATCTACCAACGCTGCATGCCTCATCATATCCAATGCTAATGCAGTTTTACCAACAGAAGGTCTTGCAGCCAACACTATTAAATCTGATTTCTGGAAACCACCTAACAACTCATCTAAATCTTTAAATCCAGTAGAAATACCTAAATATGATTCATCTTTTTCTGCTCTCTCTGCTCTCTCATACGCCTCCTTAAGCAGATCTTTAATATGCACAAAGTTAACCTTAGTACCTGTTTGTGCCACATCAAAAATCTCTTTCTCTGACTTGTCAATAACTTCATCAATTGGAGTATCTTCATTCTTTGCAATAGATGAAATTGTACCTGCTGCAGAGATTAAGCCTCTTCTAATTGCACTTTCTTTAACAATTTCTCCATACTCCTCTGCATGCGATGAAGTTGCAACAGTTGTTAACAAATCAGCCACATACCCTGCACCACCAGCAGCTGTTAATTTCCTCTGTTTTTTTAATTTATCAACTACTGTAACTAAATCTACAGGAAGAGCATTATTAAACAGATCCATAATGGCAGAATAGATTGTAATATGCTTACCATCAAAGAAATGCTCGGGTTTCAGCCATGCAGAAACAGTAATGATGGCGTCTTTGTCCATTAACATACAGCCAAGTAAGGATTTCTCTACTTCAATGTTTTGTGGTATGTGTTTAATTTCTTTCATTTTAAAAGATTACTTAAGAAATATAACTTCGACACTCTTTTGATCCTCCTCCACTCTCTTCTTCGAAAGATTAACAAAACCTTCATCTTTGGCATTAGCATATCCAAAATGCTGTATGAATTCCTCCCTACTCTTCAATCCTTCATCTTTCTTAGATTCCCCTTTATACGCACAAGGAATTAGTATTGCTGGATCAATATTTGAAATTACTTTCTCAATAGTATCGTACTCCATAAACATATCTCCGTTTCCAACGGGAAGAATCAAAGCATCAACATCTCCCAAATTCTTAACTTTCTCTGGATCAAAATCCTTACCTGTAGCACCCATATATACAGTTCTTAAATTCTTATCATCAATTATGTAAAATTCCTCATTTAACTCCCTCCTAATCATTATTCCACCAACCTCATACTCTCCTGGCGTATATATTTCCATAATCTTCTCTCTTTTATCTGGTACAATCTTATCCTCCAAATTTAATTTCTTTAGTATAGAGGCATCATCAGAACTACTTGGATAATCACTAAACAGTACAACATCTGCAGCTGTCTTAGGAAAACTTGCTCCAGATTCTTTAAGAATACCTGGATCTGTAAGTACAGAAATATTATCTGTAGTAAGAAGAAATGTTGTCCAACCCACCTTTTTTATTTTCATACAATATACTAATTAAACTAAAAGTAGATACTTAAGTATATCAAATTATCATTGGGCAATTTTACACTTTTTACTATTTCAATCCTAGTGTATCTTTAATATCTTCAAACATAGATTCTTTCATCTGCTGTTTAATAAGCTCCGTTTTCAGACTCTCCAAAGAAGATATACTAGCTTGAAGTTGGGTCATCACTTTATTATCAGATTCTCCTCGAAGAATCATATTCTTAACACCTCCGACTTGCCCTTCTACCCTCTTGATTCTGTTCTGAATTTTCACTGGATATTTCATACTTCAGTATATCACAAAATATTGCTCACTGTTAACCAGACCAGGTCTGTACAAAAACCCTTGGCAGCAAAGAACTAACTACTGTTTTGTTACGATTAGTTAACTTACTACAAGCCCTTCTGTAACTTCTTAATCTTTGCAATCATATCAGAAAAATATGTATATACAAAAAAGAGAATGAAAGATATTGCAAGAATCTCAAAAGTCTCCTCCCAAAACACAAGAGTTCCATACCCTTCTTGAAACATAACATCTGGTTTTGTACTAACAAACTCCACAACTAAACCAAGTACAAGGAATATTAAACCGATCATTAAAAGCATTGCTCTTTTCCAATTCTTTTTAACAAATTTCATTAAGAATACCCCTACAACAATAAAGAAGATAAAAAACGGAACAATGTAATACGGCAACCATGTTGTTGACTCATATCCAAATTCACTTACAACATCTTGTAGATTTCTTTGACCATCCTTAATAAAAAGTTCATTAAAGAAAGTTGGTAAATTCTCATGTATCTGACCTACTTCATCTAAAGCAAGAAAGAGAAATACAAATGCAAGGAAAATCCAAAAATACTTAAACTTACCATTAGTAGAAAGAAAAAGATAGAAAGCAAAGAATGAAACCAGAAGAATCTTCATCCCTTGATATATCGTAGGTAAATTACTCTCTACATCTAAATTAAAAAATGTTTTTTCTGGGAAAAGAGAATGTAAAAGCAGAACAAGTGAATCAACAAAAAGAAAAAGAATTATGAACGATATTAACTTGTTTTGTACAATCCAACTCCTTAATTTCATGGACTAGAATAGCACAATGTTAAAAAGAAAGCGACTATAGTAAGTTAACTAATCGTAACAAAAGTGTATTTAACTCATACTCTGTAAGGAGATTCTTGCAGACCTGGTCTGGTTAATGAAATTGACATACGAAGAATCGGATAGTATAATCCAACTTGCTTATGAAAAAAGATATACATCCAAAATATAATAATGAATTCAAGATTACATGTTCATGTGGTAATTCTTTTGTTACCGGTTCTACCCTACTTGATGATGGGATAACAGTAGATATCTGTTCTAAATGTCACCCTTTCTATACAGGAGAACAGAAAATTGTTGATACTGACAATGTTGTTAGAAAGTATGAGGAAAGATTAGAGAAATCTAAGAAGATGTCTTTCACAAGTAAGAAAGAGAAAATGGCTAAAAGAAGAGAGAAGATGGAGAAGATGGCATCTACTCCTGCTACTTCACTCTCTTTAAGGGATATGCTTGCAAACGCAAAAATCTCTAAGTAACAGTTTCCAATATAATATAATGTTTTGTGATATCATCTAGAGATGGATATTGAATCATTAAAGAAAAAATATAAAGACAACACTGCACAAGCAAAAGTTGTTGAGTTAGAAGAGCAGATGAAAAAAGGGTTTGAGAGTGGTGATAGGAATGTGGGGGATATTGGTGCTGATTTAGCCTACTATTCAGAACTTTCACTCAAAACATCTGACATACAGAAAGCTCTATCCGATTTAGAAAATACAAAAGAGATGGTTAAGAATGAGCAGGATTTAGAGTTAAAAGAGATGGCATCAGAGGAGATTGTTAACCTAGAAGAGAAAATAGGAATATTAGACAATGAAATTAAGAAATTACTGATATCTAGAAAGTTTGTAGATGAGAATGATAATAGATCTGCGATTTTAGAAATTAGAGCTGGTGCTGGTGGTGATGAGGCTGCTCTTTTTGCTGCAGATCTTTTTAGGATGTATAAGAACTATGCAACTGCAAATGGTTGGAATATAGGAATAATAGATAGTAATGTTACAGAAGGTGGTGGGTATAAGGAAGTTATCGCACATATTGAAGGTAAGAATGTATTTAAGAATCTTAAGTATGAAAGTGGTGTTCATAGAGTACAGAGAGTTCCAACTACTGAGTCCTCTGGTAGGATTCATACCTCTACAGCCTCTGTAGCTATCCTCCCTGAGGCAAAAGATGTAGATATTGTCATTGATCCTGCTGATTTAAGAATTGATGTTATGAGGGCATCAGGAGCTGGTGGTCAGTGTGTTAATAGAACAGATTCTGCAGTAAGAATAACTCACCTACCCACTGGTATTGTAGTTAGTTGTCAAGAAACAAAACATCAACAACAAAACAAAGAAAAAGCCATGGCCATTCTCAGATCAAGACTCTATGACTTAAAAAGACAAGAGGAGGCAGAAAAGAGAGCTGATATGAGACTTTCACAAATTGGTTCTTCTATGAGAGCAGAGAAGATTAGAACATATAATTTCCCACAAAACAGAATTACAGATCATAGAGTAAAGTTATCATGGCATAATCTAGAATCAATACTTAATGGAAACATACAAGAGATGATAGATGACATTAGAGATGGAATTCAGAGTGAACTTTTAGCTCAGGAAGATGAATCTTAAAAAACTTTTTCAGATACAGAAAACTTTAGAGAAGGCAGGATATTTTGATATATCTAGAGTTGCTAATGAGATATATAGCTATCCAGAAGAAAATGATATTGAGATAGAAGATATTCTAAAAAGAATAGAGAAAGATGAACCTTGGGAATATATTCGTGGATATGCAGAGTTTAGAGGTATAAATTTCTTAGTAACAAAAGACACCTTAATACCGAGAATCGAGACAGAACAGATAGTTGATATTGCACTGGACCTGATTGAAAAAAAGAATATCCCCTACTCTAAAATAATTGATATTGGTACAGGAACAGGTTGTATTATTATCTCTCTTTATAAAGAGTTAAAGAAAAATAAAGAAGAGATAGAGGAGAAAGAAAAAAATAGAGGAAAAGATAAAGAATATACTTTCCTAGCAACAGATAGTAGTAGTAAAGCTTTAGATATTGCAAAAGAGAATGCTAAAAGGAATTCCATTAAGAACATCTCCTTTGTTAAAAAGAATCTGATTAGTATTGAAGATTTAGAAAATAATTCTTTGATTTTAGCCAATCTTCCATATATTCCTACTAATCAGTATATGGAATTAGACAAATCTGTTAAAGATTTTGAACCTAAGAAAGCTCTAGATGGTGGACAAGATGGTCTTAAATACTACAAAGAGCTCCTAACTATTATTCAAAAAACTCAGAAAAAGAATATAGATTTGATAGTGGAAATAGAGCCTAGCACACTTACAGATCTCAAAAAGCTGGTACCTGAAAATACCAGCTTAAAGATTATCAAAGATTTTAGAGAAAAGAATCGATTCTTACTCCTCCATTTCGCCTAGTACAACTGTAAATTTCTGCTCAGCTCCTTCTCTCCAAACCTTTACTTCAACACTCTCCCCTACTTTATGCTTTTGAATCATCTCTGCAAGAGATTTATTAACTTTCTCTCCTCCAAATTCAATTATAAAATCACCTCGTCTAATTCCTGCTGTATATGCTGGAGAAACAGGATCTATTCTTACTACCAATGCACCAGGTACAACATCTTTGTAATATAGTGCTTCATATTCCGAAATCATCTGGTAAGAAACTCCTAAAAATGGTCTGATGAATTTACCGTAAGTTCTATACTCCTCTAACCTACTCTTTACCTTGTTTATCGGCAGGGCAAAAGAGATATTATCAGCCCCTGAAGTTGTTGCAAAATTAACTCCAATTACTTCACCCTGTGAATTAATCAATGGACCTCCTGAGTTACCAGGATTAATTGCAGCATCTGTTTGAATTACTCCTTCATAACTTTTTGTTGTACTCCCAAACCAACCAGTACCAGCTGTAACACTTCTGTCTAAGCCACTAATAATACCTGTTGTAACACTACCTGAATACTCTCCTAATGGAGTACCAATTGCAATTACCTCTTGGCCAACAACTAATTTATCTGAATTTCCCAACTTTAAAGCTTTAATCTCTTTATCTTTCTTATCTATTCTTAAAACAGCAACATCAGAAATATCATCTCTAAGAACTTTAGTTACTTCAAACATATCTCCATTATGTAAAACAACTTTGTATGTTGCATCTACATCAGACACAACATGTTGATTAGTCACAACAATTCCACTCTCATCAACGATAAAGCCTGTTCCAATTTTACTAGTTTTGTCCCCTACTCCTTCACCTGGTTTAAGTGTAATTTGAGAAACAGCAATACTTACAACCGATTCTTGACTCTCTTTTACAATATTAATCGTATTAGCCTCCCTTTCTGTTACAACTAACTCATAACTATCTTTCTTCTCGCCACTCTTAAAAGTATCAATATATCTCCTCAAAGGACCTTTCTCACCAAAAAGCAAGAACAATATTAACAATGTTGTCATTATTGTTGAGAAACAAACAAGAATTAAACCACCAAAAACAAAGTCAAGAATATTCTTTTTCTTTTTTGTTTTTTTAACAACAGGAATATCTTTTTTTTCTTCCTTCTTCTCTTCTATTTTTTCAATAACAGGAATATCTTTTTTCCCTTCTTCTTTTTTCTCTTCCATATTCTTTAACTATTTAATTTATTTACTTAATTCCTCAATAGCTTTGTTAAGCTGAGGATCTATACCCTTTTCAAAGTCTGCATTACTGTAAGGAACATTAACATCTGGAACAATTGGATTATCCCTATCTATATTCTTCCCATCAGGAAGTAACCATTTAACAACAGTTAAATGAAGACTAGAACCATCATTGAAATCAAAAATATTCTGTGCAGTACCTTTTCCATATGTCATCCTACCCATTAAAGTTGCTCTTTTTGCCTGTTGTAAAGCTCCTGCAACTATTTCTGAAGCTGATGCACTTCCCTCATCAATTAATACTAAAATTTTAGCATCAACTAAAGCACCTCCCTTTGTAGATTCATATTTCTTAACATTTCCTTTAGCATCTCTTTGTTGCGAGATAACGAAACCTTCATTAAGAATATCATCAACAGCATATATTGCAGCATCAAAATACCCTCCTGGATTACTTCTTAAATCTAAGATTACTTTATCTACTTTAGCCTCTTTAATACTTCTAACACTCTTGTCCCATTCAGCCTTCCAAGAAGCCAATGAACTATCAGTAAATCTTGACATCTTAAAATGTGCAATGTCTTTCTTTTCTCCAATAAATTCTAATGTCATACTAGGAACAGTAATCTCCCCTCTGGTAATCTTTACTTCTGTTGTTTGTCTGTCCCCTTTATGCAGAACTGTCAATGTAACATCTGTACCAGCTTTACCTCTAATTTTTGCCACAGCATCATATACTGTATCTTCTGGAGTAAGTGCGTATCCGTCTATCTTAACAATGTAATCTCCAGATCTAATACCTGCAGCTTTTGCAGGAGACCCCTCTATTGGAGCAACAACTACAACTTGACCTTCATGATATCCCAACTCTGCCCCTATTCCTTCAAAATATTTCCCTTCACTTACAGCATTGTACTCTTTTGTTTCTTCTGGATCTAAATATGTCGTCCCAACATCAGAAATTGAACTAATCATCCCCCTTATAGCTCCATACACCATGGTTTTTTCATCTAACTTGTCAGCATCGACATAGTTTTTCTTTGTAGTTTCCCATACATTCCAAAACATTGTCATATCTGCCTTCTTTCCAGAG
>Ga0255347_1003527_pt1 | contig 20186 bp, 16 predicted proteins | sample wastewater_treat_2_FD_192479 | JGI IMG/M metagenome (GOLD analysis project Ga0255347, IMG submission 192479) | Wastewater microbial communities from Lulu Island WWTP, Vancouver, Canada - plant24 | ecosystem: Engineered > WWTP > Wastewater > Unclassified | place: Canada: Vancouver, British...
GGCTTTTTCAAATATGGAATTGGTCTTACTTTTGCCATGTTATACCTCCCCAAAAGGCTCTGGTTTTAATGGCTGGCTCCAGTCAATTCCTGTCACCTCTGGATCATCCAGGGTATAGAGCTTAATATCGCCTGTTTCCCGATCCACCTGGACCATCTTTTGGAGCTTGGCAAAATCCCCACCCGAAAAGAGCGGCTCCACAGGCTCCCCCATAAGGGTTGCCACCTCTGCAATATTCTCACGCTGTTTGAATAATTCCTTGGCGCTCTCCACATAGGCCTCCTCCGCCTTTTGGATCTCCTCATTGTCTCTCAGTTGCATGAGTTTACTCTCCGCATCATGCCCCAGCATCCTTATCCCTACCGCATCCTCCCGCTTAAGCCCCTGGGTAGAAATACCCAGCATTACTTCAGCACTTGCCCGCTGTTTGTAAGGATCTCCCGATTTTTGGTACTCCTCATAGAGCTTTTTTACACGCTCGGAAGGCCCTGGACCGCCTGCAAGAACGGAGTCATGAGCCGTTGAAAGTTTTTGATCCACCAGGAGTTTGAAAGTCTGCATCTCCGCCCCCAGCTTGCTCGCATCCCATTTGGCATATTCTTTGGCCTTAGCATCTGCTAAGCGGGCTGTGGCCTTTTTGTACTCATTGATCCACCCCTCCCAGGCCTTTTTTACTCCCCCATAAACGGTGGGGTAGTGAGTGCGAATCCTATCCTGGATCTCCTGGCTCCGCATCTCTCGCTCATAAGGAGTCATCATTGCCTCATATTTTGAGAGGTGCTCTCTGGCAAACTTGATCTCTTTTAGGCGATCCTGCCAGGTGGGTGCGCTGTTACTTCTTTGTGTACTGTAATTAAACATTGTCATCCTCCATAGATTGTTTTACTTTTTTCCAAAATAGTTGGCCAGAACTTTGGGCTTTTCTCAGATTTTCCTCATACACTGGATCATAGTTTCGCTGGGGGTCCAGAGGGGGAGATCCTGAGACGATCACCTCATCCTCATCATCCCAGCCCCAACTCCCAGGCTCCACCCCATCCCTGTAAGGGCTCTTGCGGGTGGTCACTGTATAGCTATGCGCACCACTGAGGAGCTCATCCGCCAAAAGGGCCACACAGTCCGCCAGGTCGTCATGAGTAATCCGCCCCGCTTTTGGAGCGCTTATGTCTACCCCACCTCTGATCTGGAGCGCTTTGAGCTCGTCTATGAGATCATCATCCTTTGGGAGCCCTATCAGCCCCAGGTTTATGGCCTCCTTGAGAGCTCCATAAATTCTGAGCTTTTGTTGTCTTGTGAAAGGGGTGTAAACCATAGGGAGGCCAGGCTTGAGCCTTTGTACTGTGGAGGGGTTATCACATAACACCCCCATAGGCTTATAACGCTCTACCAGGCTCTTGAGGAGATCCTCCGCCCCTTTTGCATCCACAGGCGCTCTCAGTTTTTTGAGGTAGTCAATCAGGACCACCCCGCTCTCCAGGTGCCCTATGGCATAAGCGTAATGATCTCTCATTAGAGCGGGGTCTACGGCCATCATGTAATTCACTCCAGGCTCCACTCCCCCTCTCCCTAAGCCTGGATCCACACAGCGATCTATTGCCTCTGAGCTCAAAAAAGCCTCTGTTTGCTCTCGAAACTCCGCAAAGTACTCCGCCATGGCGCTCTCAGGATCTCGCTTGAGCGCACTATTGATCACCCGCTCACTCACTTTGGGGTTGAGCTCGCGGGTTGCGCTTTTGGTTACATGCCAATCCTCCAGGTCGCCCTGAATGGCTCGATCATAAAGCTCATATACCAGCCCTACTTTGGCATTAACTGAGGTGGTAATAACCAGCCTGGCATCCTCTCCAAAAGTGGCAGTGGTAGGAGAGAGCGCTGTAAATATGGCCTCAGCACTGGAATTGCCCAGCGTGTCTACAAAAAAGGCGGCCTCATCCATAACTAAAGTGGAGGCGGTATAGCCTCTGGCCGCCCTGGCCGAAGCTGGGAGGGAGAGAATGATCACCCCATTTTTGAGCTCCACTCTATCCTCTTTTACTGCCTGGATCATATCGCTCAGGGCTTTGGTATGCCTCAGGAGCTTTGTGATCTGTCTTATGTGGACCCTGGCACTATCCTCCCTCACTGATACCATCAGCACATAACGCTCCTCCCCTGGGCGGATGTATTGATCCAGGTTAGGAATCACTGCCTCATATACTGTAATTATGTCACTGAGGAGAGATTTACCACCCCGCCTCCCACTGAGGAGGAGCCAGTTAGGCTTACCACTCTCATAATAAGCATTGAGAGCCTCCACCTGGCCAGGGTAGAGTTTCACCCCCAGTGTATGCTCTGCAAAGTCAATTATCGGGTGCATCATCCTCCTTTTTCACTCTGTAGAGATCTATGAGGGTTTTGTATGCCTCCCCGCTGTTATCCGCCTTTTTAGCCTTCCTGGTAGCCTCCCAGGCTCGTATTGAGGAGTTATGGATCCAGCCCCACACTTTTAGATAGGCCGTAGCCTGGGGGAAGTCTTGATCCTGCATGGCTTTGGTAAAAGCATCATAGTAGAGATCACTTACCACCTGGAGCCTTATGGCATCCCGCATGAGCTCCCCCTCCACCCCAGCATCCACCAGGCGCCCTTCCACCTCCCCCTGGGCAATCCTGGCAAGCCCCACAAAGGGCTCTCCCTTTTGTATTCTTTTATAGGCTCCCGCCCCTCCGTGCTTTGTAGCACTTGGTAACTTCGTTTCTTCACTCATTTATTTATTCCTCCTGGTAGTAAATTGAGCCCGTAGAATAGCTCAGGTTAAAAATACAGGGCATTTTCCTACAGGGCATAAACAGGTATTAATCGCTTAAACCTTATACAAGATGCGATTTTTGGAGCTTTTTAGAAGCCCCTTTCAGGTCATTTATGATCCATAGCTTGCCATTTTTGCATGATTTTTGGCTTCATGGCTTTGATAACTATTACTTATCGCAATTATCTGCAACCTTTTTTCACCCCAAAAAGCCCCCTGGAGAGCGCTTAAAAGCCCCAAAAGTGGCTTAAAACTTTGTTATTTTTACATTCCAGAGGATAGTGGAGCCCCAGAGGGGGGAGCGGTAAGCCCAAAATAGCCCCCTGTTACACCCTGTTACACCTACTTCCCATTATTAATAGTAAATTGATTTTTTTTAATTAATAGAAAACAGGTGTAACAGGGTGTAACACCCCACCCCCCAGGCGCTCTATTTCAGAGCCACGCCTTTCCAGACTCGGGTAGGGTGTCCATTCACTCTGGCCACTGTACGCTCACACCCCAATTTTTGTAGAATGTTTGCGATCCTCTGAGCGACCTGTTGATCACTCCCTCCGACTATAGCGCTGTTGTTTCTGAGGGTGTGAATGATCTCCGCTGTTGAGAGTTGAAGGTCCTTATTATCGGGCTCGACTGTGAAGGTCTTGACTACATCGAAGTAGAGAGGATCATCCACTTCATAGCGGTTATTGATCTCCGTCATTTTGCTTTGAGTTTCACGATCCAGCTCCCAGGTTTCCCCAGCTTTGAGGAGTGCCACTGCCTGAGCCCACACCTGGTTTATATTGACTGCCTTATCATAGCTCCAGTCAATTCTCTGGAGGTTTACCACCCTAAAGCGCCTATGGCCTGTGGGGTCTGCCAGGAAGCCTCCTGAGCTGTTTATGGTGCCAATAAATGAGGCGGTAGCGGGCTTTACAATTTCATCCCTGCCATAGGGCTTTCTCACATTTATGATCTCTTTTGAGAGGAATGCTTTGAGGCTCTCTATGTCGGATTTTCTAAGGGTAGCGCCCAGCTCCTCCACCTCCCAGACCCATTTTGAGCAGAGGAGGATTAGGAAGTCCTTATCCATTGTATTGATGCTGTTTTGGATGTAAAAGCCAGGCAGTGGAGATCCCAGCCACCAAACGAAGCGGGATTTTCCAATTCCCTGGGGGCCATCCAATACCAGCATGGGGTGCTGTTGGCCTGGTCTGGATCCGATCACTTTCCCCACAGTGCCTATGAGCCATCTTTTCAGGACCTCATAGAAAATGTTGTCCTTATCCTGGAAGTATATGGAGGCCAGTGCTATATGATCCTCCCCATCCCAGGTGAGGCTCTCCAGGTAGTCTTTTATGGGGTGGAATTGATGGTCCAGAGCCATTGAGGCTATGGTGTCCATAGCGACATCTTTAGCCTTGTAATCGTACTCCCTGAGCCCTGTCATGATCTTACTTATGAGGAGATCACTGAGGCGGGATCCGTTGGCATATAACATATCATTCATGGTGTTTACACTAAAGCTGTAGCCCATCCCCTCCAGGGCTTTCATGTAATGGGAGGGCTTTGGGCTCTTGGGAGCTATGCTTACAAAAGCCTTACCACCATCCTCCTGAGCCCAGTGGATCAGGCTTGCAAAGGAGATCAGGCTTGCATCCTGGAGCGCTGGGGTAAAGGTTTCCCATTTTTCACTGCAGGCTCCAGGCTCATATTTTGAGCTTTGCTTACTCCAGTTGTCCCATAGCTCCAGCCCCACCTGGCCCAGCTCGGAGAGTGCCATTCCTACCTGGATCCACTTCTCATAGCTATCCGCCCGCTCCTTATGGAGGGCGTTGAGCGCTGTAATTGCCCTGGCCTGTTTCTCTGCCAGAGTTTCAGGATCCATTTGAAGTGATGCCGGCATCGCTTTTGGCTCAGAGTGGGGAGTAAATTTTTCTACAATCCATCCTGGGAGCTCCTCCAGCTCTGCATCCTCTGGGGAGAGTTGGAAAGTGTACTTTGCTTGGGTTATGGAGGGAGGGATCAGTACATAGCCTCCATCCGCTTTGATGTCCACCCCTGGCCAGAGCGCCCCCCTGCAGGTGATCTTACTGCCACTGTTAGGGTAGAGAAAATAGTAATGCCAGCCTCCGCCTCCAGTGTTTATGGTGACTGTTTCTATGGGCTCGGGATGCTCATTCCTGAGATCCTCCCAGGTGATCTCCCCGCCATTCCTGGGGTCTATGTCCACCACCACCACCCCAGCCCCGCCTGTTTCCTTACTGCCTGTTTGGATCCCCCAGTTAGCTTTTGGCCAGGATCTGTGCCAGGCTTTGATCTTTTGGGGGTCGGTGCTGGAGTTTTTCTCCCATTCTTTTATGAGGGGGTGCTTGCCTCCGCTGGGGCATTTGGGGTCCCTACATGAGCACCCTCCCTCCTCAGTGATCCAGTGGAGCGGGATTAAAGGCCAGCCCAGCTCCCTGTAATATTCTAAATTGCTTAACTTTGCGGTATCATCCATAGTGTGTGGGGGGAGTTTCCTCCCCCTCTCCAATCAGTTAGGTCTTGAAGCCGAAACTCCCAGCCCGCTCTGCTCGGAGTTTCTCTTTTTAGGGAGCGGTTTCAGGCTCTCCACATAGTCAAACAGTTGAGATCCATCAGTGCTGTAGCGGTTATCTACCACCACCATAACAGGCTTATTGAGGATGTCGTCACTGTCAAAAATATAGTCTGGAGCGATCCTGCCCAGAATAGCCTGGGTCCACTGGTAGAGTTTTGATTTGGGGGAGAACTTGCGAGAGCACCAGGCATAGAGCTGTTTGCCTGCCTCGTAGCCCTCAAAAGGATCCAGGAGAAAATAAACCTTCAGCTGGGGTCCATAAGCCCCATCCTCCTCCTGGATGTCGGTGATCTTGCCAGGGTATACCCCAGGCTCTACTGCCTCATAAGTTGATTGTGGTATTTTAATGCTCATATTGTCTTGGCCTCCTACGGTCCAATATTGTCGGGCTTTTGCCCTTTTTTGTAAGGATCTTTTTTACTACTCCTCTCCATGTATACTACGGATGAGCTGAGGTATTTCGTTGCAATTTTCAGCACTTTTGGTCTTAATCTGCTTTTACGGGATCTCAAAGTGCCCTCAGGAATGCCATATTTTTTAGATTGTTTTACTATGGGGATCTTGTACATAATACTTTCTACTATGATCAGATCTATATCATCCAGGAGAGGTATTGCTTTGCATATTGCATCCCAGAGAGGCTTATCCTCCTCTGCTATGTCTATAACCTCTCTTGGGTCCCAGGGGTCCACTGTTTTTGAGGTGTCCCAGCTGTCAAAGTCCCACAGGTCCTCATCCCCACTGGAGCCCATATCACTACTTCGATCAATTTCATCTTTTTGTTCCCAGGCTATATACTTTTTAATACCTGGGCGCCATACCATGGTAGTTTTATCGGGTAGCTCTTTTAGCCTATACTCTCTCTCCACTTCTTTAGTGTCCATATTGCGCCCCTGAGCTCCCCCCCTTACAATCCTGTTTCTCATTGTTTTTTTAATATGGTTTTTGAGATCACCCAGGAGGATGTTCTCACATCCTGGGTAGGTTGCTGTTTTATACCTGAGCTCTTTGTCACTCCAAAAGGTTTCTGTATATCCATGAATGGCCTCTAACAAAGGTACTGGAGCCACATCCCGCTCATAATTGAGAGGGTTTAGCTCATTCGTTTCAGGATCCAGGCTCAGCTCCAGTTTCCACATAGCCTCCAGCCTCAGGCGCTCACTTGTGATATATAGCACCCGCCTCCGTTGAAAATGCCTCTCAATGAGTAGCTTTAGGGCCTCCCCAGCCTCAGGGTCTTTATCTTGTACTATTGCAATGAGATCCAGGAGCTCTCCAAAAGAGCCTGGGGGTGCGTTATTTATTGCCTCTTGTATTGCCTCAAAAAGCTTCTGCCTGTCTGCCTCCAGGATTTTCCGCCCCTCATCCCTCCAGTCATCCACCTCCCCTGAGAATTGAGCGGTTATATCCGCCCAGATTTTCCGCCTCTCCTCTGGGGTGGTGCCAGCTGTTATTCTTTTCCGTTTTTCTCCCACGATCACCTCCAGGTGATTAACACAAAAGAGCCTTGCAATTCCTGCAGGGCGCTTGTAACATGCCAAAAAATAGGGTATACTGAGGTATACCTGCAAGTGCCCTGCAGGAGCCCAGGCCCGCCACTGTTAGAGCAGTGGTTTGCCATTTAAATGGGCTTGCACGATTATTCTAACACCTTATTTCCTCTTTGTCCAGAAACTCTTTTTTTGCCCTGTTTTTTGCTCCAGGAGGGCATTTTGGGGTATAATCGCTCGGAGCGTTTTATCACTCATAAGGAGCTAAAACTATGCCACTCACACCCTCTCAGGTTGCCGAAACTTTAGAAACTGCGCCCAGTACTATCAGGCGCTGGTCTACCAGGTTTGAGGAGTTTATGAGCTTCTCTCATTCCCATGGGCAGAGGAGATCCTACACTTTGGAGGATCTGGCCATGCTCAGGAGAATAAGGGACCTAAGCAGGGAGGGGGTCCCATTAGCTAAGATCTCAGAAGCGCTCACAGTGGAGGCGGTGAGAGCGGAGGGACCCACTAAGGCGCTTATAAATATGAGCGATGTGGCTCAGGCCCTTGAAATGGCCAGGGATGCTTACGCCTCCATAGAGCTAAAGAATGCTGAGCTCCAGGAGCGGGTGAGCGCCCTGGAGGAGTACATTCAAACACCCTGGTGGAGGCGTAAAAAAGCCCCAAAAAAAGCCTCTGATTAGTTATCTGGGCAATTCCCCATTACGCCTTTTTATCTCCACTTGCGCCTGGGCTTCCCAGCCCGCATACACCTCAAGCTGGGTCTGATCCATACTCTCATAAATGTTTCTCAGGTTGATCTCTCCCTGATAATCCCCCTCAGAGAGCGTGTCTCCTCTGGCCTCCTCAAGCTCCTCCCTGGTAGCGTGTAGAATGGCATTATAGTAAGGTTGCATCAGGAGCCACTTTTGGTGTTGCCAGGAAACATAGCTCATGCCCTCAGGCTTTTTCAAGTAGGGTTTAGGTCCTATTTTTGCCACTTTACGCCTCCCCAAAAGGCTCTGGTTTTAATGGCTGGCTCCAGTCAATTCCTGTCACCTCTGGATCATCCAGGGTGTAGAGGTTGATGTTTCCAGTCTCTCGATCCAGTTGAACCATCTTTTGGAGTTTGCTTATGTCACCACTCCCAAAAACAGGATCCAGAGACTCTCCCATCAGTGTAGCCACTTCTGAGAGGTTTTCCCGCTGTTTGAAAAGCTCCTGGGCGCTCTCAATATAGGCCTCCTCCGCCTCCTGGATCTCCTCAGTGTTTCTAAGCTGGGTAAGGTTGCCCTCCGCCTCATGGCCCAGGAGGCGGATCCCAATTACATCATCACGCTTGAGCCCCTCTGTGGAGAGCCCCAGTATCACCTCAGAGGAGGCTCTCTGTTTGTAGGGATCCCCTGATTTCTGGTACTCCTCATAGAGCTTTTTCACACGCTCTGAGGCTCCGCCCTCCTGGCCAAAAATTGAATCACTCCTCATGGAAAGCTTTTGATCTACCAGGGCTTTAAAGGTTTGCATCTCCGCCCCCAGCTTGCTCGCATCCCATTTGGCATACTCCTTAGCCTTAGTCTCCGCCAGGTGGGTGGTAGCCTTTTTATACTCATTGATCCAGCCTTCCCAGGCTTTTTTTACTCCCCCATAAACGGTGGGGTAGTGAGTGCGAATCCTATCCTGGATCTCCTGGCTCCGCATCTCTCGCTCATAAGGAGTCATCATTGCCTCATATTTTGAGAGGTGCTCTCTGGCAAACTTGATCTCTTTTAGGCGATCCTGCCAGGTGGGTGCGCTGTTACTTCTTTGTGTACTGTAATTAAACATTGTCATCCTCCATAGATTGTTTTACTTTTTTCCAAAATAGTTGGCCAGAACTTTGGGCTTTTCTCAGATTTTCCTCATACACTGGATCATAGTTTCGCTGGGGGTCCAGAGGGGGAGATCCTGAGACGATCACCTCATCCTCATCATCCCAGCCCCAACTCCCAGGCTCCACCCCATCCCTGTAAGGGCTCTTGCGGGTGGTCACTGTATAGCTATGCGCACCACTGAGGAGCTCATCCGCCAAAAGGGCCACACAGTCCGCCAGGTCGTCATGAGTAATCCGCCCCGCTTTTGGAGCGCTTATGTCTACCCCACCTCTGATCTGGAGCGCTTTGAGCTCGTCTATGAGATCATCATCCTTTGGGAGCCCTATCAGCCCCAGGTTTATGGCCTCCTTGAGAGCTCCATAAATTCTGAGCTTTTGTTGTCTTGTGAAAGGGGTGTAAACCATAGGGAGGCCAGGCTTGAGCCTTTGTACTGTGGAGGGGTTATCACATAACACCCCCATAGGCTTATAACGCTCTACCAGGCTCTTGAGGAGATCCTCCGCCCCTTTTGCATCCACAGGCGCTCTCAGTTTTTTGAGGTAGTCAATCAGGACCACCCCGCTCTCCAGGTGCCCTATGGCATAAGCGTAATGATCTCTCATTAGAGCGGGGTCTACGGCCATCATGTAATTCACTCCAGGCTCCACTCCCCCTCTCCCTAAGCCTGGATCCACACAGCGATCTATTGCCTCTGAGCTCAAAAAAGCCTCTGTTTGCTCTCGAAACTCCGCAAAGTACTCCGCCATGGCGCTCTCAGGATCTCGCTTGAGCGCACTATTGATCACCCGCTCACTCACTTTGGGGTTGAGCTCGCGGGTTGCGCTTTTGGTTACATGCCAATCCTCCAGGTCGCCCTGAATGGCTCGATCATAAAGCTCATATACCAGCCCTACTTTGGCATTAACTGAGGTGGTAATAACCAGCCTGGCATCCTCTCCAAAAGTGGCAGTGGTAGGAGAGAGCGCTGTAAATATGGCCTCAGCACTGGAATTGCCCAGCGTGTCTACAAAAAAGGCGGCCTCATCCATAACTAAAGTGGAGGCGGTATAGCCTCTGGCCGCCCTGGCCGAAGCTGGGAGGGAGAGAATGATCACCCCATTTTTGAGCTCCACTCTATCCTCTTTTACTGCCTGGATCATATCGCTCAGGGCTTTGGTATGCCTCAGGAGCTTTGTGATCTGTCTTATGTGGACCCTGGCACTATCCTCCCTCACTGATACCATCAGCACATAACGCTCCTCCCCTGGGCGGATGTATTGATCCAGGTTAGGAATCACTGCCTCATATACTGTAATTATGTCACTGAGGAGAGATTTACCACCCCGCCTCCCACTGAGGAGGAGCCAGTTAGGCTTACCACTCTCATAATAAGCATTGAGAGCCTCCACCTGGCCAGGGTAGAGTTTCACCCCCAGTGTATGCTCTGCAAAGTCAATTATCGGGTGCATCATCCTCCTTTTTCACTCTGTAGAGATCTATGAGGGTTTTGTATGCCTCCCCGCTGTTATCCGCCTTTTTAGCCTTCCTGGTAGCCTCCCAGGCTCGTATTGAGGAGTTATGGATCCAGCCCCACACTTTTAGATAGGCCGTAGCCTGGGGGAAGTCTTGATCCTGCATGGCTTTGGTAAAAGCATCATAGTAGAGATCACTTACCACCTGGAGCCTTATGGCATCCCGCATGAGCTCCCCCTCCACCCCAGCATCCACCAGGCGCCCTTCCACCTCCCCCTGGGCAATCCTGGCAAGCCCCACAAAGGGCTCTCCCTTTTGTATTCTTTTATAGGCTCCCGCCCCTCCGTGCTTTGTAGCACTTGGTAACTTCGTTTCTTCACTCATTTATTTATTCCTCCTGGTAGTAAATTGAGCCCGTAGAATAGCTCAGGTTAAAAATACAGGGCATTTTCCTACAGGGCATAAACAGGTATTAATCGCTTAAACCTTATACAAGATGCGATTTTTGGAGCTTTTTAGAAGCCCCTTTCAGGTCATTTATGATCCATAGCTTGCCATTTTTGCATGATTTTTGGCTTCATGGCTTTGATAACTATTACTTATCGCAATTATCTGCAACCTTTTTTCACCCCAAAAAGCCCCCTGGAGAGCGCTTAAAAGCCCCAAAAGTGGCTTAAAACTTTGTTATTTTTACATTCCAGAGGATAGTGGAGCCCCAGAGGGGGGAGCGGTAAGCCCAAAATAGCCCCCTGTTACACCCTGTTACACCTACTTCCCATTATTAATAGTAAATTGATTTTTTTTAATTAATAGAAAACAGGTGTAACAGGGTGTAACACCCCACCCCCCAGGCGCTCTATTTCAGAGCCACGCCTTTCCAGACTCGGGTAGGGTGTCCATTCACTCTGGCCACTGTACGCTCACACCCCAATTTTTGTAGAATGTTTGCGATCCTCTGAGCGACCTGTTGATCACTCCCTCCGACTATAGCGCTGTTGTTTCTGAGGGTGTGAATGATCTCCGCTGTTGAGAGTTGAAGGTCCTTATTATCGGGCTCGACTGTGAAGGTCTTGACTACATCGAAGTAGAGAGGATCATCCACTTCATAGCGGTTATTGATCTCCGTCATTTTGCTTTGAGTTTCACGATCCAGCTCCCAGGTTTCCCCAGCTTTGAGGAGTGCCACTGCCTGAGCCCACACCTGGTTTATATTGACTGCCTTATCATAGCTCCAGTCAATTCTCTGGAGGTTTACCACCCTAAAGCGCCTATGGCCTGTGGGGTCTGCCAGGAAGCCTCCTGAGCTGTTTATGGTGCCAATAAATGAGGCGGTAGCGGGCTTTACAATTTCATCCCTGCCATAGGGCTTTCTCACATTTATGATCTCTTTTGAGAGGAATGCTTTGAGGCTCTCTATGTCGGATTTTCTAAGGGTAGCGCCCAGCTCCTCCACCTCCCAGACCCATTTTGAGCAGAGGAGGATTAGGAAGTCCTTATCCATTGTATTGATGCTGTTTTGGATGTAAAAGCCAGGCAGTGGAGATCCCAGCCACCAAACGAAGCGGGATTTTCCAATTCCCTGGGGGCCATCCAATACCAGCATGGGGTGCTGTTGGCCTGGTCTGGATCCGATCACTTTCCCCACAGTGCCTATGAGCCATCTTTTCAGGACCTCATAGAAAATGTTGTCCTTATCCTGGAAGTATATGGAGGCCAGTGCTATATGATCCTCCCCATCCCAGGTGAGGCTCTCCAGGTAGTCTTTTATGGGGTGGAATTGATGGTCCAGAGCCATTGAGGCTATGGTGTCCATAGCGACATCTTTAGCCTTGTAATCGTACTCCCTGAGCCCTGTCATGATCTTACTTATGAGGAGATCACTGAGGCGGGATCCGTTGGCATATAACATATCATTCATGGTGTTTACACTAAAGCTGTAGCCCATCCCCTCCAGGGCTTTCATGTAATGGGAGGGCTTTGGGCTCTTGGGAGCTATGCTTACAAAAGCCTTACCACCATCCTCCTGAGCCCAGTGGATCAGGCTTGCAAAGGAGATCAGGCTTGCATCCTGGAGCGCTGGGGTAAAGGTTTCCCATTTTTCACTGCAGGCTCCAGGCTCATATTTTGAGCTTTGCTTACTCCAGTTGTCCCATAGCTCCAGCCCCACCTGGCCCAGCTCGGAGAGTGCCATTCCTACCTGGATCCACTTCTCATAGCTATCCGCCCGCTCCTTATGGAGGGCGTTGAGCGCTGTAATTGCCCTGGCCTGTTTCTCTGCCAGAGTTTCAGGATCCATTTGAAGTGATGCCGGCATCGCTTTTGGCTCAGAGTGGGGAGTAAATTTTTCTACAATCCATCCTGGGAGCTCCTCCAGCTCTGCATCCTCTGGGGAGAGTTGGAAAGTGTACTTTGCTTGGGTTATGGAGGGAGGGATCAGTACATAGCCTCCATCCGCTTTGATGTCCACCCCTGGCCAGAGCGCCCCCCTGCAGGTGATCTTACTGCCACTGTTAGGGTAGAGAAAATAGTAATGCCAGCCTCCGCCTCCAGTGTTTATGGTGACTGTTTCTATGGGCTCGGGATGCTCATTCCTGAGATCCTCCCAGGTGATCTCCCCGCCATTCCTGGGGTCTATGTCCACCACCACCACCCCAGCCCCGCCTGTTTCCTTACTGCCTGTTTGGATCCCCCAGTTAGCTTTTGGCCAGGATCTGTGCCAGGCTTTGATCTTTTGGGGGTCGGTGCTGGAGTTTTTCTCCCATTCTTTTATGAGGGGGTGCTTGCCTCCGCTGGGGCATTTGGGGTCCCTACATGAGCACCCTCCCTCCTCAGTGATCCAGTGGAGCGGGATTAAAGGCCAGCCCAGCTCCCTGTAATATTCTAAATTGCTTAACTTTGCGGTATCATCCATAGTGTGTGGGGGGAGTTTCCTCCCCCTCTCCAATCAGTTAGGTCTTGAAGCCGAAACTCCCAGCCCGCTCTGCTCGGAGTTTCTCTTTTTAGGGAGCGGTTTCAGGCTCTCCACATAGTCAAACAGTTGAGATCCATCAGTGCTGTAGCGGTTATCTACCACCACCATAACAGGCTTATTGAGGATGTCGTCACTGTCAAAAATATAGTCTGGAGCGATCCTGCCCAGAATAGCCTGGGTCCACTGGTAGAGTTTTGATTTGGGGGAGAACTTGCGAGAGCACCAGGCATAGAGCTGTTTGCCTGCCTCGTAGCCCTCAAAAGGATCCAGGAGAAAATAAACCTTCAGCTGGGGTCCATAAGCCCCATCCTCCTCCTGGATGTCGGTGATCTTGCCAGGGTATACCCCAGGCTCTACTGCCTCATAAGTTGATTGTGGTATTTTAATGCTCATATTGTCTTGGCCTCCTACGGTCCAATATTGTCGGGCTTTTGCCCTTTTTTGTAAGGATCTTTTTTACTACTCCTCTCCATGTATACTACGGATGAGCTGAGGTATTTCGTTGCAATTTTCAGCACTTTTGGTCTTAATCTGCTTTTACGGGATCTCAAAGTGCCCTCAGGAATGCCATATTTTTTAGATTGTTTTACTATGGGGATCTTGTACATAATACTTTCTACTATGATCAGATCTATATCATCCAGGAGAGGTATTGCTTTGCATATTGCATCCCAGAGAGGCTTATCCTCCTCTGCTATGTCTATAACCTCTCTTGGGTCCCAGGGGTCCACTGTTTTTGAGGTGTCCCAGCTGTCAAAGTCCCACAGGTCCTCATCCCCACTGGAGCCCATATCACTACTTCGATCAATTTCATCTTTTTGTTCCCAGGCTATATACTTTTTAATACCTGGGCGCCATACCATGGTAGTTTTATCGGGTAGCTCTTTTAGCCTATACTCTCTCTCCACTTCTTTAGTGTCCATATTGCGCCCCTGAGCTCCCCCCCTTACAATCCTGTTTCTCATTGTTTTTTTAATATGGTTTTTGAGATCACCCAGGAGGATGTTCTCACATCCTGGGTAGGTTGCTGTTTTATACCTGAGCTCTTTGTCACTCCAAAAGGTTTCTGTATATCCATGAATGGCCTCTAACAAAGGTACTGGAGCCACATCCCGCTCATAATTGAGAGGGTTTAGCTCATTCGTTTCAGGATCCAGGCTCAGCTCCAGTTTCCACATAGCCTCCAGCCTCAGGCGCTCACTTGTGATATATAGCACCCGCCTCCGTTGAAAATGCCTCTCAATGAGTAGCTTTAGGGCCTCCCCAGCCTCAGGGTCTTTATCTTGTACTATTGCAATGAGATCCAGGAGCTCTCCAAAAGAGCCTGGGGGTGCGTTATTTATTGCCTCTTGTATTGCCTCAAAAAGCTTCTGCCTGTCTGCCTCCAGGATTTTCCGCCCCTCATCCCTCCAGTCATCCACCTCCCCTGAGAATTGAGCGGTTATATCCGCCCAGATTTTCCGCCTCTCCTCTGGGGTGGTGCCAGCTGTTATTCTTTTCCGTTTTTCTCCCACGATCACCTCCAGGTGATTAACACAAAAGAGCCTTGCAATTCCTGCAGGGCGCTTGTAACATGCCAAAAAATAGGGTATACTGAGGTATACCTGCAAGTGCCCTGCAGGAGCCCAGGCCCGCCACTGTTAGAGCAGTGGTTTGCCATTTAAATGGGCTTGCACGATTATTCTAACACCTTATTTCCTCTTTGTCCAGAAACTCTTTTTTTGCCCTGTTTTTTGCTCCAGGAGGGCATTTTGGGGTATAATCGCTCGGAGCGTTTTATCACTCATAAGGAGCTAAAACTATGCCACTCACACCCTCCCAGGTTTCAGATACTTTGGAAACTCCGCCCAGCACGATCAGGCGCTGGTCCGTACGCTTTGAGCGTTATATGTCATCCGCTCACTTCCCAGGTCAAAAAAGGCTCTATTCGCTCGAGGATCTCGCTTTCCTGAGGAAAGTAAGGGATCTGAGTAAGCAGGGGCTCCCGCTTAGTAAAATTGAGGAAACGCTCAGGGCGGAAGTGATCAGAGCGGAACCTGGAGAAACTGCGCTCATGACTATAAGCGATGTAGCAGAGGCTTTGGCTATGGCCAGGGAGGCTTATGCCTCCATAGAGCGTAAAAATGAGGAGCTCCAGGAGCGGGTAAAAGCTTTGGAGGAGTACATTCAAACGCCCTGGTGGAGGCGAAAAAAAGCCCCAAAATAAGGCTCTGGTAGCCTACCTGGGCAAATCCCCATTGCGCCGCTTGACTTCCATTTGGGCTTGCGCTTCCCATCCTGCATAAACTTCAAGCTGGTTTTGGTCCATATTCTCATAGATATTTCGCAAGTTGACTTCGGCCTTGTATTCGGATTCAGACACTTCGGTCCCCCGTAATTCGTCCAATTCAGCACGCGTCAAATGCAAAATATCATCAAAGTGCGGCAAACACAGTTTCCATTTCTCGTGCTGCCAGGATACATAACTCATGCCTTCCGGCTTTTTCAAATATGGAATTGGTCTTACTTTTGCCATTATTCGCCTTCCTGTTCTTTTAGGTTGCTCAAGTCAATGCCCGTAATTTCCGGGTCGTTGATATCTAATATCTTGATCTTTACATTGCCAGCTTCACGCTCGAATTTGATCGTACTGGCAAGCTTGCCAAAACTGCTTACATCCCGGCCAAAGATCTGTCCGCCTTCGTCAAACATAACTTCAGCCGCTTCCCTCACGAATCGCTGCTCATCCTGCATTTGTTTGATCGCCGCGTTTTCCTGGTCTATTGCGTTCCGAATATCATCCGTATTGCGCAAGGCTTCGAGATTATCGCTTGCCGCGCGTGCTAATAACTGGACCTGCATTTGTTGTTCGCTTGGTAGCTTTTCTACGTCTGCAGCTCGTAAGACTTCAGCTGCAGCTCGCATTTTGTAGCGGTCCCCGCTTGCTAAGGCTTCCTGGTACAAGGCTTCAATACGTGCCGCTGCAGGTTGCCCGCTGTATATCCCTTGCGCGTCTTTTTTGCTAACTTCCATATTTACGCGCGTAGAAAAGGCTTGTAGCTCGTCATTAAGCTTGCCCGCATCCCAGGAATTGATCTCTTTTGCAATTGCAGCCGCTCGCTTGGCCGCAGCTGCCTTGTAATTCCCTACTGCAGCATCCAGGCGCGCTTTTACGCCGTTATAAACCCGGCTGTAATTCGCTTCCGCATCGGCTTTGATATTGCCGAATATCGTTTGCCGCTCGTAAGGGGTTAATATGCGCTCGATTTTGTTGTACTCGCTGCGCGCTTCCTTGATCTGGTTCAACTTGCTTAACCAGTCATTGCCGTTGTATTGTGATTGTCTTGCGCTGTATCGTGGGTCCATGTTCTAATCCTCCAAAGATTTTTTTACTGTGGTCCAAAAGTTGTTTAATAAACGCTGTTTGCGTTCCGCGTCTTCGCGGTCATGTACGGTCTGTAAATCCGGGTAGTAACTTTGCCCGGTGTTATAGGTGCTGTGTTCTATCGGTTTTTCATCTGTATCCCATGCATCCCATCCATCGGCTGAATATGGACTGGGTAAAAACATAACTTGCCCGCCGTAGTTGCCTTGCAGCCCGTCTACAATCAAGGCAACTACATCCGCCAGGTCATCATGAGTAATGCGCCCTGCCTTTGGCGCGCTAATATCCACGCCGCCCCGGATCTGTAACGCCTTCAATTCCGCTATTAGATCCGGATCGTTTGGTAGCGCTATCATTCCCAGGTTGATCGCTTCCTTGAGGCTGCCGTATATGCGAATTTTTTGCTGCCTGGTAAACGGCGTGTAACGCATCGGTAATTCGTTCTTCAACCTCTGGACCGTGGAAGGGTTATCGCATAAGATCCCGCTCGGTCTGTATCTCTCGTTAAGCCCTTTTAGCAGGTCTTCAGCTGCGTTGGGATCTACCGGCGGCGTTAGTCGGTAAACGTAGTCAATTACAATCAACCCCTCTTCCTGGTGCCCTATCCCGTAAGCATAGTTATCCCGCATCAAGGCAGGATCTATCGCCATGAGATACCCCTTGCCAGGCTCAACCTTGCTTACTAACCCCGCATCAATACATCGCTCTATTGCATCGGCTTGCAGGTAGCTCTCGGTTTGCTCTCGGAATTCTGATAGGTATTCTGCAGCCGCCGCTTCAGGATCGCGCTTTAGTGCGTTCTTGATAATGCGCTCTGATACCTTAGGGTTCAATTCCCGGCTGCTGGTCTTCGTAATGTACCAGTCGTCAAGCTCGCCTGATAGCGCTCTATCGTAAAGCTCGTAAACTAACCCCACTTTTGCGTTTACACTCGTTGTAATTACTACCCGCGCCTTATCCCCAAAAGTTGCAACCGTAGGACTTAGCGCTGTAAAGATCGCTTCAGCACTCGAATTCCCAAAAGTATCCATGAAGAAAGCCGCTTCATCAAGTATCAAGGTTGACGCTGTGTAACCCCTGGCAGCCCGCGCGCTCGCAGGTAAGCTAAGGATAATTACGCCATTCTTCAGTATGATCTGATCTTCCTTGATCTGATCTATCAATTCCCGGGTACGCTTGCCATGCCGTAGCAGCTTTGCAATGTTGCGGATGTGTAGCTTTGCGCTATCATCCCGCACACTTACAATCAAAATATAGCGGTCTTCCCCAGGCCGAAGATACCCGGTGTAGTCTTCTACAACCGCATCGTAGCAAGCCAGTACATCTGATAGCAAACTTTTACCGCCGCGCCTCCCTGCCAAAAGTAAAAGGTTGCGCTTGCCGCTTGCGATGTATTCTTCCAAAACTTGCGCTTGCCCTGGGTAAAGGTCTATTCCTAACTCATCGCGCGCAAACTCAATTATTTGTGCCATTTTTGCCCCCTGGTAGCCCGTCTGCATCGCTTCTATACTCCGCAAGCGCGTCAATGATCTTGCCCGTGTGATCGTGTTTCTTCTCGCTTTGCTTAACTACGGTCCAGGCTCTAATCGCGCTGTTTGTACCCCAGCCCCACTTAGCCAATAAGCCCGTTGCCCGATCTACATCCCCGCCTTGCAATGCGGCCATAAGCGCGTTGTAGTAAAGATCGGTAGCAGCTTGCCAGCGTTCAGCATTGCGCCGCAATTCGCCGTCTACCCCGTGCTCTGCAACCCGCGCCTGGACCTCTGCTTGCGCTGTAGCTGCAAGCCCTATGAGCTCCTTGCCTTCAGCTATGCGGCGTAATGCCCCCGCCCCGCCATGCCTTACCGCGTTCTGATTATTATCTTCTGCCATTCGTTTACCCTTCCCTTACGCGTGACCGCGTAGAATGCGTTGTAACTTTTGTCAAATAATTGAGAAATGTCAGTTCTTCCCTTACGCGTGACCGCGTAGAATGCGTTCTGTTAAATTTATCTATGGATTTTGTAGGTACCATTTATCCTCGTTTATCGCTCCAACCTTATACAAGCGATTAAAAAATGTGTCTGTTTTTAGGTCATTTATGGTCTGTTTACATCCTGAAACTATGCGATTTTCAATGTTTTTATGGTCTATGGTTATGATAAGTGTTCTTAGCATAATTATCAGGAAGCATTTATCAGCTCAAAATCCCCGCCTGGACCGCCATTTTGCCGCTCAAAACGGCTCAAAACTTCGTAATTAGCATGTATAGAAAGGATAGGTACCCCGCATAGAGGGTAGCAGTAAGCCAATTTTTCTAAGATACTCAACCTACCCACCATGAGTATCTTAGATCTTGAGTATCTTGAGTATCTTACTTCTAAGGTATTCAAGGTATTCAACATTCTCATCTTATCTAAGATATTCAAGATATTCATATATATACCCATACTAATTATCTCTATGCGGTAAACTCCATACCCAACGCCCCTCTTTGCGAATTGATACAACGCCTAACGCATCCTTAGCCCGGTACAACCCACTCTTTGAAAATCCCGCCTGCTCGAATTCGTCAAGGATCTCTGCCGCGCTTTTAGGTTCTTTCTCAAGTAATGCCAGTAGCAGGTCCGCTGCTTGCCCTACGCGCGTTTCATTACGCGGTTTCTCGGGTGCATCGGTAAATTCGATAGTGTCATTGATCGTGAAGCCTATCGGCTTAGGTTTCTTGGCAAGGTTGCTTTTAATCACGCTCAGGCGCTTGGTTTCTTTATTCGTCAAGTCCGGCGTGTCAATTGCCCATATAACCCGCGCATACTGCAGGATCGTACTGATACCGCGTACCCGGTCCAGGTCTACTTCGCCTTCGGTATCTAACATGCCCCGCTTGCGTAAGTGGTGGGTAAGCAGAATAGGCTTCTGGCAGTCACGCGCTAAGGCTGCTAACCAATTGATAGATTTTGCATCTTCGGTGCTTTTTTCTGCAGTCGGATCCGCGCCGCTAAGGCTGTCAACTACAATTATTTTTACATCTGGCCGCATTGCAAGCGCTGCCAGTTTTGCCTGGTGCTCTGGTACTGATAATCTGAAGTCGTCAAGCGGATTACTTAGCGGCGATAGAATGTTATCGGTTGGCAAACCCATTGCCCGCGCCCGGTCCCGGTTCATGGCTTGCCCGGCTTCAGCTTCAGCCCAACCAATAGATCCCCGCGCGCCTTCGTAGCTTGCCCCGTCTGGCCAGTCAAGATCTGTCAGGTAGGTAGCTGCAACCCGCAAGGCAAGGCGGCTTTTGCCTTCGCCCGTTTGCCCTACCAGGATGTGCAAAAAACCTTTTGCAAGCCAGTTTTCCCAATCCCACTCAAGCGGTCCTAATATCCCGTCAAGATCACTCCAGGTAGAAAATGTAACCTTGATTTCTTCTACCTTTGGCGTTTCAGGTGGCTTTATTACTGTTTCAGCTTTACCCTCGGATTTTGGCGCTTTTTTCGCCTCTGGTGCGCTCGTAGCTGCAGATACCGTTGTGGAAATAATGCCACAACGGGAAGCAGGTAAGTCACGTGACAAGGCGGGTGCTTTTTCTGGTGCTGGTAAAGTCACCACGGTGAGTTTTTCCGGTTCTGGTGCCGGCACCGCGGTACCTTTTTGTTCTATTACGGCTTCAGCTGGTAGCGTTGCAGCTTCCCGCTGTATGCCGCTGTAAGCGCTTT
>Ga0255347_1003536_pt1 | contig 20150 bp, 14 predicted proteins | sample wastewater_treat_2_FD_192479 | JGI IMG/M metagenome (GOLD analysis project Ga0255347, IMG submission 192479) | Wastewater microbial communities from Lulu Island WWTP, Vancouver, Canada - plant24 | ecosystem: Engineered > WWTP > Wastewater > Unclassified | place: Canada: Vancouver, British...
AAAACCTCGATGTATTGTTCGCGGATGCGTTTTGTGGTGACATATTCCGTCAGCTCCGTATACACCGTCTGTTCATCGCGCTGGTCAAGCTTGATGACTTCTTCGATGGGGCGGGAAAGATCACGAGAAAGAAGATTTCGAATGGTTGGCATGGTTTATTACTCCTGGATTCCGGATACATTTCGATAAGCAGCTTTCAACATTTCACCTAATTCCGATATGTCCATCGTGCTTCCGGGAATGGGGCGAAATATCGAATTCTTGAAGGTAGAGTCATATTTCTGAAACTTCCAAGCCTTACCTTGAAAGGTCTCTGATATTTCTGGCGGCAACTTCATCCGAACTGCCCATACTTTCGTACTTTCCCAAGAAACATCAAAAACTACTTTGTTTCCAAGTTTGAAGCCTGTGTAAAATTTATTGAGATTGAAAGGAAGATCCCAACCTTGCTTCTTTACAAAACCTTCTAGCTGAATGACCGCCTTCTGGAATTCTTGGGTGGGCTCTTTACCATGTTCAGTTTCATAGAAATCCCAGGTCCAGTCACCCATCACTTTTGTTGTGGTTGGTTTCACTTGGGGCATATCCGCAAGGGTTTCCACCATAACAAATTCATCATCATCCTGGCAAAACCGCCTGACTTGAACCAGGTCAAGTGGATAATTTATTTTGCTGGATAATTTCAATACACTCGATTTGAAGGCCGGCGCGATCACAATAATCCGAACCTCAAGTGCATCCCACTCGATCTTGATATCCTCAGGGCGGTTTTTCGCTTCCAACCAAATGGCTTTGATAGAATCGGGATTAGTCTCAGCCCACATGGCATAGGTGAGTACTTGCGGTAGGATTTCTTCGCTCACTTCAACGTTTTTCATCTCGATAATGCAAATCCGAGAGTCCTGGTCTACCCCCAACATATCCGGGATGCCCTGCTTATTCCCCGTCTGGATTTGGCGGTAAAGAATAAAAATATCCGGCAGTAAATCCTGGTTGCGATAAATATAGGATTCGAACTCTTTTTCGTTCTGGAACGGCATTAACAGTAGGTTGCGGGTTTGCTCTTTCGACTTCCAATATAGATTCAGCATCTTACCCTCCCTTGTACCATTCTTCATGCCCGTGCGCGATGGCGTATGACTTGTTTTTCTTGCAGGCTTGTTTCACCCGTTCCGGCCAATACTTCATAGCGATCCGGCTCCAGTCATATTTCCCGGCAGCCAGCTCATCCCAATACTTTTTCGGCTCGCTCTTCCATAACGGGATCACGCTCCACAGTGGAGCCATGCGCAGGATCACCCCATCATCGATCCAATCCGCTTCTGGTTCGTAGCCGCCGCGGGTGATGGCATCCAGGTCTTTGGCAAACTGAGCCAGTTCCTCAGCCAGTTGGCGCAGCTCATCCATTTCTTTCTCGATGGGCTTGCGAGCTGCTCCTTGCACAGTCAGAACCTTTTTATCAAGCTCTTCCAGGCGCAGTTGCACGGCACGCCGTTTGGTTGGCAGGTAGGGTTCCTGCTGCAGGGCGTAGAAGGTGTTGCGGTCGATCTTTTCGTGGAACAATACAAAGCCGTAGGAACGCTTGGACGATTGGATCGGCCAGTAGACCGGACGTTTGCGGTACTGTTTGATGTGGTGCTGTGTGAAGAAATCTTTCTCCAGGTATTTGCGCAAATCACCGCCAGCCGCCTGCTGGATGACTTCCTGGGCTTGCGACTGTCCGAGCATCAGCTCCAATGCCTTGCTGACCAGGGTGGGCAGATCGCGGGGGTGATTAGGGTCGAAAACTGCGATGCCATCGGGGAGTGCCAGCTTCCGCAGGGCATCTTCCACCTGGCGGGAGAAGACGTGCCGCCCGCCTTGCTCATCGATGTACGCGAACTGGGAGGGCTCACCGACCAGTTCGTTGAATTCTTCTTCGGTAGGCTCGGGCAATGAGCCGATGGCAAAATCGGTGCGGTGGTAGATGGCGGAACCTAAGGCACCCGGGGTGCCAGGTTGGAAACGACCGAGGATAATGCCAATGGCAAAGGAAAGCCTACATAAATATGTGTCTTTTACACTTACTTCAGCTTCATCAGAATCTATATCTTGTGTATCTGGATCACTTTCAGAATTTAATGAATGAACACTTTTTAATTCAAAATCAATTTCGTTTATTTCAGACTGACCTAAACCGTATAAACGATAAATTTCAATATCAATTTCCTCTTTTAGAGAATTAATAGCCTCTTTTTTGGGGATTATTAATATCTCCGTCTGAGGTGGTTCGATAAAAGATGGAAAACATTCATCCTTTGAGTATAAGAACATATAAATTTGTTCAATTTTAAGAACCTTCTTCGAAATACTTGTCATATCACTGTGATCATTTTTAGGTACTGGTAATTTTTTAATGGCGCCCAAATTGAAATTTATGGTTGGATTTAATAGACTCAATAAATAATTACCAAATTTTGAGTTTAGTATGCCACAAATAAATGCATCTTTATTATTATCGAAAGAATAGATGGCTGGTGTTGCTACATCCGGTATATATCCTGCTACGAATCGCCTTGCATTAAATTCATTTGTTACTATTCTGCTCCAACTTACGCCTCCAAAATCAACTAACTTTTCTGAAAGTAAACTGGAGCTAGGATTACTTTTATAAAATAATATAGCAGCTTTACGCCAATCTACTAGTTGACCATATGAATACCCAAACTTAACTTGGCTAAACGACCGAGCGGACAATTTCCAGTCCCCATTTATTACACTGGCATTTGGTAATTCCCAGTAATATCGAATGAATCTAAAGTTATTTGCCGTTTTGTGACCATCTGTTCCATCTATCGTATTCATACCATCAAAAAGTTTAAATGCTTGAATAATATTGTCTGATACCCAATATACCCATGGCTGACCAGGAACTGTATTGAACACCCCTTGGCGTATATGAAAAACATTTGTTTTTACTCTGTTTTCAATCATTTATAAATCCTTTTTGTTTTGCAATGAACCGACGTGCCTGATCCAGGTTGGGTACATTTCCTTCCTTCTCCAAAATAGCCTGGGCGTAAGGCCCGGTTAGCGCTGTCACCACCCCAGCTTCGATATTGTCTGCCAGGTATTGGATGCCATCCATCCCCTTTGCGTAGGTCTCTGGGGTCAGGCTATCCATCGCTGCCCGGGCGAGAAGTTCTGCTTTCTCTTCTAGTGTGCGTTTTACATCCAGAATCTCGGTGAAGGTGGGTTTGAGCGCGGTGTAATAAATAACTGAAAGTCCAAATCGATTCTTGATGCTTTCAATCACCAGAGCGTCTCGTTTTTTCCGCTGCGCCTCATCATCATAAATTACTTTCAGATCGCCTTCTCGGTGGATTTCACGACGATAGAGGAAATTTTGCGCTTTTTTCCTGCGGGTATATTTCTTCAAGACAAGCACGACGGCTTTCACCGGAGTGCCGCAGTCAAATGGCACAGGCACCAACGTGGGTGCGCCAGCCCGGCTTTGGCTGCGCCGGGCGTATTCCACCGGGAAAGGCGTCAGCACATCCGGAATCATATGGTCCAGAACGCTTTCAATCTCTGGTCCTGGGTGGGTGATCAGAGAGCCGTAAGCGAGGATGCCAATCATACTAATTCCCCATCCCCATAGTCATAGCCACAAATAGAGCCCATCTTTTTTACAAAGTTCTTCCGCAACACCTTCTCTTTTGGATCTTTTAACTTTTCGCAATATTCCTTATATTCTTGATCAAGTAAACACTGGAAGGTGTCTCGATACAAAATAATTCCCTCTTCATCGCCAATCATTTCAAACAACTTATTTTGATCGTCAGTGCATTTATGCACCCGAATCAAGGTTGCTTTCTGCGTTTCGCCCGCGTGCAGGATGCCACAGCGAATATCCTGGTAAAAGATGATGGCAGCCCCGGGTTTTGATTCAAAAAACGGTTTAAAGACAAAAGAGGATTGCATTAAGAATTCACAAAAAAATTGCCCATTCGACCCTCTGCTTGTAATTTTTCGTTTAACGCCATCCACAGGATGACCATTTCCTCGGCTTTCTTTGAAACCTTTGTAGAACTGATGCAGGGTTTCTAAAAGCAAGCAGTCTAAGGCTAGAATTGCAAATCCGTACCGGCGAGTCGGTTGATGTTCATCCGCGGTAATCATTGCGTTTATGGCGCCAAAATATCGGAAATCCATGCGCTCTTTAAAGATCTGGATCATCCGAGACCAGTCTTTACTGATTTTGGCTTCCTGCCATTCTGATGCTGTCCAATAGCCACAACCGGCTTTCGGAGCGATACGAATCGATGGTTTCATTTCTTCTATCCCCATTTTCTCCCCCTTAATTCCTGGACATTTGTTTGAGCTCTGCCAATGCTTTTTCAAAAGCAACGCGCTTCGAGTCCGCATCTGGTTCATGCACCAGGCGGAAATAAATCCCTTCAGATGCTTCTCGTTTCTGTGTGTCCGGCTCGCGGCGAAGAACAAAGGCCGCTGTTTGTAATGTTCCAGGGTTTCCCGTAGCAAAGAGCCCTGGCCCGAAATGCGCCAAAGTTTTAATTGCAGCCTGACTGGTGATAAATTCCCGCAATGATTCGTAGGAGGAAATAAACATAAAGGAATGCATCGTTAGCATGCCCACCCAACCGTCTTCTTTCACCAGCTCCAAGGCGCGCATGATAAAAGCGGCATAAAGATCGCCTTTGCCTTCTGGGTACTGGTCATCCAACAGCTTTGCAAGTGCATCATTCATTTTACGTCTTGAAAGATATGGGGGATTTGTGACCACGACATCATATTGTCGTAGTGTCATGTCCAGGAATCTGAATCCCTTACTGGCTTCTTGGGTGAAGAATTTAACATTTTCTCCACGATCCGCAGCATTCTTGCGGAAAAAGTCGAGTGCCTGGATAAGTTGATTTTCAAGATATCCCCAATATTCTGTTTCCGTTGCATCGTCATCCATTTCTGGGAACAAGCTTGGAGCAGATAAGCCTGGAAGAAGATGGGCTTGACGATATCGATCATGTTTTTGTCGTTCACTTTCAACCAAGTCGTGGATATCTCGTTCAATTCTGAGGAGAGATCCGAGTTGATCGATATCTTCTAGTTGTTCCTTAATGCGGCGAAGCATCTTCTCAAAAATAGGATTGCAGAACTTCATTTCTATGATGAATCTGTCAAGATCAGCAGAACTAAAAGGTAATACATTAGCACAAGATAAGTTGTGATCTTTAATCTGTGCGTTTTTATTCATCCGTTTTGCCCGTAAATATAAAGCCAATGCTGAAAGTTGCACAGCGCGAAGATCAATATCAATTCCAAAAATATTATTCTTTATAATCGCCGCTGGAATTTCATCTTCAGTTGATACTGAAGGTTGTTTTGGCCAACCTGGTTTTCCAATGTTGGCTAATTCTTCTTGGTACATTGCAGCAAATATATCAAAGGCTACTAAACCGAAATGCATACTACCGCACGCTGGGTCGAGCAGTGTAATTTCCTTGGCTAATCGTAGGGGTTGAGTGCCAGATTCGCCCGGCAAATTGATAAAATATTCCAATTTTGTTGATAATTGCGAATCGGGATGGATCTGTAACCAAAGCTGTCCCAAAGTATTTTCAACGAGATAGTGGACTACCCAATCCAAAGTAAAAAGTTGAGTTGCGGCTGGTATGTCGCCAGCTTCGAACTTTTGACCAGATAGCCTTACAGCCGCAAATGCTGCTTGAAGTTCTGGTTCATTAAAGTATTGATATATCCAGCCAATTGTTTCTTCGACTTGCCACGCTGGAGCTAAAATCTCATCATTCAACATGGCAAGAAAGCCGGTCAAGGCTGTTTGACGAGGAAATAGTTGGGAAGGTAAGGTTTCAACATCAAATAAAACAGCTATTTCCCCCGCTACCTGACTAGATTGCCACGTAAGAAAATGTCGGTAAGCGATATCATTTTTTCCTTGATTGAAAAGAACCTCTTCTTCAGGGTGATCTGCCAAATAATATTTAAACCCATTCGATTGATGCCCTCGACGCACTGTTTCGCGAATCAACTTGCGCTCTTCCATCATCTTGAAGGCTACTAATCGATTAAGATGGGTAAAAGCTGTTTCCTTTACCAACTTTTCCACCGCTTCTTTGCGATTCAAGCCCGCAACCACTTCATCGTCCAGATAGCGAATTAATTGGCCATAGATCTCACGGGTTTCAGAATCTTTGAGAGTTGGGAGGTTTTCCGGTTTCTCCAGGCTTCCATCAGCATGCAGCCCATAAACACCTTCAAGCAAGTCACGCGCTTCTCGGGTCAGAAGCTCGCGACCTCTTAAGGCAAAATCATGAATAGCATTACGGGTGGACTCAGGTAAGTACTGTTCTGTGAAAGCCATAATTCCTCTCTTCAACTAGCCAACATAGATCTTGGTGTGATAACTGCCGCGCGGTTCCAGATCAGCCAATCCCATAAAGCGCAAACCTTCACTCTCCCCAGATGTAGCTGGCATAAATAAAACACAAGAAACCGATGTCCGGCCTTTCATCTTGTCTAGAAGCGTAGAGACACGATACATTTCCGGAGCAAGCGCTCCAGCTCGCCAAAGAAATACTAAATCTTTCTTGGAATCCAATCCACTAAGGTGTTCAGCCAATAAGTCTGGTAATGGACGCCAATCTGGATCAGAAAGATATTCGTAAACTTGCGATTGAGCCGTTGGAAAGCCACTGCTTCTCTCAAGAGCAGTTATGGCATCCATTCCCTCAGTCTCATCTATTGATTGCCAAACCAGCTCTGCTAATGAGATCAAAGTCACTTGCCAGTTTTTGTCTTTCTCCAGACGAGTTTTAAGAAGCTGCATTTCATGTCTCATTTCCCATTCCTGTTGGGGGGGATAGCAAAAGACAGCAAATGGCAAGTCATTGTAAATATAATGACGAGGTGGGCGAGAGCGCAGGTCGGTTTCCAGATTACGAACGAGATCTTTCAATGATGACATTGGTCAACTCCATAAAATCCTGAAATGGAAATTCCAACCGAATTACTGCTCCAGCAGCGAAATACTCGCATAATCTTTGTTGGTGAGCTTCAATCAGGTGTTCTTCTACATCATTCGGTTTTAAATTAAATAATCCCCACTCTGGTGCATGTAAAACGCGATCTCCAGATCCGTTCTTTTTCATTAGATCAAAAGCGATGAAAGCAAAAGGCTCAATAGGGAGCATCACAGGGGCTAGATATTTTTGCGTAGCCCCTTCGAGGATTCCGAAATCACGTAGGCTTGCTAACGCATGTCGAGCGACATGCAAGAGAGTGTCTTCTCCCCATGCGGTAGTTGTTTTACCCTCTGAAGACCAATCTCTTAGCTTTCTAATAACATGATCCAGGTGAATATCTGAGAAGCCTGCTTGCCGGCGGGGGTTTACGACTTCAAAAACAATATCTCTTAATGTCTCGTCGTTTTGCGCAGAATAATAATAGAAAAGGGAGTCAATCCATTTGGTCGGAACCCTTGCCTGGACCAATGTCACCAATGCATTTCCAATTTGCGGATCTTCGAAATACCGCTGTTTAAAAATACGAAGGATATCTTCTACACGAGAGCGTGAAGCCTTTCCAAAGATATTGTTTTGACGAGCATTATTTAAATTCGTATTTACATTAAGCGATAAATCCCAAGATGCCATTAAAGCCTTCGTATCTGGTAATAGAGCTGTTGCTTTGATTAAACGGCTAGAATAAGTCATAAGTTCATTCACTCTTCATGTTCAAAAATAATTAGGTCGCCGACTTGGCAAGAAAAATACTCGCATAAAGCTTTAATAACAGGGGCATCGTAACGGGTTACTTGATTATTGGCCCAGGCGTTTAGCGTAGACCAGGCGATACCAGTTTCTCTACCCACTTCTTTCAGGGCGATATTTCGTTTCTCACGAGTAGCTTTTTGCGCTAGCAGGATACGAAAACGGTTTGAAATTTTTTCGGTCATTTCCACCTCAGCCAATGAATTGGGGGATCGTTATCATTTTATATTGGCTTGAAAAATTTGTCAATCAAAATAACTGACTAATCAGAATTTCGCAATCTTTACTCGAACTTTATTAATAAGTATTTTACTTAAATGATGAGCATCAGTATCCGGAGAATTCCTTCAAAAAACAATTATCACATAATTCGTTACCTAGTAAATAAAAAAACCAGTGGAGATAAATGCTGGTTTTTAATCACGCAATGAGATTTCACTATTCGTTTTTAACGGTTAGGATTATCAATTCCCCATTTCGTAAATGCGGTACTGAGTATTCCCTCTGCATCCGGCGAACTAGCTAAGATACCCTTCTCTTTCATTTCATTTTCTGCTTCCCAAAGTGCCTGAGCCAGGCGACTTCGAAACTCACCATGCAGATGGGAGAAGGCATAAAAAATCTTTAATAATTCAGGATCCACTTCAGGCAGCCCAAGGGTTGAATAAACCTCTGTTCCGAGTGTCCCCGCAATACTCAAAATTTCTGGACCTTCAGGGAAAAACTCACCATGTAACCAACCTAACACCTTGGAAGCTGGATAGCCTAACAAATCACAAAAGACTATGAAATCTTCCTCTCCCGCTTGGGATCGGCTCCATCGTTTTTATGCTCTGTTAAACCATGCCGGAAAGTTGGACTTGTGGCTTTACTTTTTAAGGATTACGATGTGGGATATGAAAAATATGTTCGCTTCTAATCATATAATATTTTCTCCAATCTGACAACGAATCCCCCTTCATTTCATCAGATCATCTTGAGAGTGCCGGATCTTCCTGTTGATCATAGACTTGGCTTGTTTCAAAAGGATCGCACAACCCTAATTGACCTGCCATCGCTATTATCTGGTCACGGCTATCTGTGCCAAATTTCTTTTTCAAAGCACTGATATGTAATCGAATGGTCGCTTCTTATAACCCTAGTTTTAACGCTATTTGTTCTGGCGAATATGCCCTTGCTAGTAATTGTAAAACGCTGATTTGCCGCTCGGATAATGCCGGCGCATTTCTTTTTGGTTTGGGTGGCTAACCAGCAAGATTAACCTGCACTTCTGGGCAATCATCCAGTGCTTATCCAGGCACATTTCTGCCATCCCGGATGATCTTTACCAAATCCTGAACGTCTTCGACCACATTTTGGTAAAGAACAGATCCTTCATCATTGATAACCACAATGGATGGAACCGAAGAAATCCTCCCCTATGTTCATCTGAAAAATTGGCTGATAACGCATAAATCCCCTCTGAACAAGCATGTATCTATCCAGAGAGGACCTTGTGGTTGATTGGATAAGTGGGATTTGGTCATTCTCGAGTCGTATGCGCAAGTGGAAGAAGGAAAAATCTATCTATCCATTTCGATAGGTATTCGGGTATCTGATCCTATCGAAATGGATAGATTGAGGTTGCTCAGCCCGGGTGTTATCCTACTCGTAAATTCGAATTGAAAGGTGCCCCATGACTTGTAGATCGGAATGCTCATATTCAAAAACATTCTCGCAAATTGACAGTATTCAGGAAGATATTGTTCGTCTTTCTGGTTATGCTTCTCAATTATCGGATATTGAGCCGTCAAAATTGTGCCTAACATAGACAGCAAAAAGGATTAAGGAAATCTAACAGTTATTGATCATTATTGAAAATCAATTTTATGAAATCCGTGGGATGTTTTTGAAATTTGGGTGCTGTGATTTCTTTTGAGGGATTGGGGAATTTGAACATAATTGAATGAAGGCTTTCACAAACTTCGCTATCGATTTTTGAAGAATTTATCGAAATATTTTTAATATGATGTGCTATATCCATAAAGAAATCGTGATTATCATAATTTGGATTTCTTTGTAAGCGAACCGGAGGAATTGGAGGGCTAAATGTTCGTCAACCGTGTCTCAGAACTTGACCTGTTAGAAAAACGGTATAGCCTAGGCAAAGCGGAATTATTTGTTTTTTACGGCCGCCGGCGGGTTGGCAAGACAGAACTCTTAGTTCACTTTTGCGAAGGTAAGCGCTCGATTTTCTTCGTCTCAGACCTAGGCTCAGAAATATCTCTTAGGACCGCACTTTTTGTAGTGGTTAATACTCCTCTTGTCAATAGCCGGTCGAAGTTTACCAGTCATAGTCGGGTTATGTTTACCACTCATGATCGGGTGGATGATTACCACTAGACGACACAAATTTATAATTTAGCGTTTTTGATTGCCTCCTTTCTGCGAGAAATCTGGCGATAGCTTTCCCCCTGGATAATTAAAGAATGGGCATGGTGGGTTAGGCGATCGAGAGCAGCGGAGGAAAGCAGATCATTCTGAAAGATTTCAGCCCATTCCTCGAAAGCTAAGTTCGAGGTCACAATGATTGAGCCGGTTTCATACCGATCGCAGATAATTTCTTAAAGGTCCTGGATGGAAACGAGCGAGATCGTTTGCAGCCCAAAGTCATCCAGAATCAACAGGTCACAGCGAAGGATGGATGCGAGGATTTGGCGGACAGTGGCTCGGAGCTACCGTTCCAACGTCTAGGTTTATACTCGGTTCGCAACCAGGCCATATAACTGGTCAGATCGGAAGATTGAATTTCCGACACCTCTCGATCCCTGATGTATTTCAACCAATCACCAAGAGTGAACTCATAGGAGGTAATTGTGCGTTGGCTTAATCCCTCTGCTGTTTTAAATTTTAGGAAGCCATCGATGGCTTTGGCTACGGAAAGTGAAACTTTGGATTTTGACGTACCCGGCGAACTGCGGTTTATAAGAAATTCCTCCATTTTTGGAAAAATGTCTACCGCTGTGCGCCAGGTTAACGAAAAACCGTAGCCCTTTGGACTACGGTTCTTTTTAGTAGCGGGGAGTCGATTCGAACGACTGACCTCCGGGTTATGAGCCCGACGAGCTGCCACTGCCCTACCCCGCAATAGCTTTACTATAATACACCCTTTTTTGATTAAGTCAAGCCCGAATTCGACTTTTCTCCTCTAAAACAGTGAGAATTGCTCGGGATTTCCCTCTTCTTCGGAAGGTATTTCATCCTTCTGTTGTTCAACCGGTTTCGATTTAGGTTCTTTTTTTACCGGTTGCTTCGGTTTTTCAGAAGATAAAGGGCTTTTTTTCTCGCTCTTATTTTCGGCTTCCCCTGCCGATAAGAGGTTAATGCCTGTAACTTTGTGATTCAGCAACTTGATAAAATATTCCAAGAATTTCGTCCGTTTGACTTGCTTAATCATCGCTTGCCGGACTTGGCGGGCTTTATTGTTTCCATACCGTACCAATAATACGGACATACTATCAGGTAAAACAGTGATTCCAACCACTTTCTCTGACGGATTTAAGCGAACTGCTTTAACACCTTGACCATATCGCCCTTGTTTCGGGAATTCCTCGACCGGGATTTTCCCAATGCCCCAATCGGATGTGACAAAGCAGCAGAAATCAGCTTTGTCGACCAAGGTGGCATCAGCTACTAAATCATCTTCCTTCAATTTGATTCCGTTTACACCGGCTGCGATTAAACCCATCGGTCGCAAATCACTTTGATCAAAGCGAATGGCCATCCCGTTTTGAGTGGCGATCAAGATTTCTTTTGAATCGTCCCGGCAAACTTTTACGGTAATGAGTTTGTCTCCGGGGTTGATTTTGCAAATTGTAAAGGATTGTGAGGAGGCGGGCGGCAATTCCTCCGCGAGCGACTTTTTCACCATTCCTTTTTCGCTGAATGTGATGACGGAGCAGGTTTCCGAGCCGCGCTCTTTCGTGGAGAGCGTGAAAACGGCAGCTACTTTATCATCCGCTGTCCATCCCGATATCAGGTTGGCATCAAACCCGCCTGCAAAACTTTCAACTTTGGGGAGCGTCTCCGCGTAAATTCCAAAAGCTCTACCGGTTTCCGAAACAACGTAAACGGTCTGTTGGGTATCGGTCTTTAAGATCCAGGGAGGGATCTCAAATCCTTTTTCATTGATCTTTTCGGGATCGCACCGTCCGATTTTCCCTTCGGCGGTCATTCCAATACAAATCGGCTCCGCCCGAACTAATTCGTTTGCAGTTAATACTTCTTTCGAGGAGATTCCTTCACCAAGGACTGCAATTTGGGTTCGGCGTGGATCCGCATATTTTTGTTTAAGAGCTAATTGGTTATCAATCAGGACTTTTCTTATCTTTTGCGGAGAGGCTAATAATTCCTGGAACTCTTTGATACGTTCTTCCAAATCATGAAATTCCTTCAGGAGTTTATCCTGTTCCAAATGAGTGAGGCGCTTTAGAGGCATGTCCAAAATGGCTTGGGTTTGCTCTCGATCCAATTTGTATTTATCCATGATCTTGGTACGAGCATCATTCTCATCATCCGCATTACGAATGATTTTGATGATGGCATCCAGATGTTGAATGGCGATGAGAAGACCTTCCAGAATATGAGCCCGCTGTTCTGCCTTTCCCAGCTCAAAAGTGATTTTACGTTTGATGACATCCAACCGGTGGTCGATATAAACTCGTAAGGCTTGTTTTAAGGTGAGAATTCGGGGTTGGTTATCTACAAGCGCCAGCAGGATGATGCCGAATGTGACTTGCAACGGTGTATGTTTGTACAGTTTGCGTAAAACATCTTCAGCATCAGCGGATTTGGATAACTCGATGACAATCCGCATCCCCTGCCGATCGGATTCATCCCGTAAATCGGTGATGGTATCCAAAACGCCTTCCCGTGTGAGAAGAGCGATTCTTTCAATCAATCCGTTCTTATTCACCTGATAAGGGATTTCGGTGATAATCAGCCGTGTTCTGCCCCGCCCCATATCCTCAACGTGAACTCTTCCGCGTACCATCAATTTGCCACGCCCAGTTGCATAAGCGGAGACAAGCTCGTTGCGTTCATCCTCCAAAACGATAATACCGCCTGTCGGGAAATCGGGTCCGTGAATATAGCGCATCAAATCGTCGGCTGTGATCTCATCATACTCATCCCATTGATCCAAGAGGTAGACGATCGCATCGACCAATTCCCCCAGGTTATGCGGAGGGATATTGGTCGCCATTCCGACCGCAATTCCGCTGGATCCATTGAGCAGCAGATTGGGCAAGGCGGAAGGCAGGACAATCGGTTCGTCCAGGGTATCATCAAAATTGCGGGTGAAATCGACCGTGTTTTCATCGATATCATTCAGCAATTCCATCGAGTAAGGGGCTAACCTGGCTTCGGTATACCGCATCGCAGCCGGGGGATCACCATCAATGCTGCCGAAGTTTCCCTGCCCTTCTACCAGCGGATAGCGAATGGTAAAATCTTGAGCCAGCCGTGCCATGGCATCATAGACGGCGGAGTCCCCATGGGGATGATATTTTCCCAGGACTTCACCCACAATTCTGGCTGATTTTTTAAATTCGGAATCAGGGCGAATCCCCATGTCAACCATCGCATACAAAATCCTGCGTTGAACGGGTTTTAGTCCGTCTCTGGCATCCGGCAAAGCGCGCGAGATAATTACGCTCATCGCATAATCCAGATAAGATTGTTCCATTTCATTTTTGATGTCGACCGATTTGATTCCCTGATTGTTCATGCTTTCCTCTGAAAAATAGAATCGAAGGATTCTATTTTATCCCTATTCTCTTCGAAGGGATGAATATTTTATGAGACTTCCGAAGCGGAAGTCGATGCCATTTGATTTTACCTTTGATTCAAAAAAGGATGGAGGAAAGAACCGAATTTGTCAGCGTTTCAAATTTCCATGGTCAAGGGAAATTTGAAATGCAGACACGGAGAAATCTTCAAGAAAAACGATGAAAAAAGAATTTATAATTATTCGAAAGTAAGATTGAGGAAGAGAAGGAATGACGATCATAAACAGAGTAATTTGGATTGTTTTAGACAGTGTGGGGATGGGACCGATGCCGGATTCAAGTCTTTTCGGCGATAAAAACCCCAATACGCTCGGCCATATTGCGGAGAAAATTCCCGGATTTAAATTACCGGTCATGCAATCACTCGGCTTGGGGAATATCGACGGAATGACCGGTTACGAACCGGCTGAACATCCTCTGGGTTCATATGCCCGAATGGCGGAACATTCCGCCGGAAAGGATACGACAATCGGGCATTGGGAGATGGCCGGATTATATATGCCGAAACCGTTTCCGGTATATCCGAACGGATTCAGCCGTGAAATATTGGATGAATTCGAACGCCGTATCGGTCGCGGGACGCTGGGAAATAAACCGGCATCCGGAACTCAAATTATCGCGGAACTGGGAGATGAACATGTCGCAACCGGAAAACCGATCATTTATACATCTGCGGACAGTGTATTTCAGATAGCTGCACATGAGGAGGTGATTCCGGTTGACGAATTGTACCGGATGTGCCAAATTGCTCGAGAAATTTTGACCGGAGATAACGCGGTGGCACGAGTTATCGCCCGTCCCTTTGTGGGAAAATCAGGCGCTTATGTCCGGACGGCGAATCGACGGGATTTTTCTTTGAAACCGCCGCGTCCGACTGTTTTAGATCACCTGAAGAACGCGGGATATAATGTAGCCGGTGTGGGGAAAATCGAAGATATTTTCTGCGGACAGGGGATCACGTTTGCGGTTCATAACGAATCCAATTCGGATGGCATGCATCATACCGAAGAATGCATGGAACGATTTGAAACGGGGTTGATTTTTACCAATCTGGTTGATTTTGATATGAAATACGGACACCGCCGGGATGTGATCGGTTACGGGAATGCTTTGATTGAATTTGATCGGTGGTTGGGATCTTTTCTCCCGAAGATGAAAGATTCCGACGCATTGTTTATTACCGCCGATCATGGTTGCGATCCGACCCACGAAGGAACCGATCATACCAGAGAGTATGTGCCGTTGTTGATTTACGGAAAAGGAATCGAACCCGCTGTTAATTACGGAACACGAAAGACTTTTGCTGATGCGGGACAGACGATTGCGAGTATTTTCCGTGTCGAACCGGTAGAAGACGGTGTGAATCTTTTCGCATAGTTAATAATAAGCATAAAAAAACAGCTCGCAGTCATTTGCGAGCTGTTTTTTCTTTTCTAAAATGATCTATTCGGTCGGCAGATTGGAAATCAGAGCACTGGGGCTGACGATTTCGTCTTCGTGATCAAATCGTCCCGGAACAAATCCGGTTCCGGCGGGAATCAGCTTCCCGATGATGACGTTTTCTTTCAGTCCGTAAAGCGGATCTTTCATTCCACCGATTGCCGCGCTTGCCAGCACTTTGATGGTGTGCTGGAACGAAGAAGCCGACAGCCAGGAATCCGTGCTCAAAGATGCTTTGGTTACGCCGAGCAAAATTTCGACATACTTTGCCGGTTGTTTTCCTTCCTCTTCCAGTTTTTTATTGATTTCCTTGATCCGTAAGCGATCGACAATGTCCATCGGCAGGAACGGTGAATCACCGGAGCGAACCACCTGCACTTTGCCGAGCATTTTACGAATGATCACTTCAAAGTGTTTATCATTGATATTCTGTCCCTGCGCCCGATAAACACGCTGAATTTCGGACAAAATATACATCTGACAGGCATCCCGCCCCTTGAGTTTCAAGATCGTATGAGGATTCAACGAACCTTCGGTTAATGGTTCACCGGACGTTACATATTGATTATCCTTGATGACCAAGCGAGCGGTGCTCGGAATTTCATATTCTTCACTTTCCTTCTTTTCGTAAGAGACAATTACTTTGTCTTCTTCGATCCGAACCTGTCCGGGATGAGCTGCGGTGATGGTGGCTTCGCCGTTTTCGGCGATGACGTCTCCCAAGTTGACGGTTTGCTCATCCTTCACTTTGATTGTCCAACCTTCCGTAATCTCAAACACGTCACTGTTCATTTCGGAGTGCTCGACCCGAACGATCCGCAGATCGTTATATTTATCCGATTGGATGATCTTAGCGTAGCCTTCGATTTGCGTAATAACGGCTTCGCCTTTCGGAGTGCGGCGAGCTTCAAACAGCTCTTCGACGCGGGGCAGACCGGTTGTAATATCTCCACCCTGCGCGACACCGCCGGAATGGAAGGTCCGGAGAGTTAATTGTGTTCCGGGTTCACCGATGGATTGAGCGGCAACCGTACCGACCGCCGCGCCTAATTCAACCATTTTTCCGCGGCCTAAATCAATACCGTAGCATTTCGCACAAATTCCGTGCTTTAATTCGCAGGTCATTGGTGAACGAACCTTTATTTCCGGTATGCTCTTCGTATCAGAAATTTTATGAGCCAGATCGTGGTCGATTATTTCGCCTTTTTCGGCGAGAATTTCGCCGGTTTCCGGATCAATCACTTTTTCCGCCAGTACCCGGCTGTAAATACGTTCGTGGAAAGCCTGTTTCGCCACATCATCGGAACGCCGAATCCAGATACCTTCTTCTGTTCCGCAATCTTCTTCGTTGATAATGATATCTTGCGCGATATCGACCAAACGACGGGTCAGATAACCAGCGCCAGCGGTCCGGAGGGCGGTATCCGCCAGCCCTTTCCGAGCTCCGTGGGTGGAAATGAAGTACTCCAGTGCATCCAAACCTTCACGGAAATTGGATTTGATCGGCAGCCGAATAATACGACCGGATGGATCAGCCATCAGCCCGCGCATTCCCGCTAACTGTGCGATCGGTGCAAAACCGCCTTTTGTCGCGCCGGAAGTTGCCATAATCGCCATGTTTCCCTGTGGATCCATGCTCTTGCGGACCTCGGATGCGATTTTGTTGGTGGTTTCCTGCCAAACATCGATCGTGCGATCGTTTCGTTCCTGTTCCGTCAGTAACCCGCGCCGCCATTGGCGGTTTATCGATTCGACTTCGTTGTCGGCTTCCGCCAGTAATGCATCCTTTGTGTCGGGAATCGTAATATCCGATACGGCAATCGTCGAACCGGAGCGCATCGCAAATTCAAAGCCGGTGTTCTTAATCGAATCGGCGACTTCCGTTGTGACATCCTGACCGCAAATTTCATATACTTCGGCGATCAAATCTTTAATGGCGCCTTTGTCCAACGGTGAATTTTTAAAGCGAATTTCTTCCGGTAATATATTGTTAAAGATAACCCGTCCGATGGTTGTATCGATGATTCGTTTTTCCGGTTTCGCTAAGCGAGCGCCGTCTTTGCCGAACCAGGTATCTGTCAGGAATTTAATCTTGGTATGGAGCTTGACCTGGTCGAGATCATAAGCATATTGGACTTCATCGATAGAGTAAAAAGCCCTTCCGTCACCCGGATGATCCCCTTCACTGTCCATTGTCAAATAATAAATACCAAGCACCATATCCTTGGATGGGCTGATGATTGGTTCTCCGTCCGCCGGTTTGAGTAAGTTTTTCGAAGCCAGCATCAATGTACGCGCTTCTTCAACGGCTTTTTCGGAAAGCGGTACATGAACAGCCATTTGGTCACCGTCAAAGTCCGCGTTGAAAGCGGTACAAACCAACGGATGCAGTTGAATCGCATTTCCTTCGATCAAAATCGGTTCGAAGGCTTGAATACCCAACCGGTGAAGCGTCGGGGCACGATTCAATAAAACAGGTCTCTCGCTGATCACTTCCTCAAGAACTTCCCAGATCTCCGGCCGATTTCTTTCAATGATACGATTTGCGCCTTTGACATTGGTAGCATAACCATGTTCCACCAGGCGAGAAACGAGGAAAGGATGGAATAATTCGAGCGCCATTGTTTTTGGCAGACCGCATTGATACAACTTCAATTTCGGTCCGACGACAATCACCGAACGACCGGAATAATCGACCCGTTTCCCGAGCAGATTTCTGCGGAATCGTCCCTTCTTACCCTTCAGCATATCACTGAGAGATTTCAATTCGCGGCGACCGCGGCGTGACAACGCTTTCCCGCGTTGTGAGTTATCGATCAGCGAATCCACCGCTTCTTGCAACATTCTTTTTTCGTTCCGAACGATGACATCCGGCGCACCCAATTCCAACAGCCGCTTCAAACGATTGTTCCGGTTGATGACCCGCCGGTATAAATCGTTCAGGTCGGAAGTAGCAAAACGTCCGCCGTCCAGCTGAACCATCGGGCGTAAATCCGGAGGGATAACCGGCAGGACGGTTAAGATCATCCATTCCGGATGATTCTTCGAAGAACGGAAAGATTCGACGACTTTGAGACGTGACGTAGCTTTCTTGCGTTTTTGTTTACTCTTGGTTGTTCGAACTTCGTTCCATAAATCTTTTGAAAGTTGATCTAAATCCAACCGTTTCAAAATATCGTAAAACGCTTCCGCGCCCATATCCGCCCGAAAAACATTCCCCCAGCGGCTTTTGAGTTCACGGTATGAAGTTTCACTCATGAAAGTTAACGGTTGTAATTCCTGAAGCTCATCTCGCATTTTTGAGTTTTGGTTTTGCGACTCGGCCGATTCGTCCGCGAGCTGATTGCGAAGGGCTTCCATCTGCTCTTCCGCTTCGGCGCGAACCTGCTGTTTATCCATGTCCAATCGCTCGATATCGCGTTGCAGTTGTCCTTTGAAATCATTTTCGATTTCATCCAATTTTTCTTTTACCGTTTTTTGAACAAGAGAAATATGCTGGTTGGAAATCGTTTCGCCGGCGGAAGCGATAGCGGTACCGGTGGATGAAAAAACCAAATCCGAATTGATAACCTGACCGATTTTCTCCTGTAATTCCGCTTCCAAGCGCTGGCCTTCTTTCATTACCGGATCCAGCTTTTGAGCAATCATCTCGTCCGTTTTTGCCAACAAAGCATCCCGTTGTTCCTGAATTTGGGCGAGCATCTTATCGCGATTCGCTTTTACACCGAGAATTTTCTGATTGACTTCCTGAGCGACTTCCTTCTCCGACACACTGATTTCATCCTCAAGCCGATTCAATGCCTTCTGCCGGGCATCTTCGTCGACATAAGTGACGATATATTGCGCAAAATAAAGAACACGATCCAGATTTCTTCTTGAAATGTCCAAAAGTAATCCCAAGTATGAAGGAATTCTCCGGGTATACCAGATGTGAGCGATCGGGGTAGCCAACTCGATATGGCCGAGTCGTTCCCGCCGAACAGAAGAACGAGTTACTTCAACGCCGCATTTATCACAGATGATTCCTTTATAACGTGGATTTTTATATTTCCCACAATAGCATTGCCAGTCACGCGTCGGGCCAAAAATAGCTTCACAAAACAATCCGTCCTTTTCCGGTCGAAGACGGCGATAGTTTATTGTTTCGGGCTTTAAAACTTCACCGTAAGACCATGACCGAATTGTTTCAGGTGAAGCGAGACTGATTCCTAATGCAACCAAACCTTTAGTTTCCACGAATTTTCCTCCCGAGAGTTTGAGTGTTTCCCATTCATTAATACATTCAATGCATAGCTTCTTTTTTCTCTATGCATAAAAGGAGTTATTAAAAGCTCATTCGGCTTTAAATGCATTAAAGCCGATTTATCATTATAACACAACAGAAAGATTCCTCCGCTATATTTAAGCGGCTTTTTGAAAAATGTGACAAGAATGTTCTCAATAATATGGGATATCCAGGGTGAAAGTCGAACCTTTTCCTAATTTACTTTCCAGATTAAATCTCCCACGGTGTAATTTTACTACATATTTTACGAAATCCAAACCGTGAACCGCCTGGGTATCTTGTGCGGGTGATCGATCCGGTGTATCACTGAGAATTTTTTCAACATCCAACGGAGAAATACCGATTCCGAAATCCTGAATTCGCAGAATCCATGAATCCACTTGATAGGTCAAATCCACTTGGATCGATTTGCTGTCGGGTTTGGAATAACGAATCGCGTTGGATAATAAATTAAAAATCGAAAGGGAAAGCAGCCAGGGATCTCCGATAACTTTTCCGCTTTGCGTCTGGCTGTTATCTACTTTTTCGGAGTCGTAATTGATATCAAGGTTTTTCTTTTTGGCTACGGATATTAAATCAAAAACAACATCTTTTACTAAGTCACCGATGTTGATAATTTCAAAAGATCCTTCGCGTGAATTTAAAAAGTTTTTATAATGCTTTTGTTCATACCGAATTAGTGTATTGAGGCGTTTTAACTGCGCTTCCGCTTTTTCCTTATAGTTAAATTGTATCAACGACATATTTCCGGCTTTATCAAGCAATTCCAAGTTCCCGCCGGCTTTCTCGACCAGTAATGAGAAATAT
>Ga0255347_1003539_pt1 | contig 20147 bp, 16 predicted proteins | sample wastewater_treat_2_FD_192479 | JGI IMG/M metagenome (GOLD analysis project Ga0255347, IMG submission 192479) | Wastewater microbial communities from Lulu Island WWTP, Vancouver, Canada - plant24 | ecosystem: Engineered > WWTP > Wastewater > Unclassified | place: Canada: Vancouver, British...
TATTTCGATCGGGGGCATGAGCCTATCTACAAAACAAAAACCGCGCAGTTTATCACCTACACCTGTATAGAGAACATCTGCCGCAAAGAAATCAAAAACCTGCTCGGGAAATAAAGTAATCGGGATACCTGCCCTATGAACATTGTCAACAATTCCCCCATAGCCGCCACTTCATACTTCATGATGGATAAGGAAGGCGCCGAGGTAGTGCTGCTGATAGTTAAGGGGACCTGGCGTATCGCAGGCTGCGGCGAACTGACCTTGGCCGACGAGCAGGAGCCGATTCGCTCCGAACCCCTGTATCGCGGGGAGCCGGACAAATCGAGCCTGCTCTACGACACTGATGTCGTCTTGGAAAAACCCGGCACCGATTGCATCTTAATCGGCCACGCACGGGCTCTTCAGCACCGCCAGCCCTATGTTGATGTGCGCTTCGCTGTCGGCCCTGTCCAAAAACAGGCACGTGTCTTCGGAGAAAGATGCTGGAAGAAAGGCCTGTTGGGCGATGCTTCAATCATTAAGATCAGGCCTGTTGAAGAAGTGCCTCTCATCTGGGAAAATGCCTTTGGCGGAACCGATATGAGCTGGAAAGACCCGTCAAGACATGAATTTTGCAAAGAAAACCCGGTCGGGCGCGGGTTTATGGCTAAAAAAACAGATATCAACTTCGACGGTCTGCCACTGCCTAATATCGAGGATCCTGGCAATTTGTTTAAGTACCCGCAAAAGCGTCCGAAACCTGTAGGATTCGGTATGGTTGCTCCCTACTGGCAGCCGAGAGTATCTTATGGTGGCACCTACGACGAGCACTGGCGCAAATACATAAGTCCACTTTTGCCAGAAGACTTTGATACCCGTTTTAACATGACTGCGCCGCCGGGCCTGTCTGCCATCCCCCATCTGAAGGGAAACGAACGGGTGCTGGTGGAAGGTGCGTCAAAACATAAACGTCTTCTATTTGACCTTCCCGCCGTCACGCCCGAAGTTACTGTGCGGCGTCGGAGATATGAAGGTGAGCTGCCGATGAGCCTCGGTGAGGTCATTGTCGAGCCGGACAACGAGCGGGTCATCCTAACCTGGCGCGGCGTGTGGAATATTCATGGCCATGTGCACCAGCTCATCTCTATAAAGATTAAAGTGAAATCATCACCGGTGACGATCTAAAGCGTTTTTGATCCATTGCTTTCCCTGAGCGTTTTGCCACTGTTCATGCTCTCCCCGCTGAGAGCATTGTTTTTGTCCTTGAACGACAAATCAATCGTCGCATCGGGGTGGTCCTAAAAAAAGTAAAAACTTATGGCTACTATGCACGAGCCATGTCAACATCTATGGGTGATTGGCCGGGTGCCAAAAGCAGGGGCGACAAAACTGTATATGATGCGTGGGGGGGAGTAGACAAGTTCAGACGGGTAAAATTCTGGAAATACACAGGAGAAAAATAGGATTATGTTGGCGAAAGCGTGGAACAAATCCAAAAAGGAGATATTTGAAAACACTTTATGGTCAAATGCCACTACTGGCATACGAATTCATTGGTATACAAGTTTGCTGATCTTGTTGGCGGTGACGGTTTTATGTTCCACCGCCTGCGCGACGAAGTATCCTGGTTTTATCGAGATGATGGACAATAACTGTATTGTGCTGGATGAGGTTGACCTCCAAAAATTGTCTGCCGAATGGCGAAAATATAAAGATTTCGTCAAGAAATGCGGGTTTGTGAAGCGAGGGGGTAGCAAAGCCTCTGTTTATCTTATTTCCGTCTGGGCCATCGATTATCTGGAAGCCAAACGAAGCGATACGTGGGAGAATTTTCCACGAACAATCATTGTAGATGAACAATTTAAACAAATTGGGGCTTTCCCGGAAGAAGAGCTTTATCCCTATTATCATCCCTGTTCACTCTACATTTACTACGGCAAATGGCAGGGCGATATTCCCGGGGAAATCCTGATTGATGTATCCAATCCGGCGGTATCCGGTGATTACTATTACGCGCCGCTGATCTGGGATAAAAAGACCGGGAAGTATGAAATGAAGGATAGACAAGACAAGTCGGGCCCAAGGCCGACCATGCACAGGGAGAAAAAATCAAAACAGTAAATTCAATTCAACCCGATAAAATTCTAACAAACTCAACCTGCCACAAAACCTCGACCGGATGATCAATAATATGGTGGAGGCCATAAAGTGGATAACGTATTGTGAGACGCGGGAGATTCGGGATTACAGCTGTTGTTGCGTGACGCACAGGATGCATGTAAGGAAAGCGAGCCGCTGCTGTCGGGCGTTATCATGTGTCCGGTACAGGCGCGCCGCTGCCTGTCTGTGGAGGTCAGGCGGGAGTGCAAAGTGCGGCAGCGGCGCGAAGATCGGTGAAGGCAGGAGGGGATGGTGATCTTTAATCTTTGTACATCGATTCGATCATGTCTTTGAATTGCTCGTTGATCGCTTTTCTTTTTACCTTCATGGTGGGGGTGACCTCACCGTCTTCAGTATAAAGTTTCTTGTCGATGATTTTGAATTTGCGGATGTTCTCGACACGCGCGACCTGTTTGTTGACCTTATCGACTTCACCCTGGACAAGCTCGATTACTTCAGGCGCGCGGGTCATGGAGGCGAAGGTGGTAAACTGCACTTTGTTGTCTTGGGCGAATTTGGTGACGTTTTCCTCGTCGATGACGATAAGCGCCGTCAGATATTTGCGGCGGTCGCCGATGACGACTGCGTCATTGATGTAGGGTGAGAATTTGAGCAGGTTTTCTATATATTGAGGAGCGATGTTTTTACCGCCCGCTGTGATGATCAGGTCTTTTTTACGGTCAGTGAGTTTGAGATAGCCGTCTTCATCGATTATACCGACGTCGCCGGTGTGCATCCAGCCGTCCACAAGGGATTCTCTGGTGTTCTCCTCATCTTTGTAATACCCCTTGAAGATGCCCGGGTGTTTGACGACGATTTCGCCGTCATCGGAGATTTTCACTTCTGTACCGGGGATGGCGCGGCCGACCGTGCCTACTTTAAAATCGATTTCGCTCGACATATGTGTGATGCCGGTGGTTTCGGTCATGCCGTAGCCCTCGCGGATGGGTATGCCGATGCTTTGGAAGAATTTTAAAATTTCATGTGAGATTGGGGCGGCGCCGGAGACACCTACGCGGACGCGGTCGAAACCCAGGCGTTCTTTGAGTTTACGGAAGACGACAAAATAGGCAATGTGGTACATGATGGCCAGTCCCAGAGGGACTTTCTTTTTTTGGAGCGCGATGTTGTTGTAGCGTGTGCCTATTTTGACGGCGATATTGTAAAGAGTTCGCTTCAGCCATGTAGCGTCGGCCATTTTCAGCACAATGCCGGAGTGGTATTTTTCCCAGATGCGGGGCACGGCGTGAAACAGCGTCGGGGAAATCTCCATCATGTCCGCCATGACTGTGTCCGTATTTTCGGTGAAGTTGACGACCTGGCCGAAGGTTAAATGGTACATGATGTCGAAAATCTGTTCGTATACGTGGTTAAGCGGCAGAAACGAGATGGTCTCGTCATCGGAGGTGACCGGAGTGACCTGGCCGGCGGCCTGTGCAACCCACAGATAGCCTTCATGTGCCAAAAGCGCGCCTTTGGGCGGTCCGGTGGTGCCGGAGGTGTAAATGATTCCGGCGATGTCATCCGGTTTGGCGATTTCGGTGAGTTGTCTGAACAGTTGCGGGTTTTCCCGGTCCTTTTGTTTGCCCAGCTCCAGCAGTTCATCGAAACTCATGAACATGGGATCTTCGAAATGCTTGAGTCCTTCCATCTCCCAGACAATGAGTTTGCGCAAAAGAGGGGTGTTTTTGCGGAAAGCCAGTGCCTTGTCCAGCTGCTCTTCATCTTCACAGATGTAAACTACCGCGTCGGAATGTCCCACGACATATTCGCATTCGGCCACCGGGTTTGTTGTGTAAACTCCCACCCAGGCGGCACCTGCGCAGACAATGCCGAGCGCCGAATAGAGCCACTCCGGCCGGTTTTCCCCGATAATAGCCACATGGTCTTTATGTTTTACGCCCAGGGCGTTGAGGCCGCAGGCCACGTATTTGACCTTTTCGAGATATTCCTGCCAGGTGATATCATGCCAGATGCCGTAGTCTTTTCTTCTCATGGCGATTCGATGTGGTTGCTTGGCCGCCATGTTCAAAAGGGCCTTGGGCAATGTCTTTATTTCCAGTGACTGGACCATGTTTTCTCCTTGCTTGTTTGAAGTAAACTCCCGGTTTAGCGGAAGCGCACTTTTCTACGGTAGCGTTTGTATCCTTTGACCGACTGCTCTGTGGCGATTCCCAGATAAAATTCTTTGATATCCTCGTCCTCCCTGAGGATTTCCGGTTTGTCAGCGCGGACAATCCGGCCGTTTTCCAGCAGGTAGGCAAAATTGGAGTATTTAAGCGCCATGTTGACGTTTTGCTCGACGAGGAAAATAGTAACCGCGTCTTTTTCGTTGATGTTTTTTATGATGTTAAAAATTTCCTGAGTCAAGAGAGGCGACAGGCCCAAAGACGGTTCGTCAAGCATGAGCAATCGGGGACGGCTCATGAGCGCGCGTCCGATGGCCAGCATCTGCTGTTCGCCGCCGCTCATCAGCCCTGCCTGCTGGTTGCTTCGTGCTTTCAGTATGGGGAAATGATTGAAGACATTTTCCAGATCGTCTTTGATGTTTTTTCGGTCTCTTCGCGTATAAGCGCCCATCATGATATTTTCCAGCACGGTAAGTTCCGGGAAGACCTCGCGCCCTTCCGGTACGTAGCTGATGCCCATGCGTACGATGTCAGCAGTGTCTTTGCGGTCGATGCGTTCGCCGAGGAATTCGATGGTCCCTTTTTCCGGCTGTTCTTCCTTTAAATCGTAAAACAGGCGCATGATGGTTTTGAGCGTCGTGGTTTTTCCCGCCCCGTTGGAGCCCAGAAGAGCCACGACGTCACCCTGGCTGATTTCAAAGGAAATGCCGTGCAGGGCGCGGATCAGGTCATACCACGTTTCGATATTTTTCACTTTCAGCATTAGGCTGCTCCCTCCTCTCCGAGGTAAGCTTTGATGACTTCCGGATGCTTCTGAACTTCCTGGGGTGTTCCCAGAATTATTTTCTGACCCTGGTTCATGGCCAGAATACGGTCCGAAATACCCATGATCATATTCATGTCATGCTCAATGAGCAGGATGGTCACGTTATAGTCCTCACGGATATCTTTGATCCAGATGGTGAGATCGTCCTTTTCTTCCGTATTCATTCCGGCTGACGGTTCATCCAGCAGCATTACTTTCGGCTCGAGCGCCAGCGCCCGGCCGACCTCGATGAGTTTGCGTTTCCCATAGGCCAGACTGCCGACAAACTGGTCACGCACAGACTGGAGTTCAAGAAAGTCGATAATATGCTCGACTTTTTCCCGGTGGGCGATTTCCTCCCGCGCCGCCCTGGATCGTTTGCCCCACATGAACGCCCCGCTGAATACACCTGTTTTCATGTAGATGTGGCGCCCCAGCATGAGATTGTCCATCACCGTCGCATTGGCGAAAAGCTCGATATTCTGGAAGGTGCGGGCAATGCCTTTTTTAGCAATGCGGTCGGGCGTTTTGCCCACCAGATTTTCCCCTTCCAGAGAAACTGTTCCTCTGTCCGGCCGGTAGATCCCGCTGATCAGGTTAAAGATGGTGGTCTTGCCCGATCCGTTGGGGCCGATAATGGAGAAGATCTCATTTTTGTTGACGCTGAAACTCATATCGTTAACAGCCCTCAGGCCGCCGAAGCTGATGCTCAGGTTTTCGACATCGAAATAGCCCATTGTTTTTCCTCTTGTCTGTCCGGGAATTCATGCGGGGGGGGGGTGAAGATCAGGCCCCCCCGCATGAGACACGCGGTTTTTAGTGACGGCTGATTTCGTTTTCCGTCCAATCCTGCAATACGATGTTTTCGCTGTTGGGGCCGGCCTGCCAGATCTGAACAGTACGCGGCGCCTTATGATTGGTGGCCGTCCAGGTGATCTTCGGTCCTACACCCTGGAAATTTGTCAGACTGTCGAGCTCTTTTTTGACCGCTTCGGTGCTTATATTTCTACCGGCTCTTTTCATGGCCTCGAGCAGCGGCTCGCCCACAACAATTCCCGCCTGGTAGAAGATGCCCCAGCGCTCGGTCGGGGCCAGTCTTTCCTGTGCCTTGCGGTACTTGTTGATCAGCGGGTGATCGGCGAAAGAGGGAATGAAAAACGCGCTGGAAATGACGCCTTCTTTAGACCACAAGCCGTCGGTAATCTTGTTCATCAAAGGGAAGTCCGACAGGTTGTAGGTGAAGATCCACTGAGGTTTAAAGCCCACGGAGACACTGGTTCTGAGCGCAATGGCCGCCTGGGTGGGAGCGCAAAAGCCGATGACCGCCTCGGCGCCGGAAGCTTTGAGTTTGGCGATCTGAGAGGAGAGGTCGCGCTCGGTAGGCTCAACCGGCAGTGCGGCAATGAGCTGCATTTTGTACTTGCTCAGACGGTATTTGACCGAATCAAGAGCATCAAGTCCGAAATCGTCATTGTTGTACAGCATGGCGATCTTTTTGTATTTGCGTTTTTCAACGGCGAATTTTGTCATGATACTGGCATCATCCTCATATGCGGGCCAAATGTTCCAAAGATATGGGTTATGCGGGTCCCAAAAAGTTCTGGCGCCGGAGCAGGGAGAGATCCAGATGATTTTATTGTCGAGAAGGATTTTGTACACGGACTGGCAGCAGGCGGTGCCGACCCCGCCGACAAAGGCGAAGATGCCGTACCTCTCAATAAGTTCTTTTACGGCGGCTACCGTCTGGGCGGGATTGTACTGGTCGTCACGAACGAAAAATTTTACTTTGCGGCCGTGAATGCCCCCTTCTTCGTTAACCATATCGAACAGCAGCTTGCTGCCGCGTGCCACAGCTCCCCAGGGAGCGGCAGGTCCCGTCTGGGGGCCCCAGGCGGCGATACGTATTTCCTTGTCGTCAAAACCCGGCTCGGCTACCGCCGGCAGGCCGTACAAAACAACAGCGACAAAGCAAAGAAACATTGTCATTAATACTTTTTTCCAACTCATAGCCCATCCTCCTTACATAGTGACTTGCCAAAAAGTTTGTTGATAGTTTCTGCGATGACCGGGGTTTGGCGTGTCGCTTCCGGTGGCCATCCTTCTTCGCTGTTTCGTTAAGCTTTCAGCTTTTGTACCACTTCTCCCCTTCCTTGAGGAAAATAAAGCCGATGTTGACGACCGAGCGGTGCCCGGAGCCTTCGTAGGCAAAGGTTACATCCACCTCCACCTGGGCGATTTTGCTGGCCGTTGTGATACTTTTGGGGTCCTTGTTGTCCTCAATGTAGCTGACACGGATAATTTTGTATTCCACAACATGAAAAGGAGCGGCTTTGGCCTCCTCCAGATATTGACGATAGGTATGTGTCCGTCGGTATAACGAAGATGGAGCAAAGCACGCGTATACGGCAGGATAATCACGGCGGACTTCCGCATCGAGAAAATCCCGCGCCGCCTGCAGAACCTCCTGCTCCTCGGAAGGTGCGGTCCGGCAAAAGCCATGGTGAGGCAGCGCCATAGATATGAGCATAACGGACGTTATTAAAAAAGCCGTTATGCCAAGCGCTTTAAAAAAAACTCTGGCGGGTATCTGTCTTTGCATCTGGCTACACTTTCTTTACCCAGTGTTTGGCGAACAGGCCGCTGGGGCGCACACAAAGCACCAGAACGATGACGACAAAAGCCGTGATCGGTTTCCACGCCGGCCAGGCATAGCCGAAGAAGTTTTCCAAAAGACCCATGATCGCGCCGCCGATGAGGACGCCGGGGATGCTCATCAGCCCGCCCAGCACAGCGGCGGCAAAAGCCTTGAGAAAAGGCTCGAGCATAAACTGGGGATCGAGGATGGTTTTAGTGGTGAGCAGCACCGCCGCCACAAGCCCGATAACGGAGCTGAAGGCCCAGGAGAAGGCGAACACGCGGTCGGTGTTGATGCCCATGATTTTGGCGGCATGTTTATTTTGCTGGGTGGCGCGCATGGCGGTGCCCAGATTCGTTTTATTGAAGAAAACATACAAAAAGGCCATGATGATGGCGGCGATGATGAATACGGCCACTGCCCACTGGCTGATCACGAAACCTTTTATCGGCTCGTAGGTGACCATATAGGAGATGGGCAGTGAAAATTCCTTCTGCTCCGCACCCCATTTCCAGCTGGCAAATCCCATCAGCAGCATTTCCACACCCAGCGTGATGACAATCAGACTCAAAAGCGTGGGATTTTTCGCCGGACGCAGAAAAATGTACTGGATGAGCGCCCCCAGTACGGCGGCAAATATAAAAGCGGCCGTGAGAGCCGCCCAGAAGGGCCAGTGATAAAATGTCAGCATATGGAAAACAATAAAGGTGGAGAACATGGCCATTTCACCCGCGGCAAAATTGATGACCTCCGATGTTTTGTAAATCATCACGACCGCCAGGCCGAAAAGTCCGTAACAGGCGCCCATGGCCAAACCCTCTACTAACAGTTGTTCGAAAGGCATATTTCCCCCTTTGAAGTTTTTAAAAAGGCCAGGCTTTCCAGTATTTTTTTGTCCGGATCCAGATGCCGAAAAATCCCATGGGCTCGAAAATCATGATGCCGATCATGACCAGGCCCAGGGCGATGGCGCTTAAGTTGTCTATCCCCGTGATGGACAGCCAGCGTTGCGAGATGCTGACGACAAAATCTCCGACATAGGGGACGTCGCTGATGTTTTTGAAAAGGGCGTACATGAGGTAGGTGATAAAGGCCGCCCCCGTGATAGAACCCATGATCGAACCCAGGCCGCCCACGACGATCATTACCAGAAAATAGATCGACAAAAAGAAGTTGAAGGTGATCGGATCGACAAATCCCAATACAAAGGCGAAAAGCCCACCGGCGATGCCGGCGTAAAAGGCGCTGACCGCAAAGGAAAGGGTTTTGTAGATGGTCAGGTTAATACCGATGACCTCAGCGGCGATGTCGCTGTCGCGGATAGCCACAAAGGCACGGCCGACTTTAGTTTTTAAAATGTTTATCGCCCCCAGAACCATCACAATCGTGATTATGAGAATAAGATAGTACTTGCTGAAATCTGTAGTGAGAGTGCAATTCCAGCCAAGTTGCTGAATGCCGATGTTCAACTCCGGAGCCCGCAGTCCCGAGCGGCCGCCGAACAGCTCCATGTGGCCGATAATGTGCATAATGGCCAGACCGAAGGCGAGCGTCGCGATGGTCAAGTAAGGTCCCTCCAGCCTCAGGGCGGGAAGCCCCAGAATGAACCCGAAAAAAGCCGCGATAAAAGCAGCCAGAATGAGCGCCGGGAAAAAAGGGATGCCGAGCTTGCTCATCAAAAGCACGGTTGAATAGGCTCCGATGGCGAAAAACCCCGCATGTCCCAGAGATATCTGGCCGGTAGAGCCCACCAGAATGTTCAGCCCGACCGCGACGATCACGTGCACCAACATGAGATTGAAAAGATATAAATAATATTTTGACGAGAAAAGAGGGAGGGTAAAGAGCCCGACCATCAGAACAATGGTCCAAAAAAGAATGGTGCCGCTTTTAAAGAGCTCGATATCCTCGTAATACGCCCGCTTCATATCCATAAGATCACACGCTCCTGCAGTTAAAAAATAGAGGGTTTGATTACATTTGGCGCGGCTTCGTTTACGTTCATGCCATTATGACCATCCGGCATGCTTGTGTCAACTGATTTACTTTCGGGTGCTAAACGACGAGGACTAAAATTTTTCGTCAGAACAACATGGTTCATCTGCACACCCCTTCGAGCTTATCTTTTAATAAGTCGCCATACAACCGACATTGTAATACGTTAGCGTTATTAAAACCCGACGTCAATATGAAATAATCTATACTGAATCTTAACGTTAGTTGTATAGATTTGTTTAAGGTAAGCTCAAAAGGTGTGAGCGCAAATTTACTTTTTGCTTGTTGAGACCGAGTTTTTTTCGGAGGCGATACCGGTAAACGTCGACAACACTCGGCGAGACTCCCAAAATATCAGCGATCTCTTTACTGGTTTTGCCGTCTTTGATCAGATGTGCAAGCTGGATCTCGGTGGTGCTCAGGTTGCGGAAACGGCTCGATAATTTGAGAGAGAAGTGCGAGAATAATTCGTCCAGATTCGAGGCGATAAGCTCGGAATAGATCTCACGGCGGCGTTCCGAGCCTTCTTTGCGCAATTTGACCAGGTGAGGCATAATAAGACTTTTTACACCGTTCATCAGTGTTCTTTCAAGCTCTTCACGGTCATCGGTGCGTTGCTGGAGCATGACTCTGAGGGCAGTGTTGAGCTCCTCGAGGTTCCGCGTTTTGATCAGGAGCTCGCTTCCTTTTTCCACCAGTTCAGTGATATCGATGACCGAGCATACGTGTTTGTTTGTGCCCGGAATGAGGCAGTTTGTGCTGAGAATGTTTTTTACGTTGCCCCATTTGTCAACCAGGCGAAACTCATATGTTCTGGGGGCTAACTTGGCGTCGATACGTCTCAGGCGGTGGTATTCCTCCAGCCGGGCGAGATCATCCTTGTAAATTAGACCCACCCAGGTTTTTTTCCCCTCCCATTCTTCCCTTGAATAGCCGGTGATTTTTTCGAATTCTGAGTTGATCAGGGAGAGGATCTTGTTATCCTCGATAATTACCACTCCGGTGCCGGTTGTTTCAAAAATTGTCCGGTATAGGTTTCCCGATTCCCAAAGCATCCTCTCACTCTCTTTTTGTTTCGTGATATCCATGGCGTTGCCGACGACTGCGGGTCTACCGTCGAAAGTGATCGCGGCGACGGCTTCGGCCACCCAGCGGATTTTATTGTCTTTTGTGATGATGCGAAACTCGTAGGGTGAAAGTAATTCCCCTGCCAGCATGGCTTTTGCTTTTTTTCTGACTAAACTTTTGTCCTCGGGAAAGACCATGAAATCGGCTCTGTTTCCGACTATCTCTTCGGGCGTGTAGTTTGTGTACGAAGACACGACGGGATTGATCATCCGGAACACTCCCCCGACAAAAATATAATAGCCAACGAGTGATTTATTAAAAACTGTCTCCTGAATTTCGTGTTTTTCTTGAAGAACGAGGTTTTCCTTCGTCAGTTGTTCGATTTCTGCCTCTAGAAACCGGATTCTATCTTCGAGATAAACTAATTTGTGTTCGTTCTTCATAGAAATTATTCTTCGGCGCTCGCTTATAAAGTTGAACTATTGCGGCCGTGAGGGCACACGCACATTTGTAACATAAAAAAAAGAAAAGAAACAGCGCGGCGGAAGTAGCGGATGGGGGATGGTCAATAGCTCGTAGCGATTCGTCCCACGGGGCGGAGGGGAGAAGATTAGATGATTAGAGGGTTGGAGGGTTAGAAGTATAAAGGCTAAAGGCTAAAGGCTAAAGGATGGTTCGACAGGCTCACCACGAACGGCCAGTAAAAGCTCAGCGACCGGAGGATTAGAAGATTAGAAGATTAGAAGATTGGAGGATTAGCTCATAGCCGGTATTCTATTGTTGCTAAGTGATATTTCGGAAAATCAACGTTCGCCCCGGGGTGGTCGCAGGATAGTTCAGCGCTGGAAGTTCATCATGACCTGCCGGCCAAAGTCGCCGCTCTTTTGTGTCACAAAAGGCGGTTAACGTCACTGGCAAGTTTTATCAAACCACTTCAGGCAAGTGCCTGCCTCTATCTGTTCGTTTCCAGTTTGTTTTTATTCCTTTGATTTTCGTGATTATTTTGCTATTGTCTATGCGCCTTCTCCTGCGGTCTTTGTTTTTGTCCTCTAAAGACAAAGAATCTGCGGGATCGAGGGCTCTTTCCCAAATGTGTCAAAAAAAATTTATGTTATTTTTTATCCAAAAACGAAGGAGGGTTCTCTATGGAAGAGCAAGGCGTTCAATTTAACGGCATTGTTGTGAGCGAGCATATGATTAATTCCCTGCGGGGTACAAAACCATGGACATTGTTTGTTTCCATCATTGGGTTTGCCTTTTCGGGTCTGACCCTCCTGGCGGGTCTTTTAATGTCAGTTGCCGGCCTGCTTCTGCCGAATGAAAAAGGGCCTATGATGATCGGAGCGGGGTTTTTCTATCTCTGCATGGCGGTATTATTTTATCTGATCCCATCGCTCTATTTGTATAAATATTCAGGAGCCGTTGGCCGCTTTCTCAATCTGAAACAGGCCTTTGAAATGGAAGCGGCGCTTACCTATCAGAAATCATTGTGGAAGTTTGTAGGTATTTTGTGCCTCATCATGATTACGCTCACCATTTTGGTAATTATCGCGCTCATCGTCATTGCTTTCGTGGTCGCTAAATACTTTTAAGAAAAAATAAGGGGGGCCGGCCCGGCCCCTCTGACTGTTACCTCGGGTTTGCGCCGCAAATCCGTCTGTTTTCGTTTTCTGGTTATCGCCTCCGGAAGGCCAATCCGGTCTCCCACCGGTATTTCCTTTCAGTAAGAACAAATCATGAGTTGTTTCAGTCACTTCCGCGGTAGTCTTTACAAACGGGGGGCTGATCGCTATACTTAGTAACGATTCACTAATAAAGGTTAAAAGGCGGCGGCGATGACGTACATAAAAATTAAATTCGGCACTATGTTTGAAGACGAATTTCAAAAAGCGGTAGATGAGGTTTTTCATCTGGTGCGTCCGTCTTCTGAAAGGTTTGGCTACATCTGGCGGCCGAACATTGATGTCTATGAATCGGCCGACGAAGTTCTGGTAATGGCCGATATGGCCGGGCTCAGCAAAGAGGAGCTTCACATCGAGGCGGACCGTACGAGCATTAAGATTACGGGGGCGCGCAGGCCAACCGTGTTTTTACAAAACGGGCGCTACTGCCAGGCGGAGATTCCGCACGGTTACTTTGAAAGAACCGTCGCCCTGCCGGAGCCGGTGGATGCCGCCGATGCCGTCGCCTCTTATACGGACGGGATTTTGTCCGTCAGGCTCAAGAAACTGCCGGTACATAAGGCGCTTCGCGTGTCGGTGCTCCCGGCGAAATAGGCAGCCGGATTTTCAATAACAACAGGAGGATATTATGGCCGAGCAAAACGGGTCTGTAAATAAAAACGCTCTTAGCATACCGGAAGTAATCCCGATTCTTCCCCTGCAAAATGTGCTGGTTTTTCCCAAGACGATGATTCCTCTGGAAGTTACCGGCAGCGCTTCCGTACTGGTGGATGAGGCTATGACGAAAGACCGTCTGGTGGGGCTCATCATGGCCAAAAAAGAGCCGGAGACCAGCCAGCAGTTCAAGAAGGAAGAACTCCACGCGGTCGGCACCTGCGCGATGATCATGAAGATGGCCAAAACCTCGGAGCACAATACGCAGCTGCTTTTGCAGGGGGTGAGCCGCTTTTCGATAGAAGAAATGGTCGAAGGTAAGCCGTATCAGCAGGCGCGCATCAATGTGATTGAAGAGAAAGAAAGCAAGGACATTGAAACAGAGGCGCTGGTTTCCAATCTGCTTTCGCTTTTTGATAAAATCCTGAAACTCTCACCTTTCCTGCCGCCGGAATTCGGGCCGATGGCCAAGTCGATTACCGATGCGGGCATCCTGGCCGATCTGATTGCGTCCATCATCAACGCGCCGGTGGAAGAAAAACAGAAAATTCTGGATATCGCCGATGTCAAAGAGCGTCTCAAAGAGCTCACGCGCATGGTCAATCATCAGATGGAGGTGCTCGAGCTGGGGAATAAAATCCAAAGCAAGGTAAAAGACGATATCGATAAAAGTCAGCGTGAGTACTATCTGCGCCAGCAGCTCAAAGCCATCCGGCAGGAGCTGGGCGAGGCGGATGAAAATGCCGTCGAGACGGATGAGTACCGGAAGAAGATCGAGGAAAAAAACCTTCCCGAGGAGGCCAAAAAAGAGGCTCTCCGCGAACTGGAGCGGCTCTCGCGGATGCACCCATCGTCGGCGGAATACACTGTTTCTTCAACCTATCTGGATTGGGTGACGGCCCTGCCGTGGCAGAATTCCACCGAGGACAATCTCGATATAGCGCTGGCACGCAGGATTTTGGACGAGGACCACTACGGGCTGGCCAAGCCGAAAAAGCGTATCATCGAGTATCTGGCCGTGCGCAAACTCAAGCCGGACTCCAAAGGTCCGATCCTGTGTTTTGCCGGGCCTCCGGGGACGGGAAAGACTTCACTGGGGCAGTCGATTGCGCGGGCGCTGGGGCGGAAATTCTGGCGCATTGCGCTGGGTGGCGTGCGCGACGAGGCGGAAATTCGTGGGCACCGCCGCACATACATCGGCGCACTGCCCGGCCGGATCATCCAGGGATTGAGGCGTGCAGAGTCGAATAATCCCGTCTTCATGCTCGACGAAATAGATAAGCTGGGCAACGATTTTCGCGGCGATCCCTCATCTGCGCTTCTGGAAGTATTGGACCCGCAGCAGAATTACTCTTTTACCGACCATTACCTGGACGTGCCGTTTGATCTGTCCAAAGTTCTGTTTATCGCTACCGCCAATATGCTCGAGACCATCCCTCCCGCGCTTCTGGACCGTCTGGAGGTGATTGAATTGAGCGGCTACACTCAAGAAGAAAAAATGAAAATCGCTGAGAAATACCTGATCCCGCGGCAACTTAAGGAAAACGGCCTGAGCGGCGATCAGTTCAAGCTGACACAGAAGGCTCTTGCCTCAATTATCACCGGTTACACCAGGGAGGCGGGCGTGCGCAATCTGGAGCGTGAAATCGCCAATGCCTGCCGCGGCGTAGCGGCGCAGATCGCCGAAGGGAGTATTAAATCTAAAACCGTCACGGAAAAGGATATCCACAAGTATCTGGGCGCGCCGCGTGTGCCGACGGACATTGACGCGCGCATCACCAGGCCCGGCATTGCCATCGGGCTTGCCTGGACGCCGGTGGGCGGAGATGTTCTATTTATCGAAGCCACGGCCATGCAGGGGAAGAAGGGGCTGACCCTGACCGGGCAGTTGGGCGACGTGATGAAGGAATCGGCGGCGGCGGCGCTGAGTTTTATCCGTGCCAATGCCCGTGAATTGGGTGTGAATCCGGATTTCTTTGACGACAGGGATATTCACATCCACGTGCCGGCAGGAGCGACACCCAAGGACGGGCCTTCGGCGGGCGTCACGATGCTGACAGCCCTGACCTCGCTCCTGACGGGCCGTAAGGTCAAAAAGCAGTTGGCAATGACCGGAGAAATAACGCTGCGCGGCGCCGTTTTGCCTGTGGGCGGTATCAAAGAAAAGGTCCTGGCCGCTTACCGCGCCGGCATTAAAACCGTTATCCTGCCCGAATGGAACAGGAAGGACCTGGAAGATATTCCGGCCGATGTACAAAAAAAGATCGCCTTTCATTTTGTCGGTGATATGATGGATGTCCTGCTTCTGGCGCTGGAGCCGGCCAAAGAAAAACCGGCGGCTAAAAAAACGGTGAGTTCTAAAGGCGTAAAGTCCTCGGCAAAGAAAACGGCAAAGACCGCCAACGGAAAAGTCGCAGCGCAGCCGGTGAAGGGAGAGTCAAGAAAAGGCCAAACGGCATTTACGAAAAAACACTAGCCGCTCACAAAGGCAGATGGAAAGAGGAACAGGGGTTTTAACGACTCGCTGGGTGACGAACCCGCCCGACATGCGATTTATCCTTCATCCTTCATCCTTTATCCTTTCGCCTTTGTCCTTTAGCCTTTATCCTTTGTCCTTTCGCCGGTGAGTTACGGCCGTCCGGAGATGGAGGGAGCCCTTGCAAGGCACAAACACAAGACCCAGGATCGTCATTATCGGCGCCGGCTTTGGCGGTCTGTGGGCCGCACGCGGGTTCGCCGGTAAGCAGGTGGATGTAACCCTCATCGATCGCAACAATTACCACACTTTCCTGGCGCTACTGTACCAGGTAGCGGCAGCCGAGCTCTCGGCCGAAGATATTGCCTATCCGGTCCGCAGCATTTTCCGGAAAAACCCCAATATTCAGTTCCTGCTGGCGCATGCCCGGCACATCGACACGGTCAATAAAAGAGTCGAGACGGACAGCGGTACGCTCGGTTACGATTACCTGATTTTGGCCACCGGCAGTGTCAGTTCCACTTTCGGCGTGGAAGGTGTTGAAAAACACGCCTATTTTCTCAAAACGCTCGAGGAGGCGGTGGGGCTGAAAAACCACATCATTTGCTGTTTTGAAGCCGCGTCACGCGAGGCGGATGAAGAAAAAAGAAAGGCGCTTTTGACTTTTGTGATCGTGGGAGGCGGGGCAACCGGCGTGGAATACGCAGGCGCTCTCGCCGAGCTGATCCACGGGCCGCTGGTGGGCGACTATCCGGGTATTGATTTTTCCGGGGTGCGGATAATTTTGCTCGAAGCTGGCGATCATCTCGTGTCGTCCATGCCGGAAGACCTGTGCGTCTATACTGCCGGGCAGTTACGACGGATGGGGGTTGATGTGCGATTGAGAACAGCGGTTGCCGAAGTGGCTCCGGACAGGGTTCTTGTGCACACGGGCGGCAAATTGAATGTGCACCAGGCGGCGGATGAATTCATCCGGACAAAAACTGTGGTATGGACGGCGGGTGTCCGCGGTGAAGAGCTTCCGGCTGTGTCGGGCATCGCCACAGGCCGTAACGGGTGCGTGCCGGTAGAGCAGACGCTGCAGGCGGCAGGTCATCCTGATATTTACATTATCGGCGATCTGGCCGCTATTTCAGAAGGCGGCCGTATTCTGCCGATGGTGGCGCAGGTTGCCATGCAGTCCGGCGCCCATGCCGCCAAAAATATCCTCAGCCGGATTGCCGGGCGAAAGCCGGAGGATTTTTTCTATCACGACCGGGGCTCAATGATTACCATCGGCCGCAAGGCGGCGGGTGTGGCGATCGGCAAACGGACTTTTCGTGGATTGATCGCCTGGATCATGTGGCTGGTCATTCATCTGGCCAATCTCATCGGTTTTCGTAACCGTCTGATGGTCCTCACCAACTGGGCGTGGGACTATCTGCTCTATGAACGGGCGGTGCGCTTTGTCTTTCCCTCCGTGATGCCGGTGTCTGCGCGTTCGCGCTCCTGTGCATCTGACCTGCCGGAAGAAAACAGGCAAGCATAAGATTATTTTCCGCCAAAGAGCTTTGTCATCATTCCCAGATCGCCCTGGACCTTGTATTTTTGCTCCATGAACAACTTCTGACCGTCGGCTTTACCCGTGATGATGTCCATCCACAGGTCAAAATCCGTGTCGATGGTGATATCCGGATTTTCGTCTCCGCCCGCCTGCGCCTCCACGTGGCCCTTGGACATGATGAAAAGACATGATGCATTGACCTTGCCGGTGAAGTTGATTTGCAAGAGGACTTTTTTGTCTCCCGCGGCTTTGGCGTTTAAGCCGAAGGAGAACATGAACATGAAATCTTCCAGATTTTGGGGACGAGGGACCATCTTCCGGCGGTCATATTCTTTGGGTGTGATTTTTTCGGCGATGCAGGTTCTCCAGTAGAGGTTGCCCATTTTACGAAACGCCTTCGGGTTGCCCAGTGAACGGGTGATACGCTCCATTGTTTCCGGCTCGACGCGCATGTTTTTTACCAGCTCACGCCCCGCCTGTTTTGTCGCATCCAGGACATCGCGGGATTTGGCGGCGAGCTGCGGGACGGAAAGAAGAGAAGCGCCGGCGCGGCAGATAACGGCCAGCGGCTGGTGGTGGTTGTCACTTGTCCGATGAATAAAGTCGCGCAGGGCATCGAACTCGGACATTTCAGGAAAGCCGCAGACGCTCAGAATTACGCAGGCGGGGATTTTACAGCGCATGGGGTGGCAGGTGTTGCCTTCTTCATCTTCCTCAAAAAAAGGAAGGGCTGCCGGGAGTGTCCGCTCGATAAAGGCGGCCATCTGAGCATTCAACGTATGAAAATAAAGTGGCGAGGCATAGATGACCAGATCCGAGGCAAGAAATTTCGGAAAGAGCTCATTGGTCATGTCATCTTTGTGAATGCATTTACCGGGCGTTTTTGTCCAGCAGGTAAAGCAGCCGATGCAGTTGCGGATTTTTCTAGTACGCAAGTGGATGACCTCAACATCCGCTCCTTCATCTTTCATCCCTTCGACGAGATGATTGAGCATCAAAGTGGTATAGCTTTGGTCTCCCGCGCGCGGTCCGGAATTCAGTGCCAGTACTTTCATGAGGTCCTCCATTTTCAGGTTTTATAATATTTTTTGAGTTTCTTGTTTTTCCAGACATTGACAGGGTTCAAAAGAGGAGGCATGGCGCTTTTTGCGGCTTCGGGGACGGCCAGCTGAGCGAGGTGAAAGATCGATGCCTTTATGCCGGTCCTGACCGCGCGACACAAGAAATAGCAGGCCGCGTTGACAAACAGATCTCTGGGGAAAATGCCGTGGATAGCCCGAAAGCCGGCATCTTGGAAACCATCACGGATGATGGTTGCGCAGTTGCGTGTCAGAATATTGAATGCCCGGTAGGCGTCCGGCTTTCGCGGGTCGGGTTTCGTGTTGCGGATTTTTTCCAGTTCCCGGCGGAAAATGAGCGCGAGGTTTTTTGTGTCAAGTCCGGTCAGTCTCAGGACGTGGATACTGCGCATGAAGCGCCGGCCGAATTTGTCGTAGTATGGCTTTGCCGGATTGTCTGCATTGTAGGTTCCTGTTCGCGGATCGGGTGCGAATCCGCCAAGCGCCGGCCGGTAAAAATACTCCTCATGCTGGATAATCTCGTTTTCGTTCATCAGATGAGAGAAATTGAAAATTTCACCATTGGTATTGACGGCCAGGTGTCCCAGAAAAGACGTCGGATATTTGACAAGCCTTTCGTTGAAGTACAGATCAACAAACGATTCTTGTGGCATGGGCTCATCCGGCCACAAAATGATAATTGGTCTTGCCGTTTCATAATCCGTCTGGGCAAGTCTGCGGGCCAGGACACGCCTGCCGCGAAAATGCGTGAGGTAACCGTCCCAGATGATCTCGTTTTCCAGGTACTTTTTGCCGTCCTCTCCCAGAAGGCAGGCCCGGCCGCCTTCCAGGGTCAGAATGCCTCTGAGGAGTTCGTTTGCCATCGCCGTATTAACGCACAATGTCTTTTTAAAATAAAGCGGCATCTTTCAGTTGACTGGATGGCGCAGCCGGTTTTGCAGATATCCGGATTCATCGCGGCCGATGCGAAGAGGCGCTCAAACAGTCCGTCGGCGGACGGGATTTAAAAAAAATGCGTTTTGCCCGCCGCGCTGATGGATAGGTGAGAGCATCTATCCCAGAATGCCGATGAACACACCACCGGCAATCGCGGCTCCGATGGCTCCGGCGACGTTGGGGCCCATTGCATGCATCAAAAGGAAGTTTTTTTTGTTTTCCTGCTGCCCCATAATCTGGACCACACGAGCCGACATGGGCACAGCCGATACACCTGCCGCGCCGATCATCGGATTGATTTTTTCCTTCAAAAACAGGTTCATAAATTTCGCCAGAAGAACGCCGGCGGCGGCAGCGCTGGCAAAGGAAATTACTCCGAGCAGCAAAATCAGCAGGGTCTTGAGCTGGAGGAAGTTTTCCGCCACCATGGTGCCGCCGATACAGAGGGTCAGGATGATGGTCATCACGTCGATAAAGACCGTCTGTGCGGTGTTGCTTAGTCTTTCGGCCACACCGCTTTCCCGGAAGAGATTGCCCAGCATGAAGCAGCCGATGAGCGGTGCGGAGGCGGGAACGAAAAGGATGACAACGACCGTGGTAACCAGCGGGAACAGAATTTTTTCCAGTTTTGACACCGGCCTGAGCGTCGGCTTCATATATATCGCCCGCTCTTTTTTCGTCGTCAAGAGCCTGATGACGGGCGGCAGGATAAGCGGCACCAGCGCCATGTAGGAGTAACAGGCCACGGCCGTTGCCCCGATAATGTGCGGCGCCAGTTGCGCTGTTACGTAAATCGTCGTCGGCCCCTCCGCTCCTCCGATAATGCCGATGGAAGCCGCTTCGTTTAAGGAAAAGCCCATCAGCAGGGAAAGGAAGAAGGCAAAGTAAACACCGAATTGGGCCGCTGCTCCTAAAAGCAGTGTTTTCGGGTTGGCCAGCATGGGACCGAAGTCCGTCAGAGCGCCGAGGCAAAGGAAAATAAGAGGCGGAAGAATCTGCCACATGA
>Ga0255347_1003540_pt1 | contig 20140 bp, 20 predicted proteins | sample wastewater_treat_2_FD_192479 | JGI IMG/M metagenome (GOLD analysis project Ga0255347, IMG submission 192479) | Wastewater microbial communities from Lulu Island WWTP, Vancouver, Canada - plant24 | ecosystem: Engineered > WWTP > Wastewater > Unclassified | place: Canada: Vancouver, British...
GGACCAGGCGGTTGACTCCTGGAGGTAGTTCATCGCCATCTTCCCGGTTGAAGACGCGCACGTCCACCACTATACCGCCCTCGCCGTGGGGAACCCGCAGCGAGGTGTCTCTGACCTCACGGGCCTTCTCGCCGAAGATGGCGCGCAGGAGGCGTTCCTCCGCGGTGAGCTCGGTCTCGCCCTTGGGGGTTACCTTGCCCACCAGGATATCGCCGGGTTTGACCTCGGCACCAATGCGCACGATACCCCTATCATCCAGGTTCTTCAAGCTTTCTTCGCCCACATTGGGAATGTCCCGGGTGATCTCCTCGGGACCGAGTTTGGTGTCCCGGGCTTGGGCCTCGTACTCTTCGATATGGATCGAGGTAAAGACATCCTCCCGCACCAGTTCTTCACTGATCAGGATGGCGTCTTCGTAGTTGTAGCCTTCCCAGGGCATGAAAGCCACGAGCACGTTGCGCCCCAGGGCAAGCTCTCCCTGATCGGTGGAGGGGCCGTCAGCAAGGACGTCGCCCTTCTTCACCTGCTGGCCCACATAGCAGATGGGCTTCTGGTTGATGCAGGTACCCTGGTTGGAGCGCTGGAACTTCTTGAGCCTGTAGCGCTCCAGCCCCTGCGCGGTTCTCACCAGGATCTCCCGCCCGGTGATCCTCTCCACGACTCCGTCGTTTTTGGCCAGCACTACTGCGCCCGAGTCCACCGCAGCCCGATACTCCATGCCGGTGCCGACGATGGGAGCCTGTGCTTCGATCAGAGGTACTGCCTGGCGCTGCATGTTCGCTCCCATGAGCGCCCTGGCGCCGTCATCGTTTTCCAAGAAGGGGATGAGAGCAGTGGCGATACTGACCAGCTGCTTAGGTGAGACGTCCATGTACTCCACGGTCTCCGCGGGGACCATCTTGATCTCTTCGCCCTCGCGCACGGTCACCTTTGACCGGACAAAGCGGCCGTCTTCAGTGGTGGGCTCATTGGCCTGAGCGATGCGGTAGACATCTTCTTCATCGGCGGTCAGGTAGCGGATTTCATCGGTGACTACACCGTTCTCCACGACTCTGTAGGGTGTTTCCACAAAACCGTACTCGTTGATCCGGGCATAGGTGCAGAGCGCGCCGATCAAACCGATGTTGGGACCTTCAGGGGTCTCAATCGGGCACATGCGGCCGTAGTGGGAATGGTGCACGTCCCTGACCTCAAAGCCCGCTCTGTCTCTTGAAAGGCCGCCCGGGCCCAGAGCACTCAAACGGCGTTTGTGAGTAAGCTCTGAGAGGGGGTTGGTCTGGTCCATAAACTGGGACAGCTGGCTGGAACCGAAGAATTCCTTGATGGCAGCCACAACAGGGCGGATGTTGATCAGCGCCTGCGGGGTGATCACATCAACATCTTGGATGGTCATGCGCTCCCGCACAACACGCTCCATCCTGCTCAAGCCGATACGGAACTGGTTCTGGAGCAGCTCGCCCACGCTCTTTAGGCGCCTGTTGCCCAGATGGTCGATGTCGTCCACCGTACCAATGTCAGCGGTCAGGCCGACCATGTAGTTGATGGTGGCCAGGATATCCGCGGGGGTGATGACCATGAGCGTTTTCTCAGGCTGCTCGTTGGAAAAGAGGCGAACCTGCCGGCCGTCCCGCGTGGTGACCATTACAGCGTTTATCTTGGCCTGGTAGATCATCTCAGCCTGGCGGCGGGTGATCTTCTGACCCCGTTCAACCAAGACTTCTCCGGTCTCGGGGTGCACTATGTTCTCGGCACTGATCCGGCCCACGAGACGCTCGGTCAGGCGCAGCTTCTTGTTGATCTTGTAACGGCCTACACCGGCCAGATCATAGCGCTTGGGTTCGTAGAAGAGCGTGGAAAACAGGCCGCGGGCGCTCTCCTCTGTGGGAGGTTCGCCAGGACGCAGCCTCTTGTAGATCTCGATCATGGCCTCCGCTTCGGACTGGGTGTTGTCCTTCTCCAAGGTGGCCAGGATCTCAGGGGCATCGTTGAATGCCTGCCGGATGGCGGCATCGGTGCCCAGGCCGACGGCGCGGATCAGAACCGTGGCGGGCAGTTTGCGGGTCCGGTCGATACGCACCCAGATCACGTCGTTGGAGTCCGTTTCGAACTCGAGCCAAGCGCCGCGGTTGGGGATAATATTGGCGGAATAGAGCTTCTTGCCGCTGGTATCCACGGTGAAACCGAAGTAAACACCCGGTGAGCGCACCAACTGAGAAACCACTACGCGTTCGGAACCGTTGATGATGAACGTTCCGTTCTCGGTCATAAGGGGAAAGTCACCCATGAAGACCTCTTGTTCCTTCACTTCGCCAGTTTCCTTGTTGACGAGCCGCACTCGCACACGAAGGGGAGCGGCGTAAGTCACATCGCGGTTCTTGCATTCCTCCACGCTGTACTTGGGCTCCCCAAAGCCGTAGTCGAGGAACTCCAAGATCAGATTGCCCGTGAAATCCTGAATGGGAGACACATCATCGAACATTTCCCGCAAGCCGGTGTGCAGAAACCACTGGTACGACTTGTGCTGGATCTCCACCAGATCGGGCATTTCCAGGACTTCTTTGATCTTCCCGAAACTGTAGCGCTCCCGTCTTCCCACGTGCTTTGCTTCTATCAAGGGCCCTCTCCTCCTTACGATATCCTAGAAAACATGACGAAAAGCAAGGGTGATACCCCTCGCTTCATTATTCGCTTTCCAGGCTAACCTTCAACAAATATTCGCTTTAAGATAGCAGGATTCCGCACCTCTATGTTGAATAAAGACAAAGTAGGAGTAATTTCCCCTTTGTCTTGGATTGTAACACTAGTCCATGATACCACAGGGGCCTTTTTGTTGTCAAGCAATGTATATCTGTGTTTGTCTCCAATTATGCCAAGAAAAGGACTTCCCCCGCTGGAGGAAGTCCTTTTTTGATCGCTTCCCAATGCTGATCTGTTACTACTTGATCTCGACGGTGGCGCCTGCTTCTTCGAGCTTGGCCTTGATCTCTTCAGCCTGCTGCTTGGAGATGCCTTCCTTAACCGGCTTCGGAGCGCCGTCAACGAGATCCTTGGCTTCCTTCAGGCCGAGAGCGGTGATCTCGCGGACAACCTTGATCACGTTGATCTTCTTGTCGCCAGCATTGGTGAGGATAACGTCGAACTCGGTCTTCTCCTCAGCAGGCTCAGCGGCTGCGGTCGGAGCCACAGCGGCCACGGCTACGGGAGCGGCGGCAGATACGCCGAACTTCTCTTCCATAGCCTTAACCAGTTCGCTCAGTTCCAGGACAGTCATATTCTCAATAGCTTCCAGAATTTGCTCTTTCGTCATTGGTACACCCTCCTAAATTATGCGGCTATGCGCTTGCCGCTTCTTTCTGTTTTCTCACTGCCTCTAACGCATAGACGAGATTGCGGATATTGCCCTGCAGGACATTGACCATGCCGGCGATCGGAGCCTGCATGCCCCGCAGCACCATGGACAGCAGTTCTTCTCTGCCAGGCAGGTTGGCCAGGTTCTCTACGGCCGCTGCTCCTATCACTTTACCTTCGACGATACCGCCCTTGATCTCCAGCGCCTTGCTCTTTTTGGCAAACTCGCTGAGCACCTTAGCGGGAGCAACCGGATCGTTATAGCCAAAAGCGATAGCTGTTGGTCCGGTGAGGTAGGACTCCAGGTCGTTCATGTCCAGTGCCCGAGCTGCCAGGACGGTCAGAGTGTTCTTCAGAACCTTAAACTCGACTCCAGCCTTCCTTGTCTCCCTGCGGAGCTGCGTCATCTCTTCGGCATTCAAGCCGCGATAGTCGGCGAGAACTGCTCCTTGGGCCTTGGACAGACGCTCTTGAATCTCTTGAACCATTGCTTCTTTTTCAGGCCTTGCCATCATTTCACCTCCCCGTGCAATCAAAAAGGACCTACCGCAGCCGAGCGGAGGCCCTGAATAGATCACGAGTCTACAGGTATATACTCTCCAACCTCGGTGGGCGCAGCACTGCTGCTTTAAGGCGTGGGACGCCACCAACTGTCTACGGTTTGGTTATTCACTTGTGCCTTGGTTAGTATAGCACGCGCTGTCAGCGGGGTCAACCCGCTTTTCGCTATCTAGCGGTAGCTGCTTCCTGCGGATTGAGGCGGACACCCGGTCCCATGGTGCTGGACAGGTGAACCTTGCGGATAAACGTTCCCTTAGCAGCCGCTGGGCGGGCTTTGACGACCGCATCCATCAGCGCAACAAAGTTCTCGTACAGCTGCTGATCGCTAAAGCTGACCTTGCCGATGGGAACATGCATGCCAGCTTCCTTGTTAACCCGGAACTCAACCTTACCGGCCTTGGAATCCTGAACCGCCTTGGCGACATCCATGGTCACCGTGCCGGTCCTCGGGTTGGGCATCAGGCCCCGGGGGCCAAGGATCCTACCGAGTTTGCCAACCATACCCATCATATCGGGGGTGGCAATGGCGACATCGAAATCAGTCCAGCCGCCCTGGATCTTCTCAACCAGATCTTCGGCGCCTACGAAATCGGCACCGGCCTGCCTGGCTTCCTCTGCCTTTTCGCCCTTGGCAAAGACCAGAACTCGCACGGTACGCCCAGTACCGTTGGGCAGCACGACCGTGCCGCGTACCTGCTGGTCTGCGTGCCTGGGATCTACACCCAGCTTAAACGCAACTTCAACTGTCTCGTCAAATTTGGCGGTTGCACACTTCTTCACTAAGGCAATGGCCTCAGCTGGCGAATAGAATTTCTGGCGGTCAACGAGTTTGGCTACCTCTTGATACCGCTTTCCTCGTTTTGCCACAGTCTTTCCTCCTTTGTGGTGCTAGCGGATTTCATCCTCCCACTATTTTTCACAGCGTTTCCGGTTAGTCTTCAACTACTACGCCCATGCTCCTGGCGGTACCTTCCACCATACGCATGGCCGCTTCGATGGATGCAGCGTTCAGATCGGGCATCTTGAGCTCGGCGATCTCCCGAATCTGGCTGCGCTTGATCGTGCCGACCTTTTCCCGGTTCGGCACACCGGAACCGCTCTCGATGTTCAGAGCCTTCTTGATCAGCACTGCCGCAGGCGGAGTCTTTGTGATGAACGTGAAGCTGCGATCCTCGTAGACGGTGATCACTACAGGGATAACCATCCCAGCTTGGCTCGCAGTCCTTTCGTTAAACTCCTTGCAGAACTGCATAATGTTGACACCATGCTGACCTAAAGCCGGTCCTACCGGCGGCGCCGGGTTAGCCTTGCCTGCTGTTACCTGCAGTTTGACTAAGGCACTTACCTTCTTTGCCACGGCGCATACACCCCCTTAACGTAAATGTGGTCATGGCGGACTTTTCGTCCTCCCACTTGAAACCTACAGCTTTGCTACTTGGTGAAAATCCAGTTCAACGGGAGTATCCCGGCCAAACATTGAAATGCTGACCCACAACTTCCCCTTGTCTGGATTGACCTCGGTGATAGTACCTGTGAAATCCCGAAATGGGCCTGAAACAACCCGCACAGCATCTCCCTTGTCAAAAGCACTGGACGATCTGGTCATGCCCATCTGGCGCAGGATCATCTCAACCTCATGCTTTTCAAGGGGAATGGGTTTTACCCCGCTGCTCACGAAGCCGGTCACGCCCGGAGTGTTGCGCACCACGTACCAGGAATCATCGCCCATGATCATCTCGACCAAGACATAACCTGGAAACACCTTGCGCTTGGAGACTTTCTTTTTCCCGTCCTTGTACTCCACAACTTCTTCCATGGGCACAACGATCTGGAAGATCTTGTCTTCCATCTCCATGGACTGGATCCTTTTCTCCAGGTCGGTTTTCACCTTGTTTTCGTAGCCTGAGTATGTGTGTACCACATACCAGTTCTTTTCTCCAGCTGCCTTTTCACTCATGGTTCACCGACCAAGGACTGGTCTTACCCTCCTAGTTGACTCATTAGGTTCAAGACCGCAGTGATGATCACGTCAACCACACCGGTGAAGACGGCGACAAAGACAACTGTGGCCAGAACGACGATCGTATAAGTGATGAGCTCTTTCCGGTTCGGCCAGGACACCTTGCGCATCTCGGAACGAACTTCGCGCAGGAACTTGGTTATCTTGTTCCACAGTGCGGGTTTGTTCTGGACTGCTGCCACATTCTTCACTTCCTTCTCAACCCTAACGGGTTTCTTTGTGAACGGTATGGGTCCTGCAGAACTTGCAGAACTTCTTCAGCTCAATGCGATCCGGATCGTTCTTCTTGTTCTTGTTGCTGCGGTAGTTCCGGTTCTTGCATTGCGTGCACTCAAGCGTGATACCCACGCGCACAGCCGCCACCTCCAGACAGTCGAAATACCCCTAGAATTTAACACATTTCAGATGGGGTGTCAAGCCCCCATCAGGAGCGGGTTTGACCCGAATCAGCCCCTGTTCCGCCCCATTTTCAGGAAAAAAGGGGGAGCTATCCCCCTTGCGGCGACAAGATTAATTGTCTGCCAAGAGTTGGCGTGAAACGCCCCTGCACCTACTGCAGGATCTTGGTCACGACGCCGGCGCCAACGGTGCGGCCGCCCTCGCGGATAGCGAAGCGCAGTCCCTCTTCCATGGCGATGGGTGTGATCAGCTCGGCAACCAGCCTTGTGTTGTCGCCAGGCATGATCATCTCTGTGCCTTCCTGCAGGCGGATGATGCCAGTTACGTCGGTCGTCCGGAAGTAGAACTGCGGGCGGTAGCCCTCGAAGAACGGGGTGTGACGGCCGCCCTCTTCCTTGGACAGAACGTATACCTCGGCCTCAAACTTGGTGTGCGGAGTGATGGAGTTCGGCTTCGCCAGTACCTGTCCACGCTCGATGGAGTCACGGTCAACGCCGCGCAGCAGTACGCCGATGTTGTCGCCAGCCTGGGCTTGGTCCAGAAGCTTGCGGAACATCTCTACGCCGGTGGCTACCGTCTTCCTCATCTCGTCGGTCAAGCCAACGATCTGCACTTCGTCGCCAACCTTGATCGTACCGCGCTCGACGCGGCCAGTGGCCACGGTGCCGCGGCCGGTGATCGTGAACACGTCTTCAACCGGCATCAGGAACGGCTTGTCGACATCGCGCTCAGGCGTGGGGATGTAGGCGTCAACTGCGTCCAGCAGAGCCTGGAGCTTCTCGCACCACGGGCCGGGCTGGCCAGCTTCCAGCTCTTCAATGGCCTTCAGGCCGCTGCCGGCAACAACCGGAATCTCGTCACCCGGGAAGTTGTACTCGCTGAGCAGCTCGCGAACTTCCATCTCAACCAGCTCAAGCAGCTCGGGATCGTCAACCATGTCGGCTTTGTTCAGCCAGACCACGATCGCCGGTACGCCTACCTGGCGGGCAAGCAGGATGTGCTCGCGGGTCTGGGGCATGGGGCCGTCGGCAGCGGAAACAACCAAAATGGCTCCGTCCATCTGAGCTGCGCCGGTGATCATGTTCTTCACGTAGTCAGCGTGACCCGGGCAGTCCACGTGTGCGTAGTGGCGGGCATCGGTCTCATACTCCACGTGCGAAGTGTTGATGGTAATGCCGCGTTCCCTTTCTTCTGGGGCGTTGTCGATTTCCTCAAACTTCTTGATCTGGGTCTTGTTCTTCCGCGCCAGAAGCATGGTGATCGCAGCCGTAGTGGTGGTCTTACCATGGTCAACGTGGCCGATGGTGCCCACGTTTACGTGAGGTTTCGTCCTCTCAAACTTTTGCTTAGCCATTTTGTCTTTTTCCACTCCTCCCGGAAAACATTACTGGAATAAGATTACGGTAACATTCGCCAAACCCCAAAAAAGTCCTCCTACTGCGCTATGAAAAGGACAAGGCCCCAAAAGGCGGCTGCCCACGATCCAAGAAGAACAGCCAGGATCTGCCCATCGGTGAGCTCCTTCCCCTTCCGCTTGAGGTACAGGGTTTCAAGATATACGGAAGTCAGCACTCCCGCAGGCCAGACCAGCCACAGTGGGACTAGCCAGAGAAAAGTATATGTAATTGCCAGGGCAATTATGAATGCCCGCATCGCCCAGAGCCCTCCCGCACCGCAGCAATCGAGGGTTACCCCTCGGTTCCATAGTATGGGAGTTCTCACTACTGGCAACAAAAAACCACCAGAATCTCTCTGACGGTTTGGGAAATCTGGTTGCGGGGGCCGGATTTGAACCGACAACCTTCGGGTTATGAGCCCGACGAGCTACCAGACTGCTCCACCCCGCGTTGTTTATGAAAGAAAGATGGTGGAGGGAGCAGGATTCGAACCTGCGAAGGCTGTGCCAACAGATTTACAGTCTGCCCCCGTTGACCTCTTGGGTATCCCTCCACGTTTGTTCAATGGAGCCGGTGGAGGAACTCGAATCCACAACCTCTCGATTACAAGTCGAGTGCTCTACCCGTTGAGCTACACCGGCTTAGCCACTTACGAGTATAGCAACCAATCGTGGTTCTGTCAACAGCATTCTCCACCAGCATAGAGCTGGTTTCAGTGTACACTCTCCCGCTTCTCCAGATAGCGCTCCAGCTTGCGCTTGACCCTCTGAAGAGCGTTGTCGATGGATTTCACGTGACGCCCCAGCTCGTCCGCTATCTCCTGATAGCTCTTCCCCTCCAGGTAGAACATGAGGACCTGCCACTCCAGTTCGCTCAGGAACTCCACCATCTTGGTCTCGATATCTGAGAACTCTTCCCGGCTGATCACCAGTTCTTCGGGATCGGTCACCTTCGAGCCGGATATCACGTCCAGCAGGGTGCGGTCAGATTCCTCATCGTAGATGGGTTTGTTCAGTGAGACGTAGGAGTTGAGGGGAATGTGCTTCTGCCTGGTTGCAGTCTTAATCGCAGTGATGATCTGGCGAGTGATGCACAGCTCTGCAAAAGCACGGAAGGAAGCCAGTTTGTCAGGGCGAAAGTCTCGAATGGCTTTGTACAGACCGATCATACCTTCTTGGATGATGTCTTCCCGGTCTGCCCCAATCAGGAAGTAGGAACGTGCTTTGGCCCGAACGAAGTTCTTGTACTTGTTGATCAGGTGCTCCAGGGCCTCGTCGTTGGTATCCCTGGCGAGTTGAACGATTTCCTCGTCGCTTAGACTCTCGTACATTTCGAAGCACTTCTTGGGCGCATTAGCACTCACCATCCATCGCCTCCACCCCATGTGTCACTGGACACGGTTTGTCCACACGGCACAGGTTCATTATACACTAAGGCCTATCGGGGGTCAAGGTTGGCCCACTTCCTCTGCCTGACAACCTCCAGCATGAGCAGGGAGGCGGCCACAGAAGCATTCAGCGAGTTGATCTGCCCGCGCATGGGAATAGCTGACAAAAAGTCGCATTTTTCCCGCACCAGGCGGCTGAGGCCAAAGCCTTCTCCGCCGATCACCAGGGCAATGGGCCCGGTTAGATCCTGTTTGAAGCAGGGCGCCCCAGCGGCATCAGCGCCTACCACCCAGTAGCGCGCCTGCTTAAGGGTATCGATCGTCGCAGCCAAGTTGGTCACCCGGCAGACAGGCAGGTAGTTGGCTGCCCCCGCCGAGGCCTTCATCACTGCTTCGGTGACCGCAGCACCCCGGCGCTTGGGGATGATCACGCCGTGGCCTCCCAGTGCTTCGGCACTGCGGATGATCGCGCCCAAATTGTGAGGATCCTGAATGCCGTCGAGCAGGATCAAAAAGGGAGCCCAGGCCGCGTCCCCGGAAGCAGCCAGGAGGTCGTCCAGTTCCCAGTAGCGCACTTCCGAGAGCTGAGCGAGGACCCCTTGATGGTTGACCTCCCGGCTCAGCTTGTCCAGGACGCTGCGATCCACTTCCTGAACCACTATCCCCCTCTGCCTGGCCAGCGCCACGATTTCCCGCAGCGCAGCCGGCTTCTGGCCCTTGGCTATGAGCAGCTTGTTGATCTCTTTTCCTGAACGCAGCGCTTCTAACACGGGCTGACGCCCGACCACATCAACCACCGCGCTTTAAGACCTCCCTCTCAAACTCTCCAAAGGAAACGGGGGCCACTTCTTTGACCAGCTCCAAGATGGCATTGGCGTACATCCTGATCTCATACTGGGCATCCTGGGCCGTTCGCAGCATGAGGAAGTTCATGAGCGAACTGCCGTTTACAGTCCAGAAGAAGTTGGTGTAGATACCCACGGGCAGGACGCTGCGGGCCTGCTCCCTGGGCAGCTTGTAGGTGTCCACCAGCTCGTAGTAGAAATCGAAGGCCGATTCATTCTGCCGCACCCAGGCCGCGAGGACATCGCCCTCCAGGCCTTCTGGAACGTAATACTCCCGCTGCGCGATGCAGTAGCGCAGAGACTCCTCGTTATAAGAAGCGATACGGTGCCTAAACCACTGCCGGGCCACAAACAGCGGCGCCTTGACATCAAAGGTGAACACCATCGCCTCGAAGGGAGTCTTGTGCCCCTTCCTGATCAGATGCCTGAGCAGCTGGCGGTCCGCATCTGCCGATTTTGACTCGCTGCGCCAGCAGCGCCGGGCGTTGCGTATCACGGCCGCATCTCCGCCCATGTGTTCCACCAAGTTCACAAATCCCTTGTTAAGTACCTGCACAGCCATCCTCCTTGTCCTAGGCATCGAGCGTGGGCGTAACCCTGCTCAGCAGCTGGAGCAGCCGCTCCTGGCGGCCGCTCAGGTACAAAAAGCCCAGCAGTGCTTCCATTCCCGTACTGTAGCGGTATTCTGCAACACCGCTGCTGCGGGGCACCCCGCTCTTGGCATTTCTACCCCGGCGCACCACTTCCCTTTCCTCGTCGGTCAGGTCCGGTTCCCAAGCATGGATGATCTCCGCCTGCCGGGCTGCCTGCACGTACTTCACCGCACTGCGGTGCAGATCGTGCACCTTCGCGGGATAGGCGGCCAGTTTGGTACGGATGTAAAGTTCGAAGACGGCATCACCCACGTAGGCCAGGGCAAGCGGCGACAATTCCTCCACATTCAGCTGTTCTTCCACGAACACAAGTTACACCTTCCATCTGGGCCCTTGGGGCGTATCCTCAATTGAGACACCCAGCTCGGCCAGCCCATTGCGGATCTTGTCTGCCAGCGCGAAGTTCCTCTCACGGCGCAGCTCATCCCTGACAGCCAGGAGAAGGTCGAGCAATGACTCCGTCAGGCCTTCCTGCTCGCGCTTTTCCAGCTCCAGGACATCCAGGATGTCTCCAGCCCAGAGCTTGAGCACATCCCAGCCCTTCTGCAGCACTTGGCTGTTGGCGCCGCCCCTGTGCTTGTAAGCGTTGATCTCCCGCACGACATCGAAGAGCACTCCCAAGGCCATGGCGGTGTTGAAATCATCGCTCAAGGCCTCTGCGACCTCTTCGTCAAGGCGGCCCAGGTTCTCCAGGGTCTCCCTATCAGATTCGGTCAGCTCGCCTTCCTCCGCCTGAGCCAGATCCTCCTGAAGTTTGCGGGCCGCTTCGTTCAGCCGCGACCAGCCCCTGCCCATCTCCTCCAGCTTGCCCTCGTAATACTCCAGACCGGAGCGGTAATGGGTGGAGAGGAGGTAAAAGCGCAGGAGCCCCTTGGGGTACTTCGCCAAGAGCTGCTTCAGGGATATGATGTTCCCCAAAGACTTGGACATCTTTGCATCCTTGAGGGTGATCATCCCGTTGTGCACCCAGTAGTGAGCCAGGGGACGGCCAGTGGCCGCTTCCGACTGGGCGATTTCGTTTTCGTGGTGGGGGAAGATCAGGTCATTTCCCCCGCCGTGGAAGTCGAACTCCTTCCCCAGGTACTTCAGGCTCATGGCCGAGCACTCGATATGCCAGCCAGGCCGCCCCTTGCCCCAGGGGCTGTCCCAAGCTGGTTCGCCCGGTTTGGCAGCCTTCCAGAGGGCGAAGTCCGCGGCATCCTTTTTCTTTGGATCCACCTCAAAACGGGTGCCCTCCCTGAGCTCCTCGAGCTTCTGCTTGCTCAGCTTGCCGTAATCGTCAAAGGACGATACACTGAAGAATACGTCTCCATCGGCCTCGTAGGCATGGCCGTTGTCCACAAGCTGCTGGATCAGGCCGATAATCTCAGCGATGTGCTCGCTCACCTTGGGGTAGTGATCGGCTCGCCGTACTCCCAGGGCGTCCATGCTCTCCAGGTATTCGGCGATATAGCGTTTGGAGATCTCCAGGGCCGGTACCCCTTCTTTGAGTGCCCTCTGGATGATCTTGTCGTCCACGTCGGTGAAGTTCTGCACCTGGAGGGTTTCGAAGCCCAGCCAATCAAAGAAGCGGATGATCACATCCCAGACTACGCTTGGCCTGGCATGGCCCAGGTGGGTGTCGGAATAGGGCGTAACTCCACAGACGTAAACGCTCACCTTACCCGGCTCCCTCGGCACAAAGACCTCTTTCTCCTGCGTCAGGGTGTTGTACACCCTTACCTCCCGCTTCACAATAATCCCCTCCTGCTTCCTTCCTCTTGCTCCTGCACTTGAACAATACGGCCCTCTTCTCTCACAGAGACGAGGGCCGCGGTTCCACTCTGCTTCCAGCATGCGGCCACGTCGCCTGCATGCCAGCACTCTCAGCACGGTAACGGGTGCAGCCGTCCAGGCCTACTCCCGTCAAGCGGTTTCGGTTGGAGGATCCGGGGTGCACTTCATTGGGTCAGCCGCAGGATGCTTCCACCAAGTGCATCCCTCTCTGGGCGGCCTGGGCAATTACTCTCCCCATCATGTCCGGTGCGTGATAATACCCTTATTATATGCAAGCCCGCAGGGCAAGTCAACACTGCCGGGTGCGCAGGGCAGCCACGGCCTGAACAGCGATCCCTTCTTCGCGGCCAACGAAACCCAGGCCTTCTGTGGTTGTCGCCTTGACGCTGACGTGCCGCTCCGCGATCCCCAACGCCTGCGCAAGGCTGGCCCTGATCGCCGCCTTCCAGGGGGAGAGTTTGGGCTGCTGGGCCATGATCACCGCGTCCACGCTGCAGATTTCCCAGCCGCCTGCGTTCACCAGGTCCATGACATGCCTCAGCAGCAGCATGCTGGAGATACCGGCACAGCGCTGATCGGTGTCGGGGAAGTGCTCGCCAATATCCCCCTCGCCCATGGCGCCCAGCAGGGCATCCATGATCGCATGGGTGAGCACATCCGCATCGGAGTGCCCTAGAAGGCCTTTTTCATAGGGGATTGTGACGCCCCCCAAAACCAGGGGCCTGTCCGCCACAAGACGGTGCACATCATACCCGAAGCCTACAGAGACCTCTTCCCGCCGCGGCAGATCGTCAGGCGTGGTGATCTTGATGTTGCCGTATTCTCCTGCCGCGATATAGACGGGATGGCCCAGCTTCTCAACGAGGGCGCAGTCATCGGTGGCCTGCAGGCCTAGTTCCCGCGCCCTTTCGTGGGCTGCCAAGATGAGCTCGAAGCTGAAGATCTGCGGCGTCTGCATCGCCCACAGTTCAGCGCGGTTCAGTGTATCCACCACAAAGCCTTCCTGCACCCGCTTGATGGTGTCCTTTACGGGCACAGCCAGCCCCACTGCCTTGTGCACAAAGGCGGCCTCAAGCCCGCGGCGGACGAGCTCTGGGTTGATGAAAGGCCGGGCTCCGTCGTGGATGATCACCCAGTCCGTATCCAGCGGCAGCACCTTCAGCCCCAGGTACACGCTTTCCTGCCTTTCCGCTCCGCCGGCCACTACCTGCACAGACCGGCTGGGTGCTGCCTGCCGTGCCAGCTCCCGCACCAGCTCCAGATCGACAGCCCTGGTCACCACCACCAGGTCAGTGACTTCCTCCATAGCTGCGAAACACTCTATGCTGTACTGCAGCATGGGTCTGCCCCGCAGCGGGAGCAGCACCTTGTTGCCCTCTGCCCCCATGCGCTTCCCTTCCCCAGCCGCAGCAATGACGACTCCTACCCGCATATGCACCGCCTCCTGCATCGTGCCTCCTGCCTCTTGATCAAAAAACGGCCCGATGTCTCAGCACCGGGCCTTGCCAAACATAAGAACCTATAATGCCCGCTCCATACCCTTGGGTTTCGCAAAGATCATGCGCCCGGCGGCAGTTTGAAGGACGCTGGTGACCAAAACCGCCACTGTCTGCCCGATGTAGCGGCGCCCCCCGTCCACCACAATCATGGTGCCATCATCTAGGTAGCCGACGCCCTGACCCTGCTCCTTACCGTCTTTGATCACGTGCACCTTCAGTTCTTCTCCAGGCAGAACCACAGGTTTCACGGAATTCGCTAGTTCGTTGATGTTGAGCACCGGCACACCGTGCAGCTCACAGACCTTGTTGAGGTTGTAATCGTTGGTGACCACTTTGCCTTTGATGTCCTTAGCCAGCTTCACCAGCTTTGTGTCAACCTCACTCAGCTCGCCGTAGGTGTCCTCTATTATGCGCACGGAACAGTAAGGTTCTTTTTGAATGCGGTTGAGGATATCCAACCCCCTGCGGCCGCGGTTGCGCTTCAACACATCGGATGAATCGGCGATGTGCTGCAGCTCCTCCAGCACGAAGGAGGGAACGATCAAATCTCCTTCAAGAAAACCAGACTTGGTGATATCTGCAATCCTGCCGTCAATGATAACACTGGTATCAAGTATTTTTGGACTGGCCTCCGAGCCGGTCTTCAAGGAACGGCGGACTCGATCGGAGCGGGAAAACACTCCGGAAAACTCATCGGTCTTGCGCAGACCCACCACAACTCCGAGATAACCCAGGAGAATCCCCAACACGACGGGGACATATTCCCCCAACACGGGGATACGCAGCAAAGGAATGGAGATAACCAGAGCAATAACCCAGCCGCTGACTAATCCAATGATACCGCCCACTAATTCATGAGTCGGAGTCTTCAGTACGAAATGAGTTGCAGCCTTGGTGCCGAGCATCAAGCCCCTTACTACTGGCGGACCGACTAGCAGTCCGATCAAAACCCCGGCAAAAACGAACAGACCAACTAAGTAACCACTTGCCATGACTCCAACCAATACTCCTGCATCAACCAGCATCAACGATCCCGAATAACCTAAGAGCGCGCCTATAAATGCAAAAACGACCCTAGCAACCAGGACCAAACTCTCTTTCACCTCCCGCCTCGTCAATTGCTTGCGGCAGCCTGCCTTTTCTAGTCCTAGTATTTCCTGTTCCCTGGCGAGTATTCTCTCTCGGTCCAAAATGTCCCGCCTCACCTCCTATGTCTGGAAAATGCTCTGAATCGCGTCTTCCACCTCCTCTTTCGTGGAATTCTGTGCTATTACTAACTCACTGACGAGGATCTGCCTGGCTGTATCCAGCATCTTCCTTTCGCCAGTTGACAGGCCTTTCTCCGCATCTCTGATCGTGAGGTTGCGCACTACCTCCGCCACTTCATAGATGTCTCCGCTCTTGATCTTCTCCATATTGGCACGGTAACGGCGGTTCCAGTTGGAAGACATGGCCGTTTCTTCGCCCTGAAGCACCTGGTAGACGCGCTCCACTTCGTCCTCGCTGATTACCTGGCGCAGGCCCAGATCTTCCACGGAATTCATGGGAATCATTACCTTCATATCGCCGATTGGAAGCTGCATGATGTAATACTTCTGCCTCTCACCGAGCACTTCCCGCTCTTCGATGGCCACAATCACGCCCGCGCCATGCATGGGGTAGACAACGTGATCGCCCACGTTATACAAAGCAACACCCCCTTCGGAAACCCAACTATCTCCTTACGATAAATTTACCACTCTGGGCGAGTAAAGTCAAACGAGGGGGCAGTCGGCCCGCTGCCGCCTGGGATTTGCCCAAACTTGACAATCGTTTTTCACAAGCCTTATAATTGACTCAGAGTTGAGCCGATAAGCTGGCGAGAGGACGTGACCAACGTGACGAAGCCGTCAAACACTTGTCATGACTTTCAGAAAAACGTAGAAGAGAACTTGGTCAGGCACTACAGCATCCTGGACATCGTTTCTAAGTTCCAGGAGACCAATGCGCGGGTGAACAGAGCCCTGTTTAGAGCGGTGACCGATTGCGGCTGCATCAAGATCAACGCCTCCAAGCAGGTACTGCCCGATGACTGTTCCTTCGAAGATATCAGGAATCACGTCCGATCCCACCTGGAGGGGCAGCTCTGCGAAAACTGCAGGGATGTTCTCGAAGCCGAAGTCGGCCAAAACCTGTTCTACCTTGCCGGAATGTGCAATGCCCTGAATCTCAACCTGGAGGAGATCATCAACAAGGAAAGCCAGCGTGTGGCCACCTTGGGCATCTTCCACCTCCGCTGAGCTAGATGTGACTGTCAACCAAGGCCTGCTCACGAAGGCGCCGCAGACCATCGCGGATGGCCTTCGCCCGCACTTCTCCAATTCCTTCCACATCATCCAGTTCTTCGATGGTAGCCTCCATGATCGCCGATAGGCTGCCAAATGCTTCCACCAGATTCTCAATTACAGGCATGGGCAGACGGGGTATCTTAGCCAGGATACGGTAACCCCGAGCTGCGGCTGGCTGTTCCAGACTTCCCACACTGCTGCTGTAACCAAGCGTCTTGGACAGCATACCCACGTTGAGGAAGTCGTCGGCATCCCACTCCTGCATCTGATTCCAGGCGTCCGTTAGATTGTCGCCCACATAGTAATCCTTGAAGACCAGCAGCCCCTGGTCTTTTACATCTGCCACGAGCTCATCGAGCTGCATTCCCACCAGGCGCCCTTCCGAGCCGAGCTGGATGACGTAGCGCTCGATTTCGGTGGCAATTCTGTTCACCATCTGGCTGCGCTGGAGAACAGTGGTTACGTCTGATAGAGTAACCAAACCTTCGAATTCTAAAGCGCTCAGGTTGGCGAGGGACTGCTGGAACACGCTGCGGTACTTCTCTAAGGTTGATAGGGCCTGGTTAGCCTTGGAAAGGATTACGCTCACTTCCCGGACAACGTGCTTCCAGTTATCCTTGTAAATTGTGATCACGTTGCGGCGCTGGGAGATGGAGATCACGATCTGGCCGGTCTGCTTGGCCACCCGTTCCGCCGTCTTGTGGCGCGTGCCCGTTTCGTGGGTGGGGATCATGGGGTCGGGAGTCAGGTGCGTATTGGCGAAGAGGATCCGCTTGGTATCCCCGGAGAGAACGATGGCGCCGTCCATCTTGGCCAGTTCGTACAGGGCCTCAGGATGCATTTCGGCATCGATCCGGAATCCGCCGTTGCACAACGCCAGAACTTCGGGAGTGTCGCCGATAACGATCAGCGCCCCCGTCTTGGCCTTTAAGATGTTTTCCAGCCCCTCGTAAAGCTGGCTGCCTGGTGCGATCATCTGCAGATACTTGTACATGGCTTCCTCGTCGCGCATTGACTCACCTTCTCTTCCTCAGAGCTATTTCTAGAGCTTCTTGAATCGTCCGTACGCCATGAACCTGGAGAGGCTCATTCCCCTGCACGTTGCTTTTGGGAATGATGCACCGTTCAAAGCCCAAGCGGTGAAGCTCCCTCAAGCGCTGCTCTACGCCCCTCACTGCCCTGATTTCACCAGCCAGCCCCACTTCCCCCAGTACGGCGCAGAGAGGATCGACTCCCGCGTTCGAGTGACTGCTGGCCACGGCAACAGCCATGCCCAAATCTAGGGCAGGTTCCTGCAGCTTCAGCCCGCCCGCAGCATTGAGAAACACGTCTTGAGTCTGCAGGGGATACCCCTGCCTTTTTTCAAGCACCGCCAGAACCATGGAAAACCTCTGATAGTCAACCCCCGTGGTCTGCCTGCGGGGATTGCCCCCATAGGGGGTGGGGGTCACCAAAGCCTGAACTTCCACAAGGAGGGGGCGGGTGCCTTCCATGTAAGGCACCACCACAGAGCCCGGACTATCCACGGGCCGCTGGGATAAGAGGAACTCAGAAGGGTTGGCCACCGGGGTCAAGCCCTGCCCGGTCATCTCGAAGATGCCCACTTCATTGGTGGAGCCGAATCTATTCTTCACCGACCGAAGGATGCGGAACGAGGTATGTACATCGCCCTCGAAGTACAGGACGAAATCCACGGCGTGTTCGAGCACCTTCGGCCCGGCCAGCGCTCCGCCCTTGGTCACATGCCCGACGAGCAGAACGGAGATGCCGCCGCCTTTGGCGATCTGCAGGAAACGCCCGGCTGTCTCCCGCACTTGGGCCACGCTGCCCGGCGGTGAAGCCACTTCTTGAACATACATAGTCTGGATGGAATCAACGATAACTAACAGCGGCTTTTCTTCAGCGATGATGCGGCTGATCACCTCGCTGTCGGCCTCGCTGACGGCGATCAACCTCTCTTCCATGGCCCCCAGGCGCACTGCACGCAGCTTGAGCTGCCCGAGAGACTCCTCGCCCGTGACGTACAGTACCTTGCCAGCCTGCCGGGCTACACTGCTGGCCACCTGGAGCAGGAGAGTGGACTTACCGATGCCTGGATCACCGCCGATCAGGCCCAAGCAGCCGGGAACGAGGCCGCCTCCCAGCACCCGATCCAGCTCTTCCAGGCCGGTGCTGATCCGCGCGTGGCTGCTGTCTTCCACCTGGGTAAGGGGAACTGGCTTGCTCGAAGACACCCAGTTCTGCTGATCGCCCCAACGGCCAGCCTGCTTGTTCGCGGGCCCCGCCGTCTCTTCCACCAAGGTATTCCACTCGCCGCACACAGAACACCGCCCCATCCAGCGGGGACTCTCTGCTCCGCACGACTGACAGACAAAAACGGTAGTCTTCCTAGCCACGTACTGCCCTTTCTAATATCCCAAATTTTTACTTCTTTTTTTATTATACCATCAGAAAAGGGAGCGCACAACTGCTCTCCACCGGAGCGCGCTCCCTTTCTAGCTGTTGAAATGCTGCGCGGTCACAGCGGCTGCCGGCTTTAATAGAACACAAATTCGCCTTCTTTTGCATCCACTGTGATCGTACCTCCCTGCCCGAAGGTTCCCTTGAGGATCTCTTCAGCAAGCGGGTTTTCAATATACCTCTGGATCGCCCTGCGCAGCGGCCGCGCTCCGAAATCGGGGTCGAAGCCCTTGTTGGCCAATAGCTCCTTGGCCTGATCGGTAACGACCAGCTTGATGTCCATCTCAGAAAGCTGCAGGCGCAGTTCCTTGAGCATAATCTCAGCGATCTGGGAGATATGCACCTTGTTCAGGGCATGGAATACTACTACTTCATCGATGCGGTTGAGGAACTCGGGGCGGAAGGTGCGCTTGAGCTGCTCCGTTACCTTCTCCTTCATGGCCAGGTAGTCGCTGCGCTCGTCCACCACTGCCCGGAAGCCGATCCCCGACTCCCGCCTGATCTGCTCGGCGCCGACGTTGGAGGTCATGACGATCACCGTGTTGCGGAAATCCACCAGCCTGCCTTTGGAATCGGTGAGCCGGCCGTCTTCCAGAACCTGGAGCAGGATGTTGAATACCTCTGGATGGGCCTTCTCGATCTCATCAAAGAGCACGACGGAATAGGGCTTGCGGCGCACCTGCTCCGTGAGCTGACCGCCTTCTTCATACCCCACATAACCCGGAGGGGAACCGATCAAGCGGGCCACTGCATGGCGTTCCATGTACTCAGACATATCCAGGCGGATGACAGCATCCTCATCACCAAACAGCGCCTCGGCTAGCGCTCTGGCCAATTCAGTCTTGCCTACCCCAGTAGGCCCCAGGAAGATGAAGGAACCGATGGGCCGCTTGGGATCCTTGAGACCCGCGTGGGCTCGGCGCATGGCCTGGGAAACCACGCTGACCGCTTCGTCCTGGCCAACGACCCTCTGGTGGAGCACCTCTTCCAGGTTGAGCAGGCGCACTGCCTCTTCCGCGGCGATCTCCGTCACCGGGATGCCTGTCCAGCTGGCCACCACGGCAGCGATATCTTCGGGAGTAACCACCGCTTCTTTGCGGCCGTGGCTCTTGCGCCACTCCTGGCGCTTCTCCTCCAGTTCGGCCTGGAGTCTCTGCTCTTCGTCGCGCAGGCGGGCAGCCTGTTCAAACTGCTCATTCTTGATGGCGGCTTCCTTCTCCACGATCGTCTCTTCGATCTTGGCCTCAAGCGCCTTCAGGGCAGGGGGCGGAGTCAAACCCCGCAGGCGCACCTGGGAGCCAGCTTCGTCCATCAAGTCGATGGCCTTGTCCGGCAGGAAACGGTCGCTGATGTAGCGGTCTGACAGGCGGGCAGCGGCGACAATTGCCTCATCTTGGATTTTCACCCGGTGATGGGCTTCGTAGCGGTCGCGCAGCCCTTTCAGGATATCAATGGTTTCGTCAACGGT
>Ga0255347_1003568_pt1 | contig 20044 bp, 12 predicted proteins | sample wastewater_treat_2_FD_192479 | JGI IMG/M metagenome (GOLD analysis project Ga0255347, IMG submission 192479) | Wastewater microbial communities from Lulu Island WWTP, Vancouver, Canada - plant24 | ecosystem: Engineered > WWTP > Wastewater > Unclassified | place: Canada: Vancouver, British...
TCAGGGTTCATTGCAGAGCACCGGGAGGGGCAAGCGCCTGCTTGCCCGCGGACGAGCAGACGCTCGTCCCTCCCCCCCAGCGGCGGTCACGCCGCCCGTCGTGCTGGGGCGCAAAATTTGGAGTGCGGTGACAAGAGCCGCGCTGTGCGCGGGTCGCGGCACCGCTTTTGCGCGCCGCCCTGCCGCTGCACGTGTGCTCGAAAAGCGGCGTCGCGCGGAATACCGCTTGCCGCCGCACTCCAAATCCGGCCTTGTCGGTCGGCAAGGCACTAACGGAAAAGGGCGCGGCATTTTCGAACGCATGCTGAAAAGGATGGTGGTGGAGGCGATATGAAAAAGAACATGGTGATTGGCATGATATGCGGATGGGCAGCTCTGTCCGGGTTGGGAGCGACGTGGTACGTGGACGGCGCCCGCCCGGACGACTCCGGCGACGGAACCGGCTGGGGCACGGCGAAGCGCACTATCCAGGCTGCGGTGGACAGCGCCAATCCCGGCGACACCGTGATCGTCGCGCCGGGGATCTATGGCGACGGCGCCCGGATCACGCCGGGCGGACGGTTGCAAAACCGCGTGGTTGTGACCAAGGACATCACCCTCGAGTCCCGCGACGGCGCGGAAAAAACGATCATTCTGGGCGCGTGCAGTCCTGCGGGCCTCTCCAGCGGAGGGTGCGGGCCGGATGCCGTGCGCTGCATCTTCATGGATCGGGGCATACTCAAGGGGTTTACCCTTACGGGCGGGGCAACAGGCAACGAGAACAAGGAAGACCTGAACAACCGCGGCGGCGGGCTATACTCGCCCAGCCCGAACGGTCTTCCGCTTGTTTACGACTGCATCATCAGCAATAACGCTGCGATCCGCGGCGGTGGCGCTTACGGCGGCGCCTTCCACCGTTGCCGCATCACCCACAACCGCGCTGAAAAGAATGGCGCGGGGGCCCGCGATTCGCAACTTCACAACTGTCTCGTCGTCTTCAACGAGGGGCCTGGCGCGTCCTTTTGCTATGCCCGCCCCGGCGGGCGCAACAACGGGTTGTTCAACTGCACGGTGGCTTACAACACGGAGGCTGGTCTCGACATGTGCAGCGCTTTCAACACGATCAGCGTCTGCAACGGCGAGGCGTTCCGGCTCTCCAGCGCGATTCCATCGCTCACGTTTGTCAACTGCTGCCTCTCGTCCCCCACTGTGCTGGGCTCCAACAATATAGTGGCGGCCTACGCGCGTTTTGCGGATGCCGCCGGCGGAGATTTCCGCCTGCTGGAGAACTCTCCGTGTCTGGATGCCGGCTCTGCCGCCTTTTTAACCACTCCCCCCGCTGATGTCGCCGGATTAACTGACTTTCTTGGAGCCCCCCGCGTACAGGGTAAAGCCGTGGATATCGGCGCCGTGGAAGGAGTCGTGGCCGGTATCGCGGCGGTTGCGATCGATCCGCCGCAAGGCTCCGGAACCGTGTCCCCTTCGGGTACCGTGATCCTCAAAAACCTGCCCACGCAGGTGGTCTTCACAGCCTCGGCAGCGCCCGGTTTTGCACTCCACCACTTTACGCTAGACGGCGCGAACCGGAGAAAGCGCCGGAACACGTTCACCCTGCCGGTCGACCGACCGGGCGGTTATTCGGTGTCGGCGGTTTTTAAGGAAGCCGTGCCATGGAATCCGCGTCTGACTGAAGCGGAGGTGATTGACGAGCCCGAAGCGGCCACGCCGATGGAGGGCAGGCTCGAAAACGAGCCGGCCTTGCGGATCGAGGATGGAAGACTTGCATGGCGGTGCCGCGATCTGGGTTCTTCCTATTTCATTGAATTCTGGTTCCGCCCCATGGATTGGAAGGCGACCGGCGGCGATGCCGTTGAACTCTGCCGCCTGACCCTAGGCTCCGCGACCTATGTGCTCTCCAAGGTGGCTGGCAAAAGCCAAATCGCTTTCGGCGCCAACGGCGAAGCGGCGGCAACGTATCCGGTCTATGCCTGGGACGATGCGGAGTGGGCATCATCCCGGCCGCAGAAAATAATTCTCCGCCGCAGCATCGGCTGGCACCATGTGAGCATGTCAGTCGCTGAGAAACGGCTCCGCCTTACAATCGACGGTTTTCCGGCCCGGGAGGTCAGGCCGCTGGAAGTCAACGGTCCGCTCCGCGAACTGGCGCTGAGCGGCAATCCCGGCACGCTCTTCACCCTGCCCCTGCTAGGCCGGGGCGGCTCTTCCGAACCGTCCGCCTTGCGGCAGCGCTTCTTGGCGCTCTTCCTGAACGAGACGCAGATGCGGGCGCACCTGCTGACCGTGCCCCGCATGAAAACGCCTCCGAAGGCGGATGGTCTTTTCTCCGATAAAGAATGGAGCGGCGCGGCACGCATCACCGGTTGGCTGGCTCCCGAGACTGGGCGACTGCTGCCGACGGACTGCACAGGATACATCGGCTATGACGATAAGCGCCTCTATTTAGCTGTTGTTGCGCCCGCGTCCGGCGTGAAAACAGGAGCAGCGGAATCCGATACAGCATTCGATCTGTTTCTCGGGCCTCCTTTTGTAAGCGGTGAGGAACCGCGCCGTCTGTTCCAATTCACTGGAACGTCATCGGGCAAAAAATCCCAGCGCCGGGTTTTGCCGTCGCAAGACGAGAACTGGAGCGGCGCATGGGAGTGGGCTACGGCGATCACGACCGGCCAGAGGGTCGCGGAGTTCTTGGCACTGTTCGACGCGCTCGGCCTGCCCAAACCCGCTGCCGGAGAGACTTGGAGCATCGGCATTGCCAGCAGACAGCCCTGTGCAACATGGGTGCCTCCTGAGGGAGATGCCTCCAAAGCGCCTCCCACGGCTGAATTGTTGTTTGATCCGAAAGCGCTGGTGATCCGGCCCGGGCCGTGGACGCTCAAGGACAAGCGCGTTTCGGTTGCGGTCGGAATCAGCGGGCTCCGGAAGCAGCACTGTCTTACCGTTGGGTTGCACCTGTATGGCGGCAACGATCTGCTGCCTACGGAAACCGTTGAAAAACAGATCGTGTGGGATGATAAGAGCGAGGTCACGGTGGACATGGAGATCACAACGGGCATCCACCCGTACGGGCGGGTCGCCCTGTATGTGAAGGACGGCAAGCGGGATGTGTATTATCACAGCGCCGGTTTTCCGGTGGCCGGGAAAGGGAGTGCAGAATGAAACATGTGCAAGGGACTCAACGGATGCCGTACCGGAAACGCAAGGATAGATGCTCTGCCAGAGTTTGCCTTTTTGCTGTAACAACACTGCTAGTGTGCGGGAACTCCTCCAGTGCCGCTGAAGCGCATAAGGCTTCCGTATATACGCGCAAATGGACACGCGCGGAACTCGAAGAGACGGTGAAGCGGAGCGCCGAGTGGCTCGGTTGCGCAATCGGCAAGGATGAGATAGCGCCGCCGCCGTGGACGCCGATGCAGGTCTCCGGACAGTCTGTCCGCTGCTGGGGCAAGGAGTTCCGGTATGAAAACTCCGTGTTCCCCGTCTCTATCACCAGTCTTGGCGCGGAACTGCTGTCGGGCAAACCCGCTGTCCAGATAAAATCCGGGGGGCAGTGGATCACGTTCACCGATGCGGAAGTGACGATCGAGCGGAAACACGATGGACTCGTGGATGTGCGCTCCGTCTCCCGTTCAGGGGCCTACACTCTGGAAGTGACCGTCGGTTACGAGTTTGACGGCATGGGCAAGGTCACCCTGCGTCTGGTCGCGTCCGATGGCGGCGGCGCAGAGGGAGTGCGGCTCGACATACCTTTGCAAGCGCGCCGTTCCGTGCTGTTTCATTTGACCGGCTCCCGTGCCGACCTGAAAGTGGACGGAGAGTTGATCCGCGGCGCCGCCTACCCTCCGATGTGTGATTCCGGCCCGGTGCCGGCTGCGGGCAGAAAGCTCGACGCGTTCCGCGAAATCATCTGGCTCGGAGACCGGGAGGTCGGTTTCTGCTGGTTTGCCGATAGCATGGCCGGATGGCCGATTCGTGACGAGACTGACATTCAGGTTATCACTCCCGAAGTAAACAAAGGGCGTACCCTTCAGGTGAAGTTCGCGGACAAGCCCTTTAGCCTCGCCAAACCGCACGAATGGGTGTTCGGCATCCAAGTGACGCCCATGCGCCCGCGGCCTGCGGATTTCCGCACCCGCGTCGGCTGGAAAAGCAGGACCAACGACGCGCCGATCCAGCAGCGCTGGAACTGGGGCGACGGCTACTATTACCCTTTCCATGACACCCACCCCGAGTTGGCGCGGGCGGATGTTGAGGCAGAACAGGCACAGGGCAAAGAAATCATGCCCACGTCGTCGGTCGAATACTTCGGCATGTACCGCTTCGCCAGAAATACGTATGGCCCTGTGGCCGATCCGGGGATGATACAGCGCGAAGTGCTGATCTGGAAAGAAGAGTGGGATCAGATGCGGAAGCTCAAGGAATCGCCCGCCGAAGCCTTGGAGCGGAAGAACCGGGCGTTGACACGGAAGGCGAACCGCCTTCCCGGAGGGAACCCCTTGGAAGAACTGCTGGCGCGGCCTAGGCATAGTGGCCCGGGAGAGGATTGGGATGACGTGCTCTTCAAGCCAGCCACCTATCCCGAGCGTTTTTGCTATAACTCTTCATTTCAGGATTACTATGTGTGGAAACTCGATGAGTTGGTCAGGCGTACCGGCTTGTCGTCCATCTATCTGGATCAACAGATCTACGCCTGTGTGAATCCCGAGCACGGATGCGGTTATATCGACTACAAGGGCGAGTGGGCGGGACAGGGCAATGTCTTCGCAATGCGCGAGATGACCAAGCGCATCTACATGGTGTTCTCGCGCATCAACAAACGTTATCCGGAGATCATGTGGCACTGTTCCCAGCAGATGGTCATCCCCGCGATGTCCTTCTGCACCATCTATTTTGACGGGGAGAAATACACCAGTCCGAATCACACGCGCAGCATCATGAACCACGAGTTCTACAGCGCATTCCTCACCGAAGAGGTGATGCAGGTGCAGCACATGGGCAAACCGTTCGGTTTTGTCGCAGATTTCCTGCCGGAGATCAACATGGTCGCCGCGCGCGGACTCCCGATCAAGTCGCCGACCGCGGCCACCATACGCGACATGATGGGACTGCTGATGATCCACGACTCGCATCTGGACGGGATGGGTCACGTCTACCATCCGGCTCTTGTCGAACGGATTGTCGGCGCCCGTCTGGCCTACCCGCTGGACAAGATGAAGGTCGCCTACTACTGGGAGCCAGATTCCGGGGTTGCGGTTTCGCCGCGCAACGTGAAATTCATCCTCCACCACGATTCAGAGAAAGCCCTGCTCATCCTCTTCAACTGGAGTGATGACACCATTCTCGCCGAAGCGGCTCTGGACTACGCCCTTTTGGGCCTTTCCGCCGCTGGAACGCCCCGGGTCAGGGATGTTCTGACCGGAGAGCCGGTAGAGACACGCGGGCGCACTGTCGCCACAGAGATGCTGCCGCGCGATTTCCGGATGATGGATGTGCGCTGGTGAGTGAGCGAAACAGGCGCGAGTAAACAAAAATTTAATCATCTTGTGAATTCCGACACCAAGCCTCCGATGGCGGGTCTGCATTCCTGCCGTCTCTGCCCGCGCTCGTGCGGCGTGAATCGCCTCGCGGGCCAGCTCGGCTACTGCAAGGCAGGCGCGCAGCCGCGTGTCTTCCGCTACGGCCCCCACTTCGGCGAAGAGCCTCCGATCAGCGGCACACGCGGTTCCGGCACCGTCTTTTTCTCGCACTGCACCATGCGTTGTGTCTACTGCCAAAACCATCCTTGGAGCCAGCAGGGCTTGGGCGACAACTTGACCGTCCCGGACTTGCTGGCGATTTTCAAGGAACTCGCCGCTCAAGGCTGCCACAACTTGAACCTGGTCTCCCCCACCCCTTGGCTGCCGCATATCACCGAGGCCGCACAAGGTTTAATTCGCGCTGGAATCTCACTGCCGTTTGTGTATAATACATCCGGTTTTGAATCAACCCAGACATTGGAGGATTTCAGCTTTTTAGCCGATATCGCTTTGGTCGACCTGCGTTACGCCAATGCCGCAAGCGCGGCAGAAGGTTCTGACGCCGGGCGCTATGTGGATACCGCCCGCGAGGCGTTGTTGTGGTTTTGGAACCGCCTCGGACCGTTGGATGTTGACGCTGACGGCATAGCGCGGCGCGGTGTGATCTGCCGCCTGCTGGCCCTTCCCGGAAGGGTGCATGAGGCGATCGCAAACCTGAAGTGGCTGGCAAGAACAACTGGCAACACGCTGCATGTGAGCGTGATGTCGCAGTACACGCCGGTATACCGGGCGATAGAGATGGAAGGCTGGAACCGTAAGATTCAGAAAGAGGAATACAAGCTCCTGACCGATGCGGTCTCGGACTTGGGATTCTGCGAAGGGTGGATACAGGAATTTGAAGGCGAAGCGCCAGCCGACCTGCTGGGACAAGCCATGCCCCGAGGACAAGGCGCCGTTGGCGCAAGGTGAGCGCGCCCGCGATAAACAGTATGAAGAACAACGCCGCATTTGAACAACGGCGGAAAGGACACAAATGAGCGGTCATAGTAAATGGGCAACCATCAAGCATAAAAAGGGCGCGGCTGACGCCAAACGCGGCAAGATCTTCTCGAAGATCGCCAAAGAAATAACGGTAGTGGTCAAGAGCGGCGGCAGCGACCCGGCTAACAACCCCACACTGCGCACGCTTATAGCCAAGGCCAAGTCAGTCAACATGCCTAACGACAACATCGACCGCGCCATCAAAAAAGGCACCGGCGAGTTGGCGGCGGACGTCCTCGAAGAGATCACCTACGAGGGATACGCGCAAGGTGGTGTGGGCCTGGTCGTGAAAGTGCTCACCGACAATAAAAACCGCGCGGCTGCCGAAGTGCGCAACATTTTCAAGAAGAACAACTCCGACTTCGCAGACCTCGGCTCGGTTTCGCGCGGCTTTGAACGCAAAGGCACGATCATGATCCCCGCCGCAGAGGGTCTGACCGAGGACAAAGTGATGGAGGTGGTTCTCAATGCTGGCGCCGACGACATGGAATCCGAAGAGGACGGCTTCACCATCACCTGCCAGCCCGCCGCCTTCTCCGATGTTTGCGCCGCTCTGGAAACGGCAGGTATCAATTTCGACCAGGAGAACTCACAGGTCGGTCTGGTGCCCATGACCCCCGTACCGGTGCAGGAAGTCTCCGTCGCCAAGGCTGTCTACAAGTTTGTCGCAGCCCTCGAGGAGCATGACGACGTTCAGGATGTCTACACCAACATGGACGTCGACGATGCCATCGTTGAGCAGCTTGAAGAGTGAGCTGTGCCAGGCACAGCCCTGAGCTGAGCCAAGATGCGGGTCTGATGAACAACGATGTGTTCTTTGTGCGCTGCGCTGACTACGGCGACACGCTCGGGGAGGCCTTAGGCCGCCTGACAGAGATGTCGGGGTTGCTGGCGGAGGCGCATGTCGCAGGCAAACGTGTTCTAATAAAGCCCAACCTCCTCACTGACCGCACCCCGGAACAGGCGGTCACCACCCATCCGGAGTTGGTGCGGCTGGTAATCCGGCGGCTCATGTCCGCCGGAGCGGAAATCGCTGTCGGTGACAGCCCCGCCAGCACCGCCAACCTCCGGCAGGTTTGGGAAAAAAGCGGCCTTGCCGCAGTCTGCACCGATGAGCGCGTGCCGCTGATCTCGCTGGAGAACTCAGGCGCCAGAGCCTTTGACGTCGCAGGCTTCTCGTTCACTGTCGCAAATCCGGTGCTGCAAGCCGACCTCGTGGTCAATCTGCCGAAGGTCAAGAGCCATTCGCTGACCATGCTGACTGCCGCCGTCAAAAACATGTACGGCGTCATACCGGGTTATTCAAAGACCGCCCTGCACCGCCGCTACCCTAAGCCGCGCGTTTTCGGGCAACTGATCCGAGCTCTCTGGCAAGTGCTGCCCAAGACCGTCACCATCGCTGACGGCGTTGTCGGCATGGAAGGGCAAGGCCCGGCCAACGGACGCCCTATCAACCTCGGCTTCCTCGCTGCCGCGCAAAACCCCTTCGCGCTTGACCGGGCGCTGTGCGACTTGCTGCGCATCGACCGCCGCCGCGTCCCTTATCTGTCCTCCGATCCCGATGCGGAGCGATGCGAGTCCCCCGTCATGCAGGGCGACGCTATCACTGTACCCTCCTTTGAAATCCCCGCAGGCGCACACCTGCTGAACCTCCTGCCGGAGTGGCTGGTGCGGAGTTCCGGACGGCTGGTCTGGGTGCGCCCGGAATTTTCGGCGCAAGCCTGCACCTCCTGCGGCAAATGCCGCCGCTCCTGCCCGGTCAACGCCATCTCGATGGAGGAAACCACCGGTCGCCCTTTACCCGTCTTGCGCCGCGATCTATGCATAAGCTGCAGTTGCTGCCACGAAATATGTCCCAGCGGCGCAATCCGCATGAGCCAGTCCGCGCTGCTGCGGCTGTTCAAGGTTTTCAAAGGCATGGATTAAGCGCCCCAGTCGTTAGTGCGTTAGTTCGTTAGTGCATTAGTGTCTCACAGCCTCACCACCTTACAGCCTCACCGCCTCACAGCCTCACAGCCTCACAGCCTTACCGCCTCACAGCCTCACAGTCTCACAGTCTCACAGCCTTACAGCCTCACCGCCTCACAGCTTTTTGTCACCCCTGAATGCGCAAGGGTGCGTTCGGCGAACGAACCGCTTACATTCTTCAAGTGTTTTGATATTATACACTTCGGATGAACGGGAATGTGAACAGCCCTTTTGAAATCGGGTGGGAGGTGGTGAAAGCCAATGCCTTCCCTATCGTTGTGTTGTGGGCACTCGCGGCGGTGATGGTCGGGGTATATTATCTTGCTCCGCAGGTGGCGGGGGCACTTGAACCGATTGCGCAGTTGCAGACCGCCTATGGGCGCATGTCCGCCTTTGTGAGCTGTGCCGTGTTCTGCGGAGCCATACCGTACATCGTCTACGTTTTCCATCGAGCCTCTCGTCCGGAGCGCCCGCTTTTCACGGCCGTCGCACAGGCCGTCTGGTGCGGCGGTTGCGGCATAGCCTGCAACTGGTTTTTCGGTGTGCAGGAGCACTGGTTCGGGGCGGGCCACGACATCGTGACGGTGGTGAGCAAGATGGTGGTAGACCAGTTCGTGTGGACGGTTCTCGTCATCGCGCCGGCCAACGCCGCATTCTATGTGATCTTAGGAAGGGGATTTCTCCTGTCCGGCCGGACCGTAAGCTTCTGGGATTTCGTCCGGCGAGCTTATCTGCCCAACCTGATCATGAACTGGTTCGTCGGCATTCCCTCGAATCTCGCCGTCTACTCTTTCCCGCGGGCATTGCAGATATTCGTACTTGGACTCCTTTCTTCAGCATGGGCAGTAATCTGTGTGGGGATCGGGAGGAGGTTCTGATGGCTCGCAAAATCGTCCGTATCGGCGTTTCCATCGAATATCAGCGCGGGACTGGTCGCAAGGTCTGCCAAGGCATCGCCGCTGTTTCGCACGATCATCCGGAATGGCATCTGTCCATGTTCAAAGACAGTTTTCCGAGTGCCGATGAAATAACGAAGCTGGACGGATTCCTCTGGGACGTTTCGGATGCGCGGAGCGCACAGAAGCTCATTGCCACAGGAAAGCCGGTCATCGATCTTGTCAATGACGGAAAATATCCCGGCACGATTTCTGTCGGAGCCGACCATATGGCCTGCGGACAACTGGCTGCGCGCCATTTCATCACCCGCCACTTTTCCCATTTCGCCTTCTGCGGCTGGAAAGGCTTGCGCTTTTCGGATGCGCGGCAGCAGGCTTACGTCCGGGCTCTTCAACTGAACCATTTTGCATGTTACGTCTACTCTCCGGAAGGATTAAACATGTCTAAATTCATCCGCCACTATGTGATGCAAGAGCGGTTTGTCCTTCCAGAAGATGCGGAAGCCCTGGCAAAATGGCTGAAGGGACTGCCCAAGCCGGTCGGTGTCTTTTGCGCCAACGACCTCAGAGCCTGGCAGGTTGCCGAAGTCTGCCGCGTGAATAAAATTTCCGTGCCGGGAACCGTGGCGATTCTCGGCGCGGACAACGACCTGGTGCCGTGTCTCTTCGTCTATCCGCCCATCAGCAGCGTCGACACGGATGCGGTCGAGATCGGCCGGCGGGCCGCCGAGGTTTTGGTCGGCATCTTGTCCGAACAGCTACCCAAGTCTCATCCGCCGACGCTTGTGAAGCCGATCGGCATTGTAATGCGCAAGTCCACCGAAGTCTTCCCCTTGGATCCCGTCTGGCTTGCCGAGGCACTGGTTTTCATCCGGGCCAATGTCTCCAAGTCCTTGACCGCCTCGGATGTCTCCGCACATGTCGGTCTTTCCTATCCGACGGTTGAGAACGCATTTCGCACTATGCTCGGAACAACGGTACAAAAGGAGATTATGTCCGTGCGGCTGGAAACGGCGGAGCATCTGCTGTCCACAACGCGGCTGACGGTTGCCGAGGTGGCGGCACGATCCGGTTTCCGCTCGCCGCAGTATTTCTGCCTCTGTTTCTCCCGGCGGCACGGAATTTCGCCGGGCGCTTTTCGTAAGAACTAGCGGTGTTATGGAGGGCGATTCGCCGGATTAACGGATTCTATAATCAAATTAACGGATTCTATAATTGCAGAGTTTAAATGGGGATGTTATCTTAGAATTAATTGTTGAGGTTTTTTTGTTGTAACCAGCTGAGGAGAAGCAAAATGAAGAAACATCGTTTGATAGGTAAGGTGCAAAAATACATGGCTGCTCCGTGTATGTCTCTACTCCACAAGAAAATTGTCATTTTTTTCGCGTGCGCATGTGCTTGCGCGATGTCGGCGGCCCATGCCTCCGAATACACGATTACAGTAGCTGACGCGGACCGCGACATGACCGCAGATGAGCTGTTCGCGATTACGAACGCGGCGTCCGATGTGACGCGCGTCGTCAAAAACGGCGAAAAGGCGCTCAGCCTGCGCGTTCCGATGCCGGACTACAAGGGGTCCTGGACGATCAACAATGGTGATTTGCGCGTATACGCCGCGACTAACGGCGTGGGCGCCGCGGGCGACGGCACGGATGAAATTTACATCAACCGCACCGATGGTGGCTCGCTCTCGCTTTACGGCACGGTGATCGAAAAGCAAATCCGCGTGAGAGGGGCGGCTAGTGCTTATAGCATCTACAGCCGCAACAACGCCACAAACTGGATCACACGCTCCATTACCGGGGCTTCGTTGACTTTCGTCCTCAACGCCGGCACCAAGCTCCACACCCAGGGCGGCATTTTCTGCACGGGCACAGTGAGCATGAACGCTGCGGGCAGCGATTGGTACTGGGAAAAAACACCGTCGCGGGTCAGCACGTTCCGGTGGAACTCCGCGACATCGCATATTCTTGTGGACGGCAACGAGTTCGACAACCTCGAGCCGTGCCATGGCGGCTCCTGCTCCCTTGAGACCGCGAACGCCCTCTCCGGCAAGGCGCCCGACCTCCACTTCTCCTGGGCCGTGAAGGGCCAAAGTTCCACGCTCTACATCGACGCGGGCAGCCACGAGTTCGGTAACATGAGCATGGCATCCGGAACGGTGAGCGGCGCGGCGCTGAACGGACGCGGCGCTGGAACGGCGGCGACGATCAACCAGAGCACAGCGTTCACGAACTCGGTCATCAACATCGCCGGCTATCTCGCCTTCACGAAGAAGGGCGGGGCGGCGTATGGCGTTGACCGCGCGATGAACGCGTCCGGCGATCTGGAGGTTGCTGAAGGGCTGCTCGCGTTTACGGAGAATGGTTCGTGGAAGAAGACCTCGAAGGTGACCGTGTCCGGTACGGGGGTGCTGTCGGTTGCGAAGTCCGGCACGTTCGAGCCCGCAGTCGCGCTTTACCTTTCCGGCAACCCGCGCGAGGAAGTCATCCTCGCCGAGGGCGTGGAACTCTTCGTAAGCGCCCTTTACGTGGACAATGTCCGCCAGCCTTCCGGCACCTATGGCGGGGCGGCGTCCTCCGCAAACTACAAGGCTACTGGGCGATTCGGCGGATCCGGCATTGTTTTCGTGATGCCGGAGGTGCCCGCGTCCGAGAACATCACGTGGGATGCGGGCGGCGGTGCCGACGCGGCCATTACGAATGCGGCGAACTGGGCGGGCCGATCCCTCTGGGCTTGACTTCGTGTCCGGCGCGCTTCTCCCGACTTTTGCGACCACCGGCACGCAGGCGACGGTTGCCGCCCCTGTCAAGTTCAAGGGTGTCAAGTTCGATCCGCCGGCGCTTGACGGCGTGACGTCTAATACGTTTGAGATTCTCCCCGCGTCTGACGAGGCGCTGCTGAAGCTCGGCGCGGAAGGCCTGTGGGCGAACATACCGGCGAACGGACTCGCGAGCACCTACACAGTCGGCGTACCGCTGAAGGTCGAGGACACGCAGGACTGGAACATCCCGTATTCCGGCTCCCTCGGAACGTTGGATCTGAGAAACGACGTCTCGGCCGATTACGCCGCTTTCACGGTCACGAAGAAGGGGCAGGGTGCGCTGAACCTCTACGGCGCGCTGAATCTCCCCGGCGCGTTCCACGTGTTCAACGGCACGGTGAACGTGTACGGCGCGGACGCATTCGCCGAGTCGGACGGTGCCGCCTATGTCTACGAGGAGGGTTACACAGCCGGTTGTAACGGTTCGCTCGCGTTCCGCGGCGGCGGCTACATCCGCCGTCCGGTTACAATCAATTCCAACTACAAAAGTGGGAAACTGACCTGGTGGGGCAGCGGCAAGACGTACTACCACACGAAACCGCTCACGGTCGTGGGGCCGAGCAGCCAGGTGTACGTGCAGGACGGCTGCACACTCCATTCGCAGGGCGGCATCACCATGCAGGGCACGCTCGAGGTCACCACCAACAATGGAAACGGCTGGTGGATTGTGGAGAACAAGCCAATGAAGGGCAACGTTTTCAGACATTACTGGCTTGGCGTGCGGTTCGCGGTGGCGGGCAACGAGCTCTCCTACTACGATCTCGTGGCGGCGACGAGCGCCAGGCTCGAATTTGACTGCGATTGGGCGTTCAATTCCACCAATCTCACGCTGTACACGTCGAACTGGGACAAGTCCTGGAGTGGTTACGTAGACCTCAAGGGCCATTCCCAGCGCATCGGGCAGTTCGCGCCCAGCGGTACCGGCACGATCAAATCGACCGGCGGGGCGGCCACGCTGTATTTCACGCAGAACGGTTCGTCGATCACGAACGGCGTGGGCGTACGCACCAATCCTATCACGGGCGGTATCTCGTTCTCGAAGGCGGGCAAGGAAACGTATGCTATCGGGTTCGCTGTGGCATCCACCGGTTCCGTGGAAGTGACGGAAGGACGCTTTGCGTTTCTCCCCGCGGGCAGCTGGCTCAATGCGCCTGAAATTCGCGCGTCCGGAACGGGCGTCCTCGAAATCAACTCCTCGACCACCTTCACGCGTCCGGACGCATTCATTTCCGATTCCGCCAAATTTGATATCGCGGACAGCGTGATACAGCATGTACACAACCTCTACCTCGAAGGCAAGCCTGTTTCGGACAGCGGCACGTACGGCTCCTCGTCTAGCCCCGCACGGTACAAGAGCGACAAGTACTTCTCGGGCACGGGCGTAATCGCGGTGCACAGCTCCTTCGGAGGCACGGTGATCTATGTGAGGTAAACGGGAAAGTTGGGGGGCGATGACGGTGAAAAAAATTCTGTTGCCGCTGCTGTGCGCAGGGGCATATGCGGGTTTTGGCGCGGTGACGGTTTCGGACGGAGTGATGACGGTGCCGGGCGCGGGCGCGTTTTCGGCGCTTGTGACGGGCGATACGCGCGCGGCACTGGAAGCCGGGAAAATCACAAGGATCGTGAAGACGGGCAAGGGCGAACTCATCCTCGACCAGGCGCTCGCAGACTACCGGGGCGAATGGGATCTCGCCGACGGCGTGACGCTGGTGGCTGTGCCCGGGAATGCGTTCGGCGCGGGCGCGGTGACGGTGAAGCGTCCGGCCCAACTGAAGGTGCAGAAGGGCGTGGAGGCGGTTCTGGCGGGTCCGCTCGCGGTGAAGGGCGGCGATCCGCATTGGAAGGCGGTCTACATGGACGAGGCGGAGCTTACGCTCCTCGCGCCCGCGACCGTCGAGGGCGGGTGTAACTTACACTTCCAGGGCGGAAAAGCGCGTCTCCGCTGCAAGGGCGGGTTCGAGCAGAGATCCGGCACGATCACCACCACGGGAGCGAACGGCATCTGGAGTATCGAGGGCGTGCCCGCGCATTTCGCGACGGTGAGCCTCACATGGCTGTACCTCGATCTCGACATCGCCGGCTGCTCGGCGGACGTCTTCGACCTGGCGATCGGCGGGAAACTGCGCCTCAAGGGTGACGTCACGGCGCGGACGGTGACGGGCGGCGAAAAGAAGGGCTGCGCGATTATCGCGCGGTGGCCGTGCTCGTTCGCGCTTACGGGCGACGGCGATGTGGCGCTGTGCTGCGACGTGTCGGGCCCGATCGCCTTCCGCAAGACAGGGAAGGGGACGCTGACCTCCGTGAAACCGCTGCCGGGAACGTTCGGAACGGTCGAGGTGAAGGACGGCGTCCTTTCGATGACGGTGGGGCCGGAAGACGACCTCGTGAACGCATCTGCCGTGATCCGCGCGTATCTCGCCTCCGGCAAGCTCGCGGCGGACCGGCCGGTGACCGTGACGCTGACACCCGGCACCTACACGATGCGCGAGCCGATCACGCTCGGCCAGAAGGACTCTGGAACGGAGAAGGCGCCCGTCGTGTGGCGCGCGGAGAAGCGCGGCACGGTGCGCGTCTTCGGCGGCAAGGCGATCCCGCGGTCTTCGTTCGGCCCGGTGACGGAACCGGCGGCGCGCGCGCGGCTCGACCCGGCTGTCCGCGATAAGGTGCTTGTCGCGGACGCGACGCCGTACCTCGTGAAAGAGCCAGCAGCATGGCCCGACCATCCGACAGGCGTGATGCCGGGCCCGTGGCTCTACCACAACCGCAAGTCGCAGACGCTCGCGCGCTGGCCGAACCTCGACGCACCGGACAATGGCTGGTCAGGCTACTCGAACGTGCTTGCGAACTGCGGCTACGGAGAGGACAAGCGCGCGAAAGCGCCGGCGACGATCGAGTTCCCAGGAACGCGCGCGGAGCGCTGGAACTTCGCGGAGGGCGTGTGGATCACGGGGTACCTCGTCGTGGACTGGCACTGCGACACGGTGCGCATCGCGTCCTATGACAAGGCGACGCACGGCGCAACGCTCACGCCCGAGACCTCTTACGGCGTGGGCAAGGGCGGCTGGCCGTTCTACAAACGGCGTTTCTTCGTGCAAAACCTTCTGGAGGAGCTGGATCAGGAAGAAGAATGGTACCTTGACCGCAAGGCGAAGAAGCTCTACTGGTGGCCGCCTCCGGCGGAAGGAGCCGATGAAATCGTTCTCGCGCAAGCGCTCGTCCCCTATTTCAAGATGGAGAAGGCGGCATTCGTGCGTGTGGAGAACCTCGACTTCGAGTATTCGCACGACGGTACGGCGGTGGTGATGAAGGGGTGCCGCCAGTGCCTCGTGAAGAACTGCGGCTTTTTCAACCACGGTGGCGCAGCCGTCGTTGTGGACGGAGGCACGCGGAACCGCGTGACGGAGTGCGAGATGCGGAACATGGGCGGGACGGTGGTCATGCTGCAAGGCGGCAACTGCCGCACGCTCCTCCCGGCGAACAACATGATTGACCACTGCGTGATCGACAACTTCGCGATGTACAAGCGCACACACGGCGTGGGCATCTCGATGGGCGGCTGCGGCAATGCCGTGCGGGACAACGTGATCACGCATTCCCCCGACTGCGCGCTCAGCTACTCCGGCAACGAACACCTCATCGCGAACAACGAGTTCGGCCACATCGCGCAGGACTCAGGCGACGTGGGCTGCATTTACTCGGGACATCACGCGAACTGGCTGGGAACGATTATCTTCGGGAACTACATCCATGACCTCGCGCGCACGACAGCGGAGTCCGGGGCGCGGAACGGCATCTACTTCGATGACTGCGACTGGGGCGACGACGTGATCGGGAACACGTTCCTGCACGCGGGCCGCGCGATCTTCATCGGCGGCGGCAAGTTGCACGGCGCCTACAACAACCTCGTGAAAGAGTGCCTGGTTGGCGTCCACTGCGACTCGCGTGGACGTAGCTGGCGCGCGACGGGGAACGGCTCGTTCTTCTGGGACAAGAAAGGAAAAGCATTCTGCCGCTACCGCCACACCGAGGAGGGGATCGAGTACGACTACGCGCCGTGGTGCGTGGCGTATCCGGCGCTTCGCGAGGCGATGGACGACCGTCCCGAGTATCCGGGGATGAACACGATAACAGGAAACGTGTTCTACGCCTGCAAAACCGTATACGGCTATGACAGCGGCGCAGTACGCGTACTGGGGAAGTCGTCGCCGGGCAACACGGTGATCACGAAAGCCGCTAGGGTGCCGACACGCGCACCGCAGCCGATTCAGATGAAGGACGCGGTTACGAACCTCCTCACGAGCCCGGACGGCACCACCGTCGCACGGTTAGGGATGGACGAGAGCGGGCACTTCGCCTGGACACTCATGGCAGACGGACGCTATGTCCTCGACCGTTCGCCGCTCGGCGTGACGGTGGACTACTTCGACTACGGCCGCAAGGTGGTTCCGTGCGCGGCAGAGTTGCGGGGCGAAGTGCAGATGAATGCGTACACGAACGCAACAGCGCTTACGCCAATCCGTGGCGGCATCGCGTGGCGGAACATCAACACAAACGTGACAGATGCCGTCGGCGGGAGGACGGCGAAAGAGTGGCGGATTCCGGTCAAGTCCCTCATCACTGCGGAGACGGTGGCCTTCCTCGACGTGCGCGTGTGGAAGGGCGGCGCGGCGTACCGCTGGACCGTTCCAGGAAAGGGCGTGCGGAAGGTGTACGGCGAGAACGGCGCGTTCATACCGTACGACGGGGACATGTCGCTCTTTCAAATCGTTGAGTGGGAGCGGGACGAGGACTTTGAAAACGGCTATCCGGAGTCGTTCTACTACGAGCGCGGCGGCGGGCGGGGCATCTCCTTCCCGGAGTACGCGCACGGCTGGCGCCACGCGGGCGACGTGGTCACGCCCTGGCGCGGTGTGCTCTGCACTGTTAGATAACAGAACGTGGAAGAACCAACTTAAAATAACGGAAAATGGAGCAGACAGAAATGAATACGAGACGTAATTTTTTTAAGACCGGATCTTATGCGGCACTGGCCGCTGGCCTTGGTTCCGGCAAACGCCTTTTTGCCGCCAAACCACAAAAGAAGCTCCTCTGGGCCAACCTCCTGCAACTCGGCGAGAACATGTGGAATGACATGCGGACACACGATACGCTCCGCTTCGACGAGCGCCTCTGGGAGGATCTGACCGGACGTATGTCGAAGATCGGAATGAACATGCTCATTATAGACCTCGCGGAAGGGCTTGAATACCCGAGTCATCCCGAATTGGCGGTGAAAGGCAGTTGGTCACCCGATAAGATGAAAAAGGAACTCGTGCGGCTTCGCAAGCTCGGCATCGAACCCGTGCCGAAGCTCAATTTCTCGGCCTGCCACGATATCTGGCTCAAGGACTACAGCCGCATGGTCTCTACCCCACCGTACTACAAGGCGGTGTCCGATCTCATCCGCGACGTTTGCGAGATCTTCGACCGTCCGCGCTTCTTCCACATCGGCATGGATGAGGAGACCTATCGGGTGCAGCGCGCGTTCGAGTATGTCGTCTGCCGTCAGGGAGATCTCTGGTATCAGGATGTCGACTTCTACCGCCGCGAGGTCGAGAAGCACGGATCGCGCGCGATGATGTGGAGTGACCACGCCTGGAGCGAGCCGCCCTATGTCAAGAAAGTCTCGAAGAGCATCGTCCAGAACAACTGGTACTATTGGAACGATGTGGCGGAACTGGAGGCGAAGTCGCTGTTGCCGCGTCCGGAAGACGAGAAGAAGACCGATGACGCGATGTACGAGTGGAGTCACCTGCAGCAGTTGCGCGCCTTCCGCGAGCTGGACGAGGCAGGCTTTGAACAGATGCCCTGCGCAACAAATTGGAACAACCGCGAGAACATGGGACAGGTCGCCGACTACGCGCTTCGGCACATCGCGCCGGAACGTCTCTTGGGGTTCCTCTTAACGCCGTGGGCGTTCACGACCCCCGACCCAAAATCCGTGAAAAAACATGACGAGATGCTTGAGTTGACGGCGGAGATCATCAGGCGTGTCCGATGACGGTTTCGATGGCCGAACGCCTTTTCCAATGTCGCCTCACAGCCTCACCACCTCACAGTCTCACAGCCTTACCACCTCACCGCCTCACAGCCTTACCACCTCACAGCCTCACCACCTCACATCCTTACAGCCTCACAGCTTTTGAGGCTTTTTTTGCCAAAAAAGGTTTTTCGCATTTACTTGAGCCGACCAGGTACGATATAATCAATCGGCATATTATCTATTGCACTTTTGAAGGAGTCTTCTTATGGCAATTTTGGCACAAGGCTTGGTTTTGCTGGTCGCAGGCATGGGCATCGTTTACGTGTTCCTTGCCCTGATGGTCTGGGTGATGAACCGGTTTGCCACAATTATTCCCCATTTTAACCACATCCTGCCGGATGAGGAGCCCAAGAAGCGGGCGCGTCCTGTCGCACGGGCTGATGACGACACCGTGCTGATCGCGATCGCGGTTGCGGCGGCTCAAGCACGCGTAAACTAAGACCAAACACCAACCATTTTTTTTCAACAACCCCTAACACCCATTACCTATCCCGCAAGGAGCATACCGTGGCTAAGAAAAAAGTTGATTTCATGTGTACCGCTTTCCGTGACGGTTTTCAATCCGTCTACGGCACCCGCGTCCTCACCGAGGATTTCATGCCTGCTGTGGCGGCGGCCCGCGACGCCGGTATTACCTACTTCGAGGCTGGTGGCGGCGCGATGTTCCAATCGCTCTACTTCTACTGCAATGAAGATTCGTTCCGCATGATGGACCGCTTCCGCGAGGTGGCCGGGGCGGACGCGAACCTGCAGACGCTCTCCCGCGGCGTGAACATCGTCTGCCTCGACTCCGCTTCGTCGGACGTTATCCGTCTGCATGCGCAACTCTTTAAGAAGCACGGCATCACCACGATCCGCAACTTCGACGCGCTCAATGATGTCAACAACCTGATCTACTCCGGCCGCTGTATTCACGAGGCCGGTCTCAAGCATCAGGTCGTGGTGACCATGATGGCGCTGCCCCCGGGCTGCACTGGCGCGCACGATCCGGACTTCTACGAGAAGACGTTGCGCTCGATTCTTGATGCGGATATCCCGTTTGATTCGGTCTGCTTCAAAGACGCCTCCGGCACCTCGGTGCCGGCTTACGTCTACGAGACGATCAAGCGCGCCCGCAAGATGCTGCCGGAAGGCACGCAGCTTCAATACCATACGCATGAGACCGCCGGTTGCAGTGTCACTGCCTACAAGGCCGCGCTCGACGCTGGTGCGGATGCGATTGACCTCTCGCTCTCGCCGGTCTCGGGCGGCACCTGCCAGCCCGACGTGATCGTCATGTGGCATGCGTTGCGCGGTAGCGAGTATCATTTGGACGTCGATATCGACAAGGTACGCGAGGCCGAGAAGATCTTCAACGAGTGCATGAAGGACTACTTCTTGCCGCCGGAGGCGACCAAGGTCGAGCCGATGATCCCCTGGTCCCCCATGCCGGGCGGTGCGCTTACGGCCAACACCCAGATGTTGCGTGACAACAACCTGATGAGCCGCTACAACGAGATCATCGCGGCAATGTCCGAGGTGGTTCGCATCGGCGGTTTCGGCACCTCGGTCACGCCGGTCTCGCAGTTCTACTTCCAGCAGGCTTTCAACAACGTGTTGCAGGGGCCGTGGAAGAAGATCGCCCCCGGCTACGGCAAGATGGTGCTTGGCTACTTCGGCAAGACGCCGGTCGAGCCTGACCCTGAGATTGTCAAGATCGCTTCTGAACAACTCGATCTGCCGC